>VTLG01013374.1_pt1 | contig 16933 bp, 28 predicted proteins | sample 4694571 | NCBI WGS metagenome assembly VTLG01 (sample SAMN12604809, study PRJNA352737) | marine metagenome | biome: ENVO:00000447; feature: ENVO:00000209|ENVO:00000569|ENVO:01000036; material: ENVO:00002151; isolation source: viral sequences binned using virsorter ...
TGAATCGTGGTATCATTTCCAGCACCTCCAGCTACTAAGTTTACAGCTGAATTAAGTCCAAAAGCATTGCCAGCTACGCTAGCATCTAAAGTATTTAATTCCGCTGCAGATGCAGTAGTATCGCCAATTACTTCTAGCACATCTAACTCACTAGTATCCAAACCAGCTAGTTTTTGAGCTTGAGCATTAGTAATTTCCGCATTAGGATTATTAGCTATCCAGTATTTTGCCATTTAACTATCCTCCTTAACTAGTTACAGGTACAGCACCCAATAAAACAATCTTACAGTCTATTGGTGTAGTTGAACCATTAGTAGTTATTGTTATAACAACATCTTCAGCAGTTGCTTCAAATGATGGAGCATCTAAACTATAGATACCATCAGCTGAAATAGCTTCTTGCCATATTGTTAGATGATTAGTATGACCAAAGTCAAGATCTACAGTAGCTCCTTCACTTATTCCTGATACCTGAATATAACCACCCCATACTTGAACATTCCCATTGCCTGATACAGGCATACTATTAGTGAATGTTTTGTCGGTAGTACTTTCTGCAGCTATTTGATGTTCTAACTTATTAAGAGCTAAAGAAGCACCGCCTGGTTTCCCATGAGCTAGAATAAGAGCTAGATCCATTAAAACCTCATCAACTTTATTTTGTCCATATTGTGGATTTGCCATATTAATATCCTCCTTAAGTCCAGATGGCGTGTGTCTCAGGACAACACCATTCCATACCAGCTTCAGTTAAGATTTGATCTACTCTACGATCGACCCCTGAGTTCTCTAAAGTTTGAACCCCTACGTAGACTGAAGTGTCTCTATTAATTCCATTACCAACAAGTGGTCTATATGCAGCATACTTCATATTGATGCCTAACATTTTAATGTTTGTACCATCAAGATGAACATTTCTTGCTATATTCATATCACCATATATTGTTGAAATAGTAGTTATATCTATACCAAACACCTTTTTCTTTCCAGACATTGCAAAATCAGCATTAAAGTTAGGTGAAATCTCTAAGTTATTAGAGAAGTATCCAGATAATTTATGTAGCCAATTGTAAACTGCTGTAGAACAGAAGAATACAGTTGAACCTGCATTATTATATCTTGGATCTAACATTGCTGATAAATCATCAAGAAAGTCATCTTGTGTTTTGGTTGCTATAGCTAAACTAAATGCATTACCATAAGTTGAAATAAAATTCACAGCACCTTCAGTAGTGTTACTTACTGAAGTTTGTTGAGAACCAAACAATAAAGATTGTTCTATATCCCATTTATGTTCAATTAGTTTTTCTTTCCAGATCCTAGCCCATTCATTGCCTTCATACTTAAGAACAGTAGCTCTATCTGTATTATTCATCACTGCTGATGTTTTCCAGATTTGAGTCTGTCCATTAGATGTAGCCCAAGGCTGATCTGCCCAAGTTTCAGGATAACCAGTACCAGCATCAAATGCTGTACCTACTACATAACATTTGAAAGGTTCTAAATCTTCTTGAGAATTAGCTGTTACTGCAGCTCCTGTTACATCATCACCATCAGGCATTCTAAATACAGCACTTGTGCCTTTAACGCATGTAGCGTTAACTACTGCATGGTTGGAAAATTGAGTTAAATCTACTGAATTAACTTTCCATAATGTATAACCATCCAGTGTTGAAGCTGTAAATGCTGCTCCTGTAGGCGCTTTATTAACTTTAATAATTTGCCCTGGAATGAAGAACTGAGGTTGTGTTCCATCTACACCATCATAATAAACGCAAGTTTTGCCTTTTACATTGACCATATTGCCGTCATTATTATAATCTGTAAAGAACTTAAAAGAATACACGCTTGATCCAACTGTAGCGGCTGCACCTGTATCTGCTGCATCTGGATTAGTTGCAGGTGTTGTAGCTGCACTTTCATTGAACTCAGCCATGTAAGCATATCGTTTTGTATAGGAAGACCGTCTTTCGGTAAATTTGAAAGCAGGATCATCCGTTGGTTTTTTTGCGACCATAGACAAAAATCTAAAGAATGGATCTTGTGCTAAGTTTAATTCTGATACCATATCACCAAAATTATACTTACGTCTCAGAGCACCAGTATTGGTGGACTGAGCACTTGCAGCTGAACCATCTAAAGCATGTTCGCCTTGGCCACTATATAGGGTATTCCCTATAATTGTGTTACTATCTGCCATTTGTCTATCTCCATAAGTCTTCTCTCAGCTGTGCAGAATGCACCTTCGAGTAAGACAGTTAAAGCTTAGATAGACTAAATTTTAATTATTAAGAGTCTATCCAAACAAGTTATCAGTACTATTATCGAATCCAAGGATATTTTCAAAAACCGTTCTATCTTCTGATTTTGAAACACCTTGACTATTCGCTCCACTAGCAGATGTAGGTATGTTTCTAACATTTTTCATTTGAGAAAGCATTTCTTTTTTAGTGCTTTGAGCAACATTTCCAGCAATTTGATCTCTATTAAGAATATAATGCACATCATCTAAAGTCATTGTATGCGTTTTGGCTTTTGCCTTAAAAGATTCAAATTCTTCTTCTGACATTTGATTTTTCTTTTTAAAAAGATCTTCCTGGTCCTTCATAGACTTGGCTCTCTGAATTTCAGCTGATCTTTTTTGTTCAGCTGTTGTCATTTGAGTAATTCGTTGAGAAACCAATCCATCTACATGTGCATTCATAAGTTTTGCACTATCTGAATCAGGGTCTGTCATTGCTTCTTGTTGATCAAAGATAAAATCTTCATCAAGTTTTAATTTCTCTTTGATAGATTCTGCGGGTTTACCGCCACTTGTTAAATACTCTCTAACATGTTCTACTAATCCACTATCCTTTTTCATGGCCTGAAGCACAGGTACAAATTTTTCAACTTCTTTGTACTTGTCTCGCCATTTGACAGCCTCTCTGCTACTATCTGTGTAGCGTTTTGCCCAGTCTGTGCTGCCAGTAGACTGCTTGATTGCCACCTTTTTGGAGCCTGTTTCAATACTAGTAGATTCAACTTGTTGTGGACTACGTTCTTTCTTTAGGGTTACCTCAGTGTCTTGTATGCCGCCATTTACTTGGCGATCTAAGGCATTAAAAAAATCTCCAGAGCCTGCTTTTGAATCTGATTTCATAGCTGAAGCATCAGCAATTGAATCACCAGACATTCCTATAGCAGGGTTACTTTGGTTTTTAGGGGTCTTTGCCATATACCCTCCTTTTTTGTTAGCGTAAGTTATTCCTCTTTATCTCTATTTTCCAAATCTTTTTTTGTATTCACCACCATATCATTCATTCTTGTACGGGTTGTATCTGCATGATTAGCTAAAACATTTCTAAGAAGTTTTTGTTTCCCAGCTGTTTCTGTGAACTCTTTATCCATACTACCTTTCACTTGTTCTTTCTTCTTAGTTATCTCCATTTCAGCCTGCATAACCTTACCTTTAATTCCAGCTTGAACAAGTTGTCTTTGAAGTGTTTCAATCGTACCTTCTTTATCTTTTAAGGCTTCGTCCATTTGCTGCAACTGTCCTTGCAATTGTGCATATAAAGATTTCCTTTTTACAATATTTTCTTTATTTCTTATATCAGTTTCTGCAAGAACTGCAATATCATCAACTACTCCCATTTGCATTAATGATTTCAATTCTTCTAAATAAGCCCATCTATTAATAGGCAATGTTGAACCAGATACTATTCTAACATCAAATTTTATACTATTAATATCCATTGATTTACCAATAGCTTCTCCCATATCATTATAAATAGGTATATTAATTTCTTGAGTTTTGCCTTCTTGAATAGCACTAGGTTGAATAATTCTAAATCTTTTATTTGCTGAATAAACAGATTGACAAAATTGAAGAACAACACTTCCTAATTGTTTTAAAGCAGGTTCTATAGATCCTGACATCCATTGCTTAATTCTTCGAGTACCATATTCATCCATAGCCAACATACCTCTGTAAGTTTCAGCTGCTCCTGAAGGATTTCCCATCATAGAACTATAAATACCTGCTAAATATTCCATATCATTTTTGCCTTCATTAACTATTTGAAAAAAAGCAGATGAAAGAGGTGCAGGCATTACAGGAGAAGGTCTTTCAACTCCTGGTCTTACTGGTAAAAGAGCACCTGGACTAGCTGAATATTTTTCCCATAATTCAGCATCAATACTTCCTTCTTCATACATCCATCTTAGAGAACTTCCTAATGAAGCATTATGAACCATTATTTGATGTGCTTTATTTATTTCTTGCTGTTTACCTATTAAAGGACCTACTGCACTTAATGGATAAGGTGTACCAGTCCATTTATAATGAAATGGAACAACAGGATAATCAGAAATAGTATCAGGTAAAGTTCTTTCATATAAAGTCTTATTACCAGCAATACATGTTTGTTTTATCCTAGGTCTATAAAACTTAATTGCTTCTACAATATTTTTTGCTACAGTCTCATCCTCTAATAAGATTTTATATTCCTTTTCAGTAATAACTAAATTTTCTATCTTAGATGCTTCTGCTTGCAATTGACTCATACATTCTTGCTCATAGCTTTTTAATTGTTGAAGCATCATATCTTGAGCTTTCTTTTTCTCAAGTTCATATCTCTCAGGAAGCATTTCACCTGCCTGAACAGCCATTTGCATTTTTTGATCTTGCTCTAAAAATTGAACATTTAATTCTGTTTCCATCTCTTTTAACATTACGTCACATTGTTTTTGTATAGCTTCTAATTGTTCTTTTGTTGGTGGAACTTTATAAAAAAGATTAATATAAGGTGATTTTACTTTTTCATATACTTCAAAAAACTCACATAAATCATCCGTACTTCCATCAGCATTAATAGCAGCAGAAGTTCCTTCATTAGGATCGTTAAATCCAAACATTCTTTGATCCATATCCCCTAATGAACGTATTGTTTGTGAATTTTGTGATTGTTCATCACTGCTAGAAGCCCTAATCTTTCTAGCTTGATCAGGAAAAAGTTTTATTAAATGATTTTTAGGCAATACTTTTCTAATCATAATAAAAGCAGCATCTTTAAATAGCATATCCCTAGACTTTGGATCAACATATAAATCAAAAGGCTCAGGTTGCTGAAGAACAACTTCTCCCATACCATTATCAGCATCTTGATCAACGCTTACTAGCATATATCCAATACCTTTAGTCACTGCATCATTAATAGCATTAGTATATAGAGTAGAGCCATTAGAATTAGCCCATACATAATCTGTTAAATCTGAAATTACAGAAGCTAAATCAGTATCACTCCCTTCTATACCAACTGCTTGCCACCTAGGAGAATTAGATGTTGCATAAAAATTAAGCATCTCAACAACAGGAATAATTCTATTAATTGTAAAAGTAGGCATTCCTTGATCCTCTAAACTTTTCTTTTCATCTGAAGCTAATTGTTCATCATGAGCAAATTCATAACCTTTTTGATTTATAAATTCCCATTGTTTTCTTGTCCAATTATTTGCAAGATGATATAGTTTTCTAATTTCGTCAGCTTTTTTTATTTTAGCCATTTACTCCTCCTTATATAAACCTTTTAAAATATTCCAATTCTCTTGATCTTCAATATAATGTTTCAAAACATCACCACCCTCTGTTTCTTGAAGATGCCCTAACTCATGAGCTATAACATCTCCTGTTCTTTCAGGACTAATTCCCGATTGTGTAAAAATAGTATCAGGAGCATCACCTTCTCCCCATCCTACAAAGCCCCACATAGGAGGCGTTTTTCCTTCTTCTCCAAATCTTCCTTCATATAAAACAAGATTGCCGCTTCCTATCTGTTGGTCTACAAATTCCATTAAAGACATATTATCAATATCATCATGTTTTATAAGTCCCGCCGAAAACAAACTAGGATCTTCACTCTTAGCTATTTCAGTATAATGATCAAACAATTTAGACATAGAAATTAAAGATAGAATTTTTCTGTCATCTTCATCAAGTTCCAAAGGGGTCATATTAGAATATGTAGTTTCAGGGTATTTTAATCCTTGTATATAATACTTATCTTTTGGCATTATTCAGATTCTCCACGTAACTGTTCAAAATATTCATGTATACCTTCATCTGCTTCTTCCATTTCATGTTGACTATCATAAATACCAAAGTGTTGATTTATTTGTAGCATACTATCAATTTCAGCATTATTTAATAACTTTCCTTCTACCATTGTTGGAAATAATATCCATTTAGTTGGATTATCTAAATCATCTGTATCATAAGATGTAACAATATTAGAACCCTTTCCTTCTTCATATATGTCTTGGACTAAAGGAAATTTCTCAAAATCAAGAGGGAGTGTTCCTTCATAATTAAAACCATAATCTGGCTTAACGACATTATCAATTTCTCCAATAAAGCTAAGTATTTCTCTTTCTACTGTATCCCATGATGTTTTCTTATTACCATTCATTACGCTACTATCCAACTTTTTGGTTGACGTTTCTTTTTATACCATCCATTTTTACTTTCATGCATACCTTGTGGAGGATGCGCATATTTACAAGCATAAGCTAAAGCATCTATAGTATCATCGTGGGCCATACGAGGACCAAATGTCATAATTTCTCTATGCAAATCATATTGAGTTTTCTTTATATGTACTTGCCCTACAGCAAATCTTTGAGCCATTATTTCTTGTATCCTATCTCTTTTACTCATTCTATTTCCAGGTTTTTCTTCCTTAAAAGGAATTATAAATTCGTTTCTTCTTCTCATTTCAGCCCTTATAGCTTGAAATACAGGTTTACTCATTGATGTATCTTCAATTGTAAAAAGTGTTGGCTTGTAAAATTTCGCATATTGAAAAATATGATCTACAATACCCTTTTTATCAGTTCCAGGAATACCCATAACAGGAAGTGTCCTATCCCTAATATAATCCAAGACGTATATATTATTATCGGGGGTAACTGCGACAGCAATAATAACGGAAAAGTCAGAATTACGCCTAGCTGAATCAGTAGCTGGATCGACACCAATAAAAATATTACACGGTTTTTGATCTTCTCCGTCTGGTAATATATAGGTGATTCCATCTTCTGCATTATTTATAAATTTTCCATCCCAATATTTAATATGATCTCTACTAAATATAGAATCTTCTTCACTTTGAACTTCCATCATATACTCCTGATAAAACTTTTGAGGAGTACCTGAATCTTGATAAAACTTTTTCTTTCTAGCCATTTCCTCATGGCCAAACCATGAAGGCCATAATGGAGTACCGTCTTCCTGCAAGGCTTTATAAGTAATTACCTTCCAACTATAATCTCTATTTTTACTTACAGCCATTTCGTGTCCTGCTAAAATCTTCTGTATAAAAGAATCATAATGAACAGGGGTCCCATTTATTCTAAGTCTACCCGTTTTCGGTTCCAAGGCAGGAAATACAACTGCGGTAACGAGGTTGGAAATCTTTGATCTGGACTCTGGGGTGACTGTATTGTTTTCATCTTCAAAGTCATCAAGAACAATAAGATCGTAACGCTTATGAAGCTTGGCACCACCACGAATACCAGAAAGATTAGACTTAGAAATAAGTTTGCAACCATTTTTAAGCTCGATATCATCTTCAGTCCACTTCCTTCCTTTTAAATCACCGAAATAATAACGTACCTTGTCATTAAATTCTAAATGATACTTGATATAATCCAAATTAGGGACGGATATTTTACTTGACGCTGCTACCCATCCATAAAATAATGGATCATCTTTACTAAAACAAAAATCATGCATTATATTGCATTTAGTTAATACGGTTTTACCATGTCCCCTAGGCAATATAACTGCTAACTGCCTTACATCTTTATTAGAAACAGCATCTGCAACCTCATAGTGAAAGAAAGGTGTTTCCGATCTCATGAAATCATCAGGTAAAAACAATTTTCCAAAAGCAATCAAATCTCTATGGGCTAATAACAGCTCATTTTCAGCTTTACTTACGTTATTAAAGTTAATATTAGCCAAATTTTCTCCAATTTTTGCATCATAAACTACAAAATATTAAAATATCAACCAAGTTCTTTGTCTAGGACATCCATAGAATCGTGCATATAACTTCTTAATGTTTCAGCGCTATCATCCGTAGGTAATAAAGAGTCTTCCAGTATAGTACCATATGGAGCATCTATGCCACTTTGGGCATCTGCATCATGTTCAGTAAGTTTTACCTCATTTTTTATACTTCCAGATACCAACCTTCTAGAAAGATAGTCTGATGGATAGCCTTCACTAAGTAAAACAACTCTTCCAGTTAAATCAGAAACACCTTCTTGGTTGGGCATAACTCCTGATGACTCTAAAACTTCTTCACTGGCTAATTCCCAATCGCCTTTTGGGGCTATTTTAAATAAACTTTTATTAACAGCATCCATTCTATATAAACCGCCATCAGTACCTTCTACAAGTTGAAACTCACTCTTGCTATCATATTGAATGGGTCCTAAAATTTCTCTTACACCAACCTCTACTGCCATATATACTCCTTATTTATACTCATCTAATACATCCTGAACTGTCATTGTTCCTTTTATTAAACCAATAACATGCCTAGATCTAAGAGGATAATCTTTATAATAATCAGATTCTTTCATATAATCAACGTGTGTACTATCATCTACCTCTATATACTGAAGTTCTAAAGCTGCTCCCTCCCAATCTCCTAGTTTTACTTTTTCAATAAAACCATCAAATTGGTTCGTAAGAGTACCATACCCTGCATGAAACGCAACATCTACAAGACCTGCTTGCCTATCTACATTATAAGTATCATAATCAGAAAAAATTTTTCGTAAATCAATAGTACTGTCATTAAAATCAGAGTCCAGCCATTGTTCTTGAATAATCGGAGGAATACTGTCATTTAAAACGTATTTATCATTATGATCAAGCGTATGGCCGAAACCTGCATTTAAATTACCTTCATCTAAACCTACAGTATGCCTAGTACCTTCATGGAACTTGATCATCTCACGAGTAAGATCGTGTGTTTCGTAGTAGCTTACTTGGGGTAAATTTAAACTTGGATCAGATGTAGTAACTGCAGCAAAAACATCTTCATCTGTAAAATCTGCATCTGCAATTATTGCATCTTCAGGTTCTATTGGAGGTAACATGCTCAATACAATAACCTCACTTATCAGATATTTTAACAGGACGCTTCGCATCCTCTATCTGTTTTGTATCAAACCCTTGAAATACTGCGCCTGATATCTGTGTAACTTGAGTTCTATTCTTATCTTCAAGATCCATAATATCAGTCAGTTTAAACAAAGCCTTAAGTTTAGTGTCATCTTTTTGAGCTGTTTGGGCTATTGTATATATATTCCTTAATAAGGATGTTTCATTTATGCCCAATGCCTTTAATATTGGTTTTAACTCTTCTTTCATTGCAGTCCTTATCCTTGTTGTTTTTAAAAGTTGTCCAGCACGCAATCCTGCATAGTGCGGGTCATTTGTCGGAAATGCCTTTAGATACGCCTTGCGAGCATCTATTCCAGACGCTAAATACTGGACAAAAAGTGCCTCTCTAGAAGAAAGATTCTCTCTGTCCTCTAATCTTTGATTTCTCTCTATATTGCCTCCAAAACTATAAATGTTTACTCTTTTAGAAGTATCCATATTACCATTATCAGAAACAACAAAGGTCCCCGTACATGTACCTATGTAGCGAACCTTTCTATTCTTACCCTTAGATTTTAGCATATACCCTTCTCTAAGTATCTGAATAATACAGTTATCGTCTGCTAGGACCCAGTCAGTTATATGACCTTCCCTCCAATCCTCTTTGTACCTGAGCTCCATAGGTACTTCTTCCTTAGCATCAAATACTGTATGTGTTATATTGTTTACCTTGTAATATCTCATATATAATACCCAATCCCCGCCAGGGGTTTGGTGCTATGTAATTCCTAAAGTATCATGTTCTAGTGAATTTAAAATCTTAGCCATCTCATCTGGCACAAGAATATCCTGATCTTCAATAGTAATAAGTACCCTACCATCATTATCATAAGACTCAGATAAGTGTAGAATCTCTTTATTAGCATGATCATATACAATTTTCAATCTATATATTCTAACATCTTTTTCATCATTCATATTGTCTCCTGGATATAGTTAGCCCCTGTAAAGACATGGGTCTAAAATTAAAATTCTTAACCTCAAACTTCCTTTAAGCCAGTTATTCTCTCCCATACTTAAGATTATATTGAAGCAATTTTTATCGGTTATCGGGGACAAACTCTTGATCCTATTCGGAGAGCAACCCAACTTCTGACCCTAAAAGCAGAACGAGTTTCACGTGTACTTTCTGGGTGATAGTTAAAAATAGCTAACTACCGATATTTAAATATAATACTATAAAGTTTTCAAGGCAAGTTTTAAAAATTATAGCATTTTATCGTGTGGCTTTCTACAGGATGGGGTACCCCTTAACAGGGTTTTTGGTTATCCTTTTTTGGTTATTTTTGGTTTTAGATTTTTTGGTTTGTTTAGGAAGAATGATTGGAGAAGTTATGGATGAAGAAAGAGTGACTGACTTAGAAGAGGCTCTGGCTGAACTTGAGTTAATACTAAGTATGATGCATGAAGAAATGTTAGATAATCTAATAAGAAGGAGAGACAATGGCTGATAGATGGACGCGTAATGCTACTGCCAAACAGTTCGGAAGAACTAGTGATGTGGAAGTTACTAAGGATGATAAGGAAAAGGTAATGAAGCTTGCCCTAGCACATGCTGCTAGTGGTAATGATTATATGTTTCAATTGCTTTGGACTACACTTAGTAAGACTTCTACTGAGCAAGAACTCAGAGCTGATATAGCAGATATTAAATCTATACTTGCAACTAAAGGCAAGTAAGGAAGTTAGTGAACGGGGATAGCATACATTTGAATTGACTATCCCCCTTTCACATTTATTATTACTTATTGACTCTTTTTTTATATTATTGGTACACAATACAAGATATAAACTGTTATTTATGTGCTTAATGATACAGGTATTGAACTGTAACTATACACAGGCACACACACAATATATATATACCAACTTATACTAAACAATATAATTAAAGAAAGAGAGGTCGTATGTTTAAAGATTTAGATTTTAAAGATAAGATTAAAGCAGTTAATGCATTAGTTAGAGCAGAGCAAATAACTAAGTATCAGAGCTTAATAGAACAATATGAACTTATTGAAGATGATTTATTAGATAGATTTATAGAATTGTTTGGCTCGAAAGATATTAAAGTATTGAACTTAAAGCTTGGTGTAACAAGATCATTGCGTATTAAAGGATTTAGTAGATTAAAACATATAGCTCTTGCTAATGAAGCAGAGTTACTTAGAGTACAAGGTGTAGGTCGTGTTGCAATAAGAGAAATACATAGAAGTATGAATGAATATGCAGACTGGAATTTAAAGCGTTTGCACTATTAAAACAATATTAGTGGTTTAGACTGGACCAATGCCGTCATAACTAGCAAGGTGAGAGCCCTTGGTGACATGTCCTGTAACTATGACGATGTCTTATAGGTAGACCCTGTAAGGCATCACCACTATAAAGTACTAGGTTACTATTTGTGATATTAGGTAAATTTTATATTAACCAAGAAGGAGCTACTGTGAGTAATAAATTAAAGAATAGTATGATACTTATGGGTATTGTATGGTCAAAAGCTGCCAAGACTAAAGCTTTTAAAGATATTATAGCGAGTAAATCTTCGGAGGAAAGTTATGATGAAGTTGACAGACTATTAACTGAGCTAGATATATTGTATTCTACCAAGAATTAACTGGTAGCTCAGACAAGGGGAAGTAAATGTTTCACCAATACCAATAAAAGCTTCCCCAAAATTGGAGGTGTAAATGAGTTATAAAAAGACATGGGGCAGATCTAAACTATACTATTGTCCCAAATCAGAAGTGGTATGGCAAACAAATAAGAATGGTGATAATATAATACATTATGATATGCCATCTTATGGTTTAGAAAGAAAAAATATAGGAGAAAATAAATGAAATATTGGAAAGAAATACTTGTGATAGGTATAGCAGTAATAGCATTTCTTACATTAACATTAAGAGGAAGTAGTGATAATGATAACTTTACTCATACTGTTGAAGTGGTAGATAAAGAAGAAGTTATAGTGGTAGAAGTGGTAGAAGTAAAGCAAGAATCATTTGATGAAGCATTTAGAGCTGCATTTAATGATGGAGGATATGATAGCATATTCGAGTGGAATGGAAATAAATATATTGTTAACTTTAAGGAGACTGAATGAAGAAAGTAATAGTGTTAGTAGTAGTATTATTAGGTATAGGAATATATCTTTATATATCTAATAGAGAAGAATGTGTAATAGAAAGTGTAGAACCAGTTGTTGAAGAGGTTGAAGACAATAGTACTGTAATTATAGAAGAGGTTAAAGAAGAAGTTATACTTGAACCAGATCTTATAATAGAAACAGAAGTTATTATTGAGCCAGAACCTGAAGTAATACCTGAACCTGAGATTGAACCAGAGCCAGAACCAACAACAAATCCAGAACCAAATGAAACAGAAGAAATAGTAGAATAAAACTTAGTCCAACTAATTAATGGTTCAGGCCTATCCTGATGATTAGGTACGGATGATATGCATGATAAAACTGGATGATCACTCTGGCTGAACATAACATTGCTTTTATCAATTTGTATGGGGACGACATGTCTGACCACTCAACAGCCTCGAAGTAACATATGGTTCGTCCCAAAGATTTATTTAATTAAGGAGATCATTGATGAAAACTGATAAAGTTAAATTAAAAGAACTACAAGCTAAACATAATAACTTAGTAAAGACCCTTGAAAGAATAAGAGATGAGAACAAAGAATGGGTTGGTAATATGTGTGGTAGTGAAGTAACTGATGCTCTTTATTATACATTAAGGAGCGTACTTAAAGATATATAGATTTGCGCAAACGTGCTGTCAGTATTAAACTGACTGAATAATGGCTTCCCAAGAGGTCATAAAGTGTGTTGATGGCTCTGTAGTAGAGCAAGTGGACGACCAAGTGGTTCAAACTTTGGATTAACCTCCTCACAAATAGCAGTGATGTATAAATAAAGAAACCTTTATTTTGGCGTCATTTACAGGTATATAAGATTCCTGTGCACTTAGAAGGCAGCACAAACTTTTAAATTAAGGAGAAATAACTATGCAAAGAAAAGAATACTACAAAAATGGCTATGGAGTAAGTGTAATAGATACTGAATTTTCATATGGTCTTGAGCTAGCAGTATTTATATGGACAGGTTCATGGGATAGTAAAAAAAATGAACCAAAAGAAATTAAATCATACAATTTATGTTATGATACACCTATAACTGATGATGTATTAGGTCATTTAAATAATAAAACATTAACTGAAGCAATAGAAAAAGTTAAGAAACTAAAAGGAGATTGTAATGACTGAACTTAATGGTAAGAAATATGATTTATCAAAAGCTAAAGATAGAACTAAGTATTGGACACAATATGCAGCTGATAAACTACTAGGTAAAACTATTATTAAAGTAGAATATTATACAAGTAAAGAAGCTAAAGGTGCTATGTGGTATAGTAGACCATTATGTTTTCAATTAGATGATCTTACATGGGTATTTCCTATGAGAGATGATGAAGGTAATGATGGTGGTGCTTTGGCATATGGTGAAGATACATTTCCAGTATTAGGAGTTGAAGATGAAAAATGAAAGAGAGGTAGTAGAAACATTAACAGAAGTACAATTATCTAGTGATGAAGCTGAATTATGGGATGGTGAACCTGAAATGTATATTAATCAAGGATGGATGGAAGCTTTGCAATGGGTAATTGGATTAAAAAAGGAGAAAAGGTATAATTATGGGCAAAATAAAGATGAAAGTGGGGGATTTCCTATCAAGGAAGGGCTATGATCTTGGATATACTGAAGATATGCTACCAAATTTGTTAGATATAGATGTTGTTGATAAAAATAATATACCAGTTTGGGAATATATGGGATTTAGGTCTGAGAAAAGTTATTATACTAGAAATAAAGGTAGTGCTTTAGCAATAAAAGAAGTGATTGAGAAGTATGGGATGTCTAAAAGAGAATATTGGGAGAAAAAATGAGCTTAATTAAAGAAATGTTGATAAATGATGACAATATTAGCTATGAATTTAGACAGATTTTAAATCCTATGCCAGATCATTGTATTGATTGTGATAAACCAGCAGTAGTAAAGAATGGAGACACGCCATATTGTGTAAAACATTATAAACAAATTAAGGAGAAAGAAGATGAATCCATATCAGGAGATAAGAAAAGAACAACTTGATTATAACGGAATAAAATCATCAGCTTTTGCAGTTCAAAGGTTAGATGAAGAAAAAGGATGGAAAGAAGCAGGAGTGGTAGGAGCACATTATATGTTATTACCAAACCAAGACGTAAAAGATATTGCAGATGATCTAGTTGAGTCGGCTTATATAGATTTTGAATTAGATAAAGAGTTCTTTAATGGCAAGAATTTTATGCTATCATATAGAGCTAAGGATCCTATAAGAGAAGATGCTGAAATAGGAGACCTTAATCTAGGTATTCAATTCTGGAATAGTTATGATGGTTCAAGATCATTTGGATTTTCATTAATGTTGTATAGATTAATATGCACTAATGGAATGATGAGTAAGCAGTATCTACAGAATCATAGATTTAGACATGCTCCTGGTTCTGAGGATTGGAATAAACAATTGGAAGCTATGGTACATATTATTAATTCAACACAGGATGGAGATAATCAAGGATTAAATCAAATGATACAAGGTATTGTTAATTTAAATGATTATCAAGTAACTATAGAAGGATTAAGCAGAATAAGACATAGGTTTTTACAAGATCTTCCTGTTGGAGTATGGGGAGATGTTTTAGATAAGTTTACTCAACCAGATGGTGAATATTATTCAGAGCAATCAGGCTGGGGATTACTTAATGCTGCTACAGATATATTATGGCATAAAGAGAAACCAACACTTGCATCTTACAATCATAATGCATTAATAACAGATGGTTTGATTATGGCTGTATGTGCTTAAATAAACAATTGAGAGTATAATGAAGATAGGTAACTATCATCGAAAGTCTAACCATGGTAATTCGAGTAGGTTATACTCTCATAAACTTAAGGAGATAAAATGAATAAATTAGTAAATAGAATAAGAAATATGATTTCTGATCTAGATAATATAGATGATTTAAACATTATAAGAGATCTTACAAGAAATCAAAAAAAGTATTTAGGTCAGAAAAATGCTTTTAATCTTATTAAAGGTGATAAAGTTAAAATAACAGGTTCTGGTAAGATGCAGGAAGGTATTATTGAAAAAATAAATAGAACTAGAGCTGTAGTTATGGTAGGGAATGTAGGATGGAATGTTCCTTTTGAAATGTTAAGGAAAGTCTAATGGATGAAGAATATTGGTTAGATAAAGCAGATGTATGGATAGAAAATAAAATTAAAGGAGATTATAATGACAGAAGAGAATCAAAAGTCAACGGAAAAATCGTTAAAACCAGAAATTGGATCACCAGAATGGAGCAAAAATTGGATGAGGGAACGAAAAGCAAAAAGAGTTTCAAAAGCAGCAGCATTAAAAGATCTGGGCGCATATCTAAAAGATCTCGGATATAAATATATAAGAGTATGGTATGAAGGAGCTGGTGATAGTGGTGAAGCATTTGAAGCAGAAGGTTGGAAAGAAAAAATAGACATAGAATCTAAGGATCATAACGGTTTTTATCCAGATACATATCAATCTAAACCTTGGAATCATGATAAGAAAGAAGATTTTGATGAATGGAAGGGTATGACTAGAAATCAAAAAGAGCTAGAGGAACAATATAAGCTATTTAGAGATAATCATCCTGATAATCAACTTCAATCTGAATTACATTATGAACTTGTAGAACTTGTAGATTATGATTGGTATAACAATGAAGGTGGGCAAGGTGAAATGGTATGGGATTTAGAGAAGGAAGAGTTTTGCTGTAATGGTGAAGAAAATGTTTATGCTTGCAATAAAATTAAAGAAACATATTTCATGGATGGTAGGCAGCCAAAAACTGAATATGGTAACGAGATATACGAAAGATGAAAGCCTTTAATCATTGTAAATCAAGTGTGAAATACTTTGGTGGTAAAGAAATGGATTATCATCAAATACATGCATGGTTTGATAAGAGTAAAGATCATTATGGTGATATTAGGCATCGTGCTTTAAGACATCATACACAAGGTATAGCAGAATGTCAATTATGGTTTGGAATAACAATAAAGAACTCTGATGGTAAAGATATACCAGTACGTTCTATAGCAGAACAACACATAAGAGAGGATCTAGGCTTTATTCCTACAGTTCAAGATTGGCTTAAAGAAATCAAACCAAAATCTTGGATGGCAAGTACCAAGAAGAACATTAAGAAGATGAATTTAATGTAAGACTTAAACATACATAATGATATCAATGTATGGGGAAGTAAGGCGGTAGGCAATGCATCGCCATGAAGAATGGATGTAGTACTAGTATAGATTGCTGTAGATCCCTTATTTCCTAAAGAATTAGAGAGATAGGCTCTGTGCACAAGAGGTCACTCGATTGAAACTCAGTCATATAAAAGACTATCTATCTCTCTAATAGAATTAATGTAGTCATGTCAGTCACGAACTAAATAAGGGCTGTTGCGCATAATCCGAGTTTAGTTTAAGAGAACCTGTATGGCGCTGTAGATAACACAGATGAATAGATATCAAGGTAACTACAGTTGCATTGACTACATTAATAAATTTAGAGAGTTAGGTAGCGGTGAAAGGCAGTGTACGCCGTACAT
>VTLG01002832.1_pt1 | contig 16930 bp, 20 predicted proteins | sample 4694571 | NCBI WGS metagenome assembly VTLG01 (sample SAMN12604809, study PRJNA352737) | marine metagenome | biome: ENVO:00000447; feature: ENVO:00000209|ENVO:00000569|ENVO:01000036; material: ENVO:00002151; isolation source: viral sequences binned using virsorter ...
GGATGGATCTTATGGGTTTCTTTGAGAAGAAAGTTATCATAGTATTTGATTTCCAGCATCCAGTAGAGAATTATGTACTTAATGTACCACCATTACCTAAAGCAGAAGGAACCTATCGTTTCTTTGAACCAGGTAATCATTTCTCTGAGAATATATTTGTTAGATACTGTGAGATGTCACAGGTGGATGTATATCTACCAACATTCAAATACTATCTCTCACTCTACAAGAAGATGATAGACGAAGCAAAACCTACTGGTACTGATACCAGTTTGTATAAAGATTTTGATAAGTATATGATAAGACTTGATCCTATTTCAGGATACCTATCTAATGCATTCGGAAAGGAAGAGTCCGAGAAACTAATCAAGGAGTTCTTTTTTAGTTATGCGTAATTTTACAGAAGATATTGCTTCTATCATTCGTGCCACATGGTATGATTTACCTGGCATAGAACCTCTTGAAGTTGATGATGAACTTGCAGAGGTACACAACACTGTTGATGGAGATAATTTATACATTAAGAATGAGATGTATAAATGTCCAGGTCTTCGTAAGATACATTTAGAGACAGCAAAACTTGGCAGTCTAGATATACTTCACTCAGTATACTGGCCAGATCCTAAGTACAATTTGCCTATCTTTGGATGTGATCTAGTATCAACACCAACAGTTACTACTGCTGCTATTGTAGATGTGTCTCCTATCTCTGGAACGAATAGGATTCATGATAGAATATCTGAGGTCAGTAATAACTTTAATAGTTTCACAGAGAATCGTGAGTTACCTAAGTGGGCTACTGTTTTCTCTCCTCACTGTAAGTTCATGAGACTGAGTAAGGAAATAGAAAAGGCATGGTTCTATCAGGTAGTGATGGAGTATCTTATCATAGTATGTGATGAGGTTAGGAATGCTCAACCAGCATCACCTTTAGCAACTGCACAAAGGATGGCAGATCAGATTAGATATTCTAATCAACAGAAAAAGAATGATAAGACTCGTAGAATTCTTGAGAAATGTTTCAATGAAGAGTGGGCTGACAACTACATAAACAAGATACTTTTTGACGCATGAAAACAGATGAAGTATTGGGTCATCCACTATGGATGCTACCAGTCATGTTACTATCAATTTTATTATTGATAGAGGGACTTCATACTTCTGCACATCTTCATCAAGAGATTGATGTACATGGAATCTGTAGGCAGAACAAGGAGTTCATTCAAAGTCTGGAAGAGGACGATTACTAAAGTGGCACAGGGAGTGGACACACCCTCTGGTTTATGCTATAATTCATATAGTAATTAAAAGACCAGTGTTAGCAGAACTATTACAGTTGGCAGAAGCCACGATGGTAGTAACAACACTTTCAATCGGTATGGTTGCTACGGGTGCTTCCGTTATCAACGGGACAGCACCACCTGACCTCGCTACATTCGTTACATCTATTCAACCACCATATGAATCAGATGATAAGAGAATTTTTCCAGAGGTCTTTGAAGAGAAGGAATTAATTCCACCAGAAGAGAGATTTGACTATGAATAAATGGATCGGTATAAGTTTAGGGACACTCCTAGGGGTGTCCCATATTGGTATGATTGGTTTGCTTGCTAATCGTTCCAGTAAAATGCCAGCATTAAACTTACCTGTAAGTGAGTACACATCGTACAAGGCAAAGGTTTCAATGGATGGATATGAAATAGAATACAGAGCAAACGATCCCAAGACTGTTAATAGAGTTGTGGAGGTCAAAGAGAAAGGTGGCTTTCTGGGGTTTGGTAACAACAGGAAGAACATTATTGAACAAGTACCTGTTGACTCAAAACTCCGTGATAAAGAAGTGGTTTACAACTCAGTCGAATCATCAGGTAAATCAGAAGCATGTATCAAAGCAATCGGATCAGGAGAAGGAACAGGTAGAATCGTTGGGGGTAGTCTCGGTGGTGCTGTTGCTACTACTGGTGTCGCCTCTATTCCTTATGTTGGTTGGGTTCTTGCTGGTGCAGCTACGATGATCGGAATGGATCAAGGAGCAGAGATTGGTGGGAACATGGCAGAAGACCTCAGCAAAAACTGTTAATCAGTTCTTGAAAACCCCGAAAAATTTTCGGGGTATTTTTTTGCCCAAAAAGTCTAATTAGTTTTCTTTAGTTTCGATGAGATATAATTACTTGATTTCTTATAAATATTCTGCTTCTTAAAGTCAGTAACAAATTGCCTAAAGTATTTTGGTTTTAATAGATATATTTCTCTCTTCTTTTCATTTTCTCTGGTGAAGTGTTCTGCAACAGGGATTGCTGTTGCTATAGTATTACCTGCTTTGTTTATATAAGTACCAGTATCTTTGTTGTAGAACTTATGTGTTCCATCATAGAATGTTTTATCAGTAAGAGTACCTTTCTTATACCTATCAAAATCTTCTAAGATTTCGTAGTGATGTATCTCTGTGTAAGGATCATCGTACTCATTTTCTAGTGTCTTATAGATTTCATAGTTAGTCATTGGCCAATCATACTGTGCGTTGACCATATTATTTGTGATAAGAATCACCCAGTCATAAAATGGATCACCGTATGCTCTCTTTGCTAGAGTATCAGGTCTTTCACCATCTTCTATGGCGTATTTCTTAAAGTAAACACCATAAGAAAACATGGCATCGTTTATTTTATATCTTTTGAATAGATTTTTAGCAATAACTTTATCAGATTCCGAGTAAGGATAACTGATAGGTTTTTGATCGTATTGTATATCTGGTAAGGATTTGAAATACATTAGTAACCTCCTCTGATAACATCTTCTGCAAACAAGAGTTTTGTTTCTTGTAGTGAAAGTGATAATGTTGTTGCCACTGGAGTTCCATCACCATAAGTAGCCCATGCACCATCTGGTGTGTAGTTAACATCTACATTAGTAATAGCACACATCTTATACTGTGGTACATTTTCATTCATACCACTACCATTCATGAATGCTACGTGACAAAGATTTGGTACAGCAATGAATGCATTATCTAAACCACCACCAGCAGCAACGGATCCAGTTCCTAACCAATTAAGACCATCATACCATGCTCTCTTTTTATTATATGATAGAGTTAGATCCTCAGCATCTGTTCCATCAGTGTGAAATTCTTGTCCAAAAACTTTTGCATCAGCACCACCAACACTGTGCATTGGTAGCATTGCTTGTTTAAATGTTTGAATTATTCCCTTAATAGCACGTGCTTCTCCTTCATTTCTAGGAACTAACTTATAGTTTAAAGTAAGAGTTCTAAATTCTGTACCACCAAATAACATCTCTGCATTTGGGTTTAATATAACTCCACTGATTCCACCAAATACATCATCATTAGATAGGGTGTCTCCTGTTATTGCTTGTGTTGCTGTTCTTATTGCTTGTGCTCCAACTAAAGCCTTACTTCTCTTCATTAAGTTATCAACACCTTTAGCTAAACCATCTACTTTACTCCATCCTCCAGCAGCTGCAGCTTCCATAGCATCTCGTGCTACGTTACTAAATGCTTTACCAGTCCAGTTAGCTTTGTATGAAGATGATATATCTTCTGGCATGTATAATACAACAGGAGTTAAAACTTCTTCTCTAGAATATAGAGCAGAGAAATTGTAATCATCTATTGTATTGCTAGTTGTTCCACCCTTACCTTCTAAAATCTCCAAAGAGTCTTCTTTTGATCCTTTCTGCCAAAAGTATGTCTTGTCACGACTACCTTTTTTGAATGGAGGAGTGTAACGATAGAAATTAAACATTACATAATCACTATCATGTTGTAGATGATCTTGTGGGTATCTTAAAGATTTACCATATCCACTAGGACCAACTCTATTAAGAGCTTTAGATGCTGCCACAACTTTAGCTTCATCTAATTGAGTCTTGTTAAAAGTGTCAACTGCTTCTTTTACAGTAAGCTCTCCGTTTTGTATCTTCTCAATATTCTCAACAGTGGCCCATCCTTCACCTTCTTTATCAAATAATTCAAATCCTAACATTTATCGACCTCCTTACTGTTCATGATAGTGCCATTTCTTTACTTGCTTTAGTACCGTACCCTTTTACAACTCTTTGTGCTCTGAACTTGTCATAGAACGTTTCGTTGGTATCTTTCCAAACATCTTCCCTAGCAATATTAAATTCTAATTTTTGGGTTGACTTAACAAAATGCTCTGAAGGTAATAGAATAGCACTATCCCATTCAGTTAATGCGAGATCTAAATATAGACCCTGTACGTGACTATGTAGATATTTATGTAGACAATTCTTAGGAAAGTCAATTCTACCACTGATTAATTTATTTGTTGCTGCTATTCTCTTCTTTATTGGTAGATAATGTAAGTTTAATCCCCAAAATTGACTCCTCTCAGACTTAATAACATATACAAGTGGAAATTTGTCATAGTACGGAAGGTATTGCATCTTTGCTTTGTACTCAAACATGTACATGTGACCTTGCATCACATATCTTCTTAGTTCATTAGAATCTTGATCTACAGATGGATCACTTCTATCTTTCTTCTCGTCTTTTATATACCGTTCAAAATTTTTATTATATGTGGTTGATAATGTTTTAATTGTTGATCTATACCACGAAAGAGATTTCTTATCTCCTCCTGCTTTAAGTGTTACTTTTTCAAACAGTGTTTGTTCACCAGATGTACTGGCTTTACCTGTAACTTGGGTGTTTCCGAATCCTTGTGCCATTTCTTCATACCGCTAAATGATCCTCTGTGAGTATTAAAAATTTCATCTGCCTGTCTTCACAGAAGTCCTGAGCAGCATCCCACTTTGCGCGGTTTTTTGCAAACGTCAGAACAGCTTTCTTGTATGCAGCAGTTCTCTTATCTTTACCATAAGGGGGTTTAGTTTGTTTCTTAGGTTTAATTTCAATAATATATTTTGATATTTGTCCTGACTTCTCACGAACTTTTATGTAAAAGTCTGGATAATATCTTCTCACTCTCCCATCGGGAGCACGATATGGTATTATAACTTCTTCACTTCCCCACTCTAAAATACCTGGTGTATTATCACAATACACCATGAATTTACGTTCCCATAATGATCTATAAACTATCCTAGTTGGATTGCCACGATACTTTCTGGGATGTATGGGTTTATACAATCCAGAGTACGCCATAAATATAACTGTACCAATATAGGTATTTAGGGTGTCCGTAAAGAATTTTATAGAACATATTGCCAGAAACGGTGGTATGGCAACAACAAATAACTTCATTGTGAAGTTTATGAATCCTCCTGTTACTGTTCCTGAGTTGGACTTATTAACAGAACATATGTGTAGTGAAGCACAGTTGCCAAATATTAATACTGCTCAAGGTAATATTAATGGAGTATATACTGGTGTTGGATCAGTTCCTTATGCACATACTCGTGTGTTTACGGAAATTCAGTTAGGATTTCAACTTGATGCTAATTTAGGTATGTTGAAGTTTTTAAATGCTTGGAATGATTTTATCTTTGATGGATCGTGGAAAGATTCTAATATGGCAGGACAAGTGACAAATAGGACATTGGAAGGAACTAGGGATGCTGTTAGAAAATTAAGAAACAGGACTGTTAGGCTACATTATCCAGATAGGTATATGTGTGATATTGCCATAAGTAAGCAAGAATTAGCAAGAGGTCAAAGACAGAGATCGGCAATAACTTACATTTTAGAGAAAGCTTACCCATATGCAGTTGATGCTGTACCAATGCAGTTTGGATCAACTCAGATTGCCTCTGTTACTGCACAATTTGCATACATGCGTCATTACACGATCAACAACGACATTAAAAATCTTGCTGGATTTGCTGAGGCGTAGCAAATTCGACTTTTCAATTCCATGAATCGGGCAAAATTTACTCGGCAAAAAATCGCCTGAAAAAGTCGAGCTAAATAAATATACGATTTGAATTACATTTTATGGCATTACCAAAATCGGCGTTACCAACGTATGAGTTGGTAGTACCATCTACAAGCAAGAAGATCAAATATCGCCCATTTGTTGTAAAAGAAGAGAAACTACTTTTACTTGCTTTAGATACCAAAGATGATAAGCAGATTGAAAATGCTATCAGAACTCTATTAAAAAATTGCATACAGTCAAGAATTAAACTTGAAGATTTGACTTTATTTGATTTGGAGCTAATATTTCTCAATATTCGTGCTGTTTCTGTTGGGGAACAGGTAGAATTGAAGGTAGTTTGTAAAGATGATAATAAGACTGAAGTTGCTTATAGTTTAGATTTAAACGATGTAGAGGTTGTATATCCTAAAGATCATAGTAAGAAAATTGAACTTACTGATGAAATGGGGATAATTATGAAATATCCTGGATATAATGAATTTGTAAGTAGTTCTATAATTGGAGATGATCCTAGCGTTGATAATATAACGAGTGTTATTGCGGAATGTGTTGATCAGATATATGATAAGGAAGAGGTATATGATTCATCTACTACAACTAAGAAGGAATTTGTTGAGTTTATAGAGAACCTTACTACAACTCAATTTAATAAGATTCAAAGATTTTTTGAAACTGCTCCTAGAGTAGAACATAGATTTACGGTTAAAAATCCCAATACTGGAGTACCTTCAGAGTTTGTTATAACGGGCTTGAGTAATTTTTTCGGATAGCCCTCTTTCATAATTCGTTGGAGGGGTACTATAAGTTGAATTTTGCTTTGATGCATCATCATAAATATAGCTTGAGTGAAATAGAAAATATGATGCCTTGGGAAAGGCAAGTTTACGTTACATTAGTGATGCAACACCTTGAAGCAGTGAAACAACACCAAAAAGCACAACAACAAAAACAAAATGGCTAGCGGAACCGTAGGATATCAAGATACCAGAGGTGATAAAGACTGGTTATCTCAAATCTGGGATTTAATTGACGAACATAAAGACAAACTCAAAGGTGGAAAGGATTCTGCTGAGGAGGGTGGTGCTATTGTAGCTGTTGGTAGTAGTGGTATTACTCAAACAAATAATAATGTATTTGTGAAAATGGACTCTGGACTGGGTTCTAGTTTTTTTGGTAAGAGATTAGATCAGACAACTTTCTACCCAGATGTTATGGGTGGAGAAATGGTTACTGCAAAGGGTGGAAATGGTAAACCTGGTGGTGGTAGCGATATAATTGATGTGATGGCAACAAGCATCACAGATCCGATAGTACTAGAATTAAACAAACAAAATGCACTTCTCTGGGCTATTGGAGGAGCAATTGATAATCAAAGTGCTATAACAAAGAAAGCTTATAGTGATCAACTTGAGATGGCTGCGAAGGCACGTGCAGATGCTCTTGCTGCCAATGAAATGGGTGAATTAAAAGAAATAAAGAAGGCAGGTGGATCAACTCCGTTTTTTGATACTAGAGGTGGTGGTAGTGGTGGTGGAGGTGCTCTTGGTGGATTATTTAATACTATTGGAGCATTGTCTGGGATGGCAATACGTGGTTTGGCCACTAGAGGATTGGCTAAAGTAGGAACTCGTGTTCTTGGTTCTAAAGTAACTGGTTCTGGAAGTAAGGCAGGTCTATCAAGAGTAAAAGGTTTTGATCATATCGCACTTCCTGGTGGTAGCAAACCATTGGTTGCTCAAGGTAAAAAGAACTTTATGAGTCGAATTGGGAAGTATCTAGGAAGAGAAGGAACTGAAAAAGCTGGTAAGAAAATTGTTGGTAAAGGTCTTAGTAAATCTTTTGGTAAGAAAATTCCTATTCTCGGTCTTGGTCTTGGTGCTCTTTTTGCTGCCGAAAGGCTTGCTAGAGGTGATTGGGGTGGTGCATTATTAGAATTAGCATCTGGTACAGCATCAATGTTCCCTACAATTGGAACTGGTCTATCAGTTGGTATTGATGGTGCATTGATGGCTAGAGATATGGCTTCTATGCAAGATGGAGGAATACCACTAGGACAAAATTTCCCTGCTTTACTTAATGATAGACCTGATATGAATCCAGAGGCAGTTATGCCTTTAACTTTGGATACCTTTACAATGTTTGGTGAAGGATGGCTTAAAGCCATGACCGACAATAAGAATAAGTATACAGAACTTCAAGGTGACGGATTATCTAATTTCTGGAATAAGAAAGGTGGTTTTGCATCAATGAGTAATTGGTTTGGTAATTTAACAGATGGTGTAGGTAATTTCTTTGGGGATATGGGAGATGGTTTGAAAAATTGGTTTGGAGAAACTTTAATACCTAATCTTCAAAATTTCTGGGAAGGTACACAAGAAAATCTTGGAAATGTTTGGAATACTACAACTGATTGGGTTGGAAATGTTTGGAATGGTCTTGGTGATACTATGAATAACTTAAAGCAAGGAATAGTTGATATAACTGGTAGAACTGTTGAAGCATTATCAAATGCTTATCAATGGGTTGCAGGTGGTGGTATACAGGATTGGGCTAGAGGATTGACTGGAGGAGAAAAAGGTGATGGACAATTTACTATTGGACCTTTAAACATTCCTAATATATTTCATAGAGGAGATGATACTAATACTGACCATGTAGGGGTTTCCGATAGTAATAGAGAAGTTTTTGAATCTTTAACGGATGGTCAGATATCTAGATTATTAACTGCTTCTCCTGGAGATACTGTTGAGGGAGTTAATGTTACAACAGATTTATTAAAACAGTTAAATCAATTTCAAAATGAGAAGAATCTTGCTGCAACTACTCAGGCAGGAGTGACTTTCTCACAAGTATCAGAAGCAAATGCATTAGCTAATGCAGGAAATACTGTTACTATTAACAACATATACCAAACTAATGGAGAAAATGGTAATAAAACAGAAGTTACACCTAATTTCTCTGGTCCTACGGATGGTCATGGATCATTCTTAACTGCATTCTCTAGTCTAGCTATCGCTACCTTATAAACATGGCAGAATCATCCTCCGCACAAGAATTTGAGTTTAGGTATTGTAAGATATATCCTAATGATGGCAGGGCTCCTGTTGTAGTTGGGTTGGATCTTATTCAATACTTTGTATATTCCGAAAATGTTACATCTCCTTTCGTAGCAGGTAGAATGAATATAGTTGATGGAGGTGGATTGCTTAATTCAGTTCCTGTTCAAGGAATGGAAAGAGTAGAGATTGCTTTATCAACAATTATAGAATCTGAACCAGTTATATACAATTTTAAGATTTTTTCAGTACAAAGTAGATACGCACAACAAAATTTACAAAACTATACTATAGCTTTGATATCTGAAGAAGCATTAGTCAATGAGGCTACTAGGTTAAATTCTCCAATAATAGGCAAAGGAGATTCTATTGTTAAAAAACTATTAAATGAAGATATTACTACTTCAAAGCAGGTTTATTCAGAAACAACAATGTTTGAAACTAAAATGTTGCCTTGTAGAAGAAGACCGTTTGATATTATTAATAGTATAGCAACAAGAAGTATTTCATCTAAGGCTACTTTTACTAAAGAAAAAATTGGTGAGAATGACGATGGATCAGCAATTACTGAAAATAAGATAAAAGGTAGTGCTGGATTTTATTTTTGGGAAAATAGACGAGGATATAATTTCTTTTCATTAGATGCTCTTGCTGATGTTGAAGGATCTACTTTTGCAGCACCAGACTTAAATGCACAAAGTTGGGGTCCTTATGTAGAACAATTGGGTAATGATGATGCAGCAGATACTCAGTTTGCTGTTCTTTTCTCTATGTTTGGAAGTGATATGAATATATTGGAGTCTCTTAGAAAAGGAAAGTATTCATCTAAAGTAGCTTTATTTAATTATTCAACAGGTTATTATGAAGAGGTAACTTATACTCTTAAAGATGCTTATGATAATATGGCACATCTAGGTGCTCAAGAGAAGCAAAATTCATTACCTGCTCTACAAGGAAATCTAGCAGAGAAGCATTCAAGGATCATAACCTCTTTTGTTGATCATGAGACATTTTTTAATGGAGGTGATATAGCATCTCCAGAAGATCAGGATGGTTCTCAAAATCCAACAACTTATGGTGATTGGGTTAAGTATTTTGCTGCTCAGAGTAATACTAGATATGAATTGATGAAACAACAGCAATGTACTGTTGTTATACCTGGAAACTCACTGATTTGTGCAGGTGATAAGGTTGAGATTAAATTAAAGAATAAGCAGCCAAATGCGTATTCCGAGACAGAACCCTACGATCCAGAGAGTAGTGGTGTATACTTAGTATATGAAGTCGTTCATAACTATTCATTGCTACCTCCTTCCTCTGGAAATGGTAGTTTCACAACCACACTAAATCTTGTAAGAGATTCTTATGGTGTTCATGGTGAAGAGTCTAGATATAACGACGTATTTTTGTCCTAAATAAATTGATAAGGAGGTATTCTCTCATATGGAAAGTATCGAAAAGCACATAGAAAAAGATAAAGCGATTCTTGACGATCCAACAACAAGTCCTGCTGCAAGACGGCATATCAAGGATGAGTTACATGATTTGATAGAATATGAAGAGCATCATCACGACGAGATAGTAGCAGGAGATCATCACGATCCAAATGCTATTGAACTCTTTTGTGATCAGCATCCAGACGAACCAGAATGTTTAATATACGATGATTAAATGGACCTATTCTCGCAGATAAAGCCAACTGGAAGAGTCGGTCAAGACGGTTTCAGTTGGTGGATTGGACAAATTGAAGGTAACGCTCGTGATGAAGAAAATAACAAGGGCGGTTATCGTTTTAAGGTAAGAATAATTGGGGATCATCCAAAAGATCCTGAGATTGTTTCTACCGCAGATTTGCCATGGGCAAATGTAATGATGCCTGTCAACGTTCCATTTCTGCCTGGAAATACTGGTGGTGCTCATCCACAGTTACAAATAGGTTGTTGGGTTATTGGTTTCTATCTCGATCATGAGAAACAGAAACCAATAATCATAGGGTCTGTTGGACAGACTCCAGGTGCTACTACTGTTACTAAGGTTGGTCGTCCTGGCGACGCAATGACTTTTGAGACTTATGTTAATACAGATCAATTAAGCTTAAAGGAGGTTAATAAAGAATTTCAGTATGAAGAGTGGTCAGGTGGTCCTCGAGGAGATTTTAAAACACAAGATATGACAGGGGGTTTAGGGACTGGTGCTACAAAGAAAATAAACCCTATTTTTGAAACTACTCCTTTACCAGAAACATGGACTGATATTTCTAGAAAGGAATGGTGTGCAGATGTTGGTCAAGTTTGTGATGCAAGTGAAAGGAACTTTGGAGCAAAAGCTAAAATTTATCTAGCGGAGTTTTTAAATGAAGTTCAGAAGAATAATGGTAATATTGGAACTTATTATGTGAACCAGGTAACTGGTGGTTTATATGATGGAATATATGCTACTAGAAAGTATGTTAATAAGTTTATGTCTCTTATTCGTGCTTTAACTGCAAATATAAAAGGTTATGTGAGTGCTTTACTTAGTAAAGCAGTTAAGAAACTTATAAAAGCATTGTTATATCCTTCTAAGAAAGGTAATGCATTGAGTCCTATTACAGAATGGATCAATAATATGCTTGCTAATCTTGGATGTAAGATGGCAGATCTAGGAGATAGATTAGCACAATGGTTGACTAATGTATTGATGAGTTATGTTGAATCAATATATCGTGCTGCTGCCTGTCAAGTTGATGAGTTAATTGGTGGTATATTATCTAAGATTACGTCTTTGCTAGAAGAATTATTAGCAGACATTCTTGGTCCTCTACAAACTATACTTGCTGCCATTGCTGCTCCATTTAATATTATTGGTAATGCTATTAATTATGTACTAAAACTACTTGGTATTCAATGCTCTGGTCCTGATTTACAATGTAGTGATTGGGACAGGGTATGTACAGATGGTACTAAAGATGATGGTACAGATGAAACAGGTGACGAAGATGATGAACCAAAAGGATTAGATAAGTTATTAGAACAAGTTGAAAATGCATTTGGTGATACAGCAGCAGATTATACACAATATGTTTGTGAAGATGCATATAAAGGTAAACCATTATTATTAACTACTGTTGGTTTTACAGGTGGTGTCAGAGATACTTTATTAGAGAATAATATCGTATATGATATTAATAATATAGAAGTTGAAGAAGGAAATGAAGCAATATTCACAGTAACAAGAAAAGGAAGAACTGATGTAGCATCTTCTGTATCATATAAGAATTTAAAGAAAGGTACTGCTACTGTAGATGAAGATTATCTTCCAGAAGACGGTATTCTTGGATTCCTTCCTAATGAGCTTGAGAAGACAATAACATTTCAAACTTTATACACACCTGAGAGAGAAACAGATGAGTATTTCTATGTTAAATTAGAAATGAACTCTCCTTCAAAGGAAAGTGGTATAGGACATAAGTTCGTTAAAAATATTGGTCGATGTAAGATTAAAGAAGAACCTGTAAACGAACCAACAGATCCTTTTATTCCACCTATTACAGATCCATTTGCTGAAATTGATAAGGTCTTCCCACCAGATACTACAGATACAGTTCCAGGAGAGGGAATTGATAATGATCCAAACGATCAAATTGGAACACAAGAAACATGGGGTGTAGTTTCAGATAAACTTACTGTTAAAGAAGGAGATTTTGTAATTTATTCAATTACTACAAGGAATGTTGTTAATGGAACAGTTGCATATTATACATTAAGTGGAACTGGTATAACACAAGAAGATATTATTGGTAATCAATTACAAGGAGAATTTGTAATTAATAATAATTCAGCAGCAATAACAGTTGGTATTGAAGAAGATAATCGAATAGAAGACGAAGAGACATTAACATTTACTATACATGGTAAAGGTGCATCATGTGATGTATTGATTACTGCTCCAACAGATCAAGATTTCCCTGACTTTGATCAAGGAGAAGGTGATACACCAGATACAGATACTGGAAAAGGATTTATACCACCTACTGTTGATACTGGTGATATTATTACAGATGAGAATGGTGCTATTATTCATATACCAGTCAAGAGTCCTGGAACTGCATATAAAGAACCACCATTTGTATTTGTTGGTGGAGAAGGAATTGGAGCAACTGCATTAGGTTTGTTAGATAATCAAGGATTCTTGACAGAAATTCGTGTTTTATCTGGTGGATATGGATATAAGAAGAATCTTGCTTCTGGTAATAATAAGCGTTGTATTATAGATTCATTTACAGTAACAAGACCAGGACAAGGATATACAACAAAACCAGAGGTTTATGTTAATGGACAGAAGGGTGTTGCTGAAGCAATTATTAATGATGATGGTTTTGTTATTGGTGCAAGAGTTTTAGATAGAGCATTAACATTTGAAGAGATGCCAGAGATTAGAGTCATAGGTACTAATGGTAGTGGTGCTAAGATGTTACCATCACTTGTATGTCTTGGTACTGATGCCCTTGCTGAGGTTGGTGCTACTAAGATTGGTACTGGTCGTTACGTGGATTGCCCATAATGTCACAAATTACAGGAGCTACAGAAAATCCAACCAATATTTTTCAGCAGACTACTGCTGATGAAACACAGGAGTTAACTGATAATCCTAAATTTAGTGTGATTTATAAAGGTCATATGACCAGATCCACTATATTAGAAACCAAGTATCCTGGAGATTCAGGAGTACAGAAACTTACAGTGGATGGGCCAGGTGATAACTTTATTATGATGGACAGTCGTAGTAGGATAAACATACGAACTGGTCCAAGAAACCCTGCTATAGGTGCTGGTAGTGGAGCACTTAATATTAATGCTGGTGGTGGAGGTATATGGAAGTTTGAAGAAAGACTGAACATGGAATTGAACATGGGAGGTGATACTGAAGATGAACAGGCATTAAATATGCATGTTAATGGTAATATGGTGGTTGATGCATCAGGTGATGGTGTAGTTGTTAGAGGTCATGATATTACTATTATTGCAGGTAATATGTTAACCCTTAAGGGTATGCAAGTTAATATTGATGCTAATAATGGTGCTGGTGCGATCAATATGTATGGTGGAATTGTTCAAACAGTAACAGATACAAAGAATGATTTTGTTATGGGACAATCCAAATTAAGAAACTTTGGTGAAATAACAGACGTACAGTATGATCCTAGAGGTACTACCAATATAATTACAACAGGTCATATAAACCGTAAGATCGTGGGTGATTATGAACTATGGTCTGCTGGTATTATGTCAATCAAGGCTGCTGGTACGGTTAGTATGATACCATTAGTTCTTAATAGACTCAATACTCTTAAAATTTCAACAGGTATTGGTAATGTATCAATAGATCCTAGTGGTAGTTTCTTGGTTGATGCTAAGTTGAGTGCAGAAATCAAGTCACTTACTAAGATGGAATTAGAAAGTACTGGTGGTTCTTTCAAATTGAAAGGTTCAGGTACATCTGATATAGATGCTAAGGGTGGTCTTAATATAGATTCTGTGAATGATATTAATATCGAGACACCAGCTAGGGTTAAAATCAAGGGTACTACAGAGGTTGCTATAGATTCTGCTCAGATCTACTTGAACTAGTGTGCCAGTTGTATAACTGTCACAAGGGGGGTTGACCCCACAGGCATAAGATAGTATTATGTATAAATACTTAAACAAAGGACTCGAAATTATCGTAACCCTGCGTAAGATGTTATAAAGATCCCATGTCGAGGGATTCTATCATCCGCAGGATTTTTCTATTCTTGCGAGACACTTAAAAAACAATCATGTCAATCAAATCAACAATCGCTGCTGTTGCAGCATCTCCATTCCTTCTCGCTGGTGCAGCTTTTGCTGGTCCATACGTGAACGTTGAAGCGAATGGTTCATATCCAGACGGATCTTACTCTTCAGGCAACCTTGAGCTTCAAGTTGGTGTTGAGGGAGAAACTGAAGGTGGTCTTGGATGGTATGCATCTGTTGGACCTACAGTTAACCATACTGAGTCTGCTGACGAGTTCGGTGATGTAGAAATCGCTGGATACTTCGGTGCTTCTAAGTCTATCACAGAGTCTACTTCACTATACGGAGAGCTTTATGGTCAGACTGCTGACGACGATCTTGACTTCTCAGGAAAAGTTGGTGCTAAGTTCTCATTCTAAATTAGAATGTCACAATATAGATCAAGACCCCTTTACAGGGGTCTTTTTTTATGCTAACATACATACTGTAGTGCGGAGACATAATGGTGAAATTGAACCCAAACAGAATAGAAAGGAAATCCCATACTATTGTGAAGAAGAATCCTCAACACAATCAGGTTTGGGAGTGGGACGAGGGTCCTGAACTAAGAGCATTCATTGCTGCACAGTCAAAACAACCTGAACTGAAAGCACCAAATCCTCCAAAGGACAATGAAGTATCCAAATTGGCAACATCACAGTAAAAAGGAAGCAAAGCGTACCCTGAAACCACAGGCGTTACGTGCTGCGAAGAAACGTGTCAAGATGTTGAAGATGAAACTGATGAGATGAAAATTATACCACTATTTCCTTCTACTTTACATGCCTATACAGTAAAAGATTTTGATAAAGAAGGTTTATTAGATTACATATACGCAGAATATGATTTTGACCCAGAAGGTAGAACCATATCTAATAGAGGAGGTTGGCAATCTTCAGTTGATTATACAGCAGAAGATAATCCTTTATTGGATGTGGTTGAAAGAACTCTAGGTCATGAATTCTTTTTTAGAACTTTAAAACATCAAGATTTTCATATAGAAGATCTTTGGATTAATATAAACAGACCAGGAGCATTTAATCATAAACATAATCATCCTGGATCTGTATTTTCTGGGGTGTTTTGGATTAATGCACCAAAAGATTCTGGACTATTAGTATTTGATAATCCTAACGCATTTACTATGTGGGATGAAATGAATTCTTATTCAGATGAATTTCAAAAGATTTTACCAGTGCATCCAGCATATTATATGACACCAAAAGAAGGTATGATTGTAATCTTTCCATCTTCAATGTATCATAAGGTAGACTTAAATGAATCTGTAGAAAATAGAATTTCTATATCATTCAACATAGGTAGGTAGTTAAATAGTATTAGTTGAGAGAAGGTCATGGCAAGACCATATAGAATTACACGGAAGTATGTTTTTCTTGACAAAGAACCAGTATTACTGTATTATATTGAGAACATGCCCTTTGCATTTGACACACTTGAAAGAGAAGAAAAGCAAGAGAAATGGGTTCTAACAGAATGTGCAATGAATCCAGAGTACACTTTACAAGACATCCTTAGATCAGGTGACTATCTACAATTAGAAGAATGTCATCCAGTCTTTTTTGAATTAGATTTATATAATCCTGAAGTATTACCGACATGAGTGAATTTCTTACATTATTAGAGGGACAATTCTCCAATAAAAAACAAGCACAGAGTCATCCTACTAGGTATGCTCATATTTGGATCACCTATAAAAGTATGGGTGGTACTAGATTTTATGGTGAACAAGCATATAATTATCTAAGAAATAGACCATACCTACAGTATGTCATTGATATTAATGAGGATGGTGATGAGGTACGTACTAAGAATTACGAAATTCGTAAGCAAGATGAACAGAGATTCCTTCAAGGAGTTAATCTTGAATTACTGACAGATGATCTCTTGACATACAGGGAAGGATGTGATTTAATATTTAAGAAGACAGGACACCAACGATATGAAGGTGGTACTGATCCAGATTGTCAATGTTTCATTGATTGGAATGGTAAAGAGACATACCTCAGAAATAGTATCATTTTAAACCATGAAGGTTTAGATGTTATGGATGAGGGTTTAGATCCTATAACTCATCAAAAAATATGGGGATCTAACTACGGTCATCTTAGTTTTAAGAGACCATGAGCCTCTATAGCACAGCGGTAGTGCAGGGCTTTTGTAAAGCCAAGGTCGGCA
>VTLG01006341.1_pt1 | contig 16930 bp, 21 predicted proteins | sample 4694571 | NCBI WGS metagenome assembly VTLG01 (sample SAMN12604809, study PRJNA352737) | marine metagenome | biome: ENVO:00000447; feature: ENVO:00000209|ENVO:00000569|ENVO:01000036; material: ENVO:00002151; isolation source: viral sequences binned using virsorter ...
CCTTAAGCAGTTCGGCGGTGATGTAACAGTGCGTTACGTTACTGCTGGCAGTTACAACACCACAACCGGCGCAATCACAGAAAGCGAAAGTGATACGACGGTTCCTGGCATCCTTGAGGATGTCAATCTGCGTGAGGTCAATGAGCTAGTGCAGGCTGGTGATAAGCGCCTAACGGTCGCGGCTGATGACCTTGCCACTGCGCCTGAGACAAAGGATCGCGTCGTAATTGGCGGTGTTGTTCATCAGATCATCCGTGTGGAGACAACGGAACAGGACAACAGCGCGATCACTCATGAGCTGATCTTGAGGGCATAACGATGGCACGAGAGATTCCACTCGATCAAATCGGCGACTACTATCGCGAGAACATTCGGATCTTGGTTGCGGCTACGACGCTTGAGGCCGAGAAGCGCCTGAAAGAAAAGACGCCTGTTTTTTCAAAGAGCAACTACTCACAAGCCGAACTTGATGAAATGCCGGAGTTTTTTAAAGTGAACGGCAAAACCGTTCCGCTGAAAAAGTCTATTGACGAGCATCTCGGCGGTCGTTTGCGCAACGCTTGGCAATCTGATCCGGCGAAAGGAGAGGTGACCAACAACATGGAATATGCCGAGCCGGTGATCTACGGAACTAATCTTCCGCCCTCTTGGAAAGGGCAGTTTCGGACAAGGCAGAACACAGTTCCCGGCTTTCCTGATCTCATTGCTAAAGAGCTTGAGTCATGGGCTCAGCGCGAGTACAACAAGATTGCAAACAGGTGACGGATGGCTGCTGCTGATCTAAATTCCATCAGGGCCACGATCGAGGGTAGGCTTGCAACTGAGCTTGCTAACAGTCCTGCAATCCCGGTTGTGTTTCATAACATGGCGTATGAACCAACGCCGAACAGCTCCTGGGTGCAATGCCTGACAAGTTTTGGCGTTAGCGAATATCTAGGCCAAGGTTTGACGACCAACTCCCAAAACCGTGTTGTTGGCTTGGTGGTGATCAACATTTTTTCAGGTAAGGGCGTCGGCCCTGGAGCCAACTATGAGATTGGTAAACGCATCCGGGATTTGTATAATCGAGTTATCGTGTCGGGGGTTTACTTCGACGCTCCTGTTGGTCCTGAGGCACTGGCTTCGCCAGCTCCTGAGGGCTACTTCCAAACCCAGGTCCGTGTGACCTTTGAATCCATCGAGGAACTCTGACCATGGCCACTCTTCGCGGAGAACAAGGACAAGTCCAGTTTGAAACTGGCAGCGGCAGCTTGGCACAAGTTGTCGGGACTCGCAGTTGGAGCCTGACGACTGACAAGGAGACTTTAGACACCACTGTTCAAGGCAATACTTTCCGTCAGTTCATTGGTGGCCTGATTAGCGGCTCCGGCACTGTGGAGCTTGTCTACGACCCTGACGCAACTGGTCAAGCCGGGTTCTTGGAAGATGTGGTGAAACCAAACGATCAGGCTGACGCATCGTTTGAGCTTTTTACGACTGGTAATTCAAGCGGCACTGATTCAGTCGCTTTTGGCGGAATCGTTACTAGTATGGAAATTACTTCTAATGTTGGTGAGTTGGTAGTTGTCAGCTGTAACTTCATCACTAGCAGCACGATAACTTTAAATCTTGAGTGACAAGGCTATAGTTTGAACATACTGTTTGAGTGGTTTAATGCCTGCTTCTAAGCGATTTGTAGATGAACTGGTTGAGGCCTTTGACCTTAACCAGCGCCGCAAGTTCGTTTTAACACTCCCGTCAGGGGCCACAAGAGACTTGTATTTCAAGCCGATTACAAGAGCTGATCGTAAAAAAGCGTCGAGCCTAGCTGGGTCTGATGAGGCTCTGGACATCAGCACCCAGATGCTGTGTCAAATGGCAGAGTTAGAGGACGGCACAAAAGCGTTCGCGTCAGCTGATGCACCCAAGCTACAGCGACAGCTGCCTGAAACAGTCTTGAACGAAATTGAGTTGTTCTTGTTCGGTGTTGGCGAAGAGGTTGAGTTTGAAAAAGCAAAAAAAGACTGACGCAGGACAGTTGGCTTTACTTCGAGTTTTTCTTGGCCTGCGAGCTTGGCATGACTGTCAGCAGGCTTCGCAACGAACTGACTGATGCGGAGCTTGTTTACTTTGCCGCTTTTTATCAAGTGAAAGGTGAACGAGAGCAAAAGCAAATAGATCGCGTAAAGCGTGGTCGGCGGTAGCATTGAGTTATCGCTGGAGTCGTCGTGCCTGAATCAGTCCTTAGGTTTAGGGTTGAGACTGCAGACGCGAACCGCAAGGTTGCCAAGCTTGAGGATCAAGTCCGCAAGCTTGAGATTGCATTAAAGGCTTCTGGTGGCACGTCTAGGAATGCGGCCACAGGGATGAAAGCTTTTAGCCAAGGGGCTGGAGCTGCTGGTGTTAGCGCAAAAGCGTTGGGTACTGCCGTAAAAGGCATTCTTGGCCCACTGTCTTTGGTTGCGACAGCAGCAGGAGCTGTTGTTACAGGGTTCAAAGGTTTTGTTGAGGCTGACAGGGCAAGGGCTGCTGTCAGGACTCTTGGCGTTGACGTAAAAACGCTTGAAGGACAACTGGTTGGTGTTGTCGCAAGAACAGGTGGTCTTGCAAGTAGCAACGAGCTGCTTGCTGCCTCTTACGATGTGGCGTCTGCGGGTTTCGGCAAAGCAGCTGACATCACGAAGATTCTTGAGGCGTCTTTGCTGGGCGCTGTTGGCGGCATGACTGACATCGGCACAGTTTCCGATGCAGCAACAAGTGTAATGAACGCTTTCGGTTTAACAACCGATAGTGTCAGCAAGATTGTTGACGGCTTCGTTCAGACACAAAATGACGGCAAAATTGTTGTTGGTCAGTACGCAAGCCAAATTGGTCGTGTCGCGCCAATCGCTGCAGCTGCTGGCGTAGGTATTGATGAGCTGAATGCAGCCATCTCAACCGTTACTGCCCAAGGTGTCCCGGTTGAATCTACGTTCTCAGGCATAAACCAAGTCATTGCGTCTATCGTCAAACCAACGAGCGAAGCGGCTAAAGCATCCAAGCGACTTGGCCTTGACTTCAGCAGTGCGGCCATTCAAACCAAAGGTTTTGGGGGCTTCCTCGAAGACTTAATCAACAAGACAGGCGGCAGTGAGGTGGAGATCACTAAGCTGTTTGGCTCTGTCGATGCCTTGAAGGCGTTGATGCCTTTGATCAATGATGATCTAGTTACGTTCAACAAAAACCTAGACAACCAAAAGAACGCAACGGGTGCCGCTGGTGATGCTGCGGACATCATGGGCCAAACGGTGTCGTCGCAGATAAGCCAAATTGTCAACAACATCACGACCCTTGTCAGAGGGCTTGATCAAGTTTTAGGGCCTGCAATCAAGGGCTTGTTGGATTTGATCAACTCAGTGCTTACTGCTGCGACAGCAGCGGTTGCAAAGCTGACTGAGATGTTCCAAATGAATCGCGCAAGGACTCAAGCGCGTAAGGAGCTGGGCGGTGTTATGGGTCGCGGCACAGTAAAAGCTGATCCTGCTGCGGTCGAGGCTCTTGCGCTTAAAAAATTTCAGGCCGAGCAAGCGGCAACTGCGGCAGCAGCAGGGACGGGGGCAGCAACTGGTTCGCAACTACCCCCTGCTAACCAAATTTTGCCCACGGGCAACTTGGACAAGCAAAAGGACATCTCAGACAAGTTGCTGTCTTTGAACCAACGCTTGCGCGAAGAAAAAGAGTTGGGCAATGAGAGAGAGATCGCAACTCTTCAGTTGATGGTTAGGCGGCAAGAGATTGAAGAAAGCAATTTAGAGGGCAACAAAAAAATAAATGCTCTTGATCAGGCAACTTTTGAATTTAGACAACAAATTTTTGATATTGATAAAAAGGCTGCTGCCCTTGCGGAAAGTGAACGCAAGAAGAGGGAAGATGACGAAAAGAAAATGCGCGAAGCAGCAAGAAAGGCACAAGAAGCCGACCCAGGCTTTCAAATGCAGCAGCGCTTAGAAAATTTGCTTGACGTGCAAAATCAAGTTGCCGCAGGCGCAACCGCAATAGGCAATGCGTTTGCTAACTCATTTAAAGCTGTTGTTACGGGCAGCAAAACAGCTCAGGAAGCATTAGCAGACATGATGGCATCCGTTGCTGAGCATTTTTTAGACATGGCCGCAAAGATTATTGCACAGCAGATAACGATGATTGTTTACGGCACGGTTATGAGGGCGCTGGGTCTGGTAGGCGGTGGTCCATTTGGCACTGGAGCGGAAAGGCCTTTAACAAGTGGCATGGATTTCTCCAGCGCTTTCTCAAGCGGGGGTTTTGGTATATCACCAAGAGCAAACGGCGGTCCGATAAGAAGCGATATGCCGTACATCGTGGGCGAGCGTGGACCTGAGTTGTTTGTTCCAAACAACAGCGGCAGCATTATGAGCAATGCTGATACCCGAGCTGCATTAAGCGATCAATTTAATGCACGCAATAGCAATGAAACACAAGCTGCACTTACACAGCAAATTGCCGCACGCGGAACTAGCGACACCCGTGCTGCATTAGAGCAACAAATGACAACCCGTCAATCTAATGTAACTGGCATGGCACTACAGCAAAAACCGATTGACGTGCGGTTTGAATCTACTGTTATCAATGAGACAGAATATGTGACAGCAGAGCAACATCGCCAGGGCATGGCGCAAGCAGCTGAGCAAGGACGTGCGCTTACATTTGCGGCACTTCAAAATAACGTTAAGGCGCGACGGAGGATCGGATTATGAGTGGCTATGCGTTTTGCAACTACGTCAAGTTCTTGCAACCATCAGGATCCACCTATGCGGAAACAAGTTACTATTTTCAAAACTTTACCATTAACGGGACGCGTAGTCGTGGTGGCGATACATACGTTTTTGCACCGTTTGCATTAGCGACTGGCGGAGGCGAAAAGGATGGAGGTCGAAGCTCTAACGTGTTGGGGATCGGAGCATCAACTCAGGCAGGTTCAACGATCATTTTGAACTTATTCAAGCAAGCGGTTGTTGAGCGTTGGCTCTTGCAAGTTGAAACGGTGAGCCTCAACATCAATACTTTTAATGACGACACGCTTGTATCAACGGAGAACTGGCGTGTTGCTTCTTATGAAATGGATACCAAGATAATCACACTGAGGCTCATATCGCCGTTAGATGCTGTCAAAGGACAAATCCCTCGGAGAAAACTCAGTGAAGAGCTTGTAGGAGCACTTCCTACATCAGGTCAAATTACGGCATGAAGCGTTGGCACCATTACTTGAGCTTGCCTCATGAATTTGGCGCTGATCCTGACGATGGGGTTGGTTGCGACTGCGTCATAATGGTATGGAACGTATTGCGTGATGCTGGCGTTGAACACCCGCCTTACGAGCCAGGTTGGCTGGAGATGGCAGCTCGTGGTGAATGGGCTGACCTAAAAGCGCAATGGCTAGAGCGTACGGTTGTTTGTCCACAGCAAGAGTATGCGTTGACATTGTTTGATCAGCCAACACAGTTGGGCTTGGGTATTATCGTGGATGACGGACTTTTGTTCCCGCACCACAAACGTGGTGTGCATTGGCTGCCCAGCAGAAAAGTTGCAAACCTGGAGTACAGGACGTTTCAATGACCATGCTCCCTTCTGATCGTTACCTTTGCAGCCTGCTGGGCCTGACGGAAAAAGAGTTTCAATTATTCCAAGCAGAGGTAAGACAGTATTTAAAAGAAAACCCAATCAAAGGGCCAGTCGCTGGGGGTACAGCTGAAGCAGCTCTAACCCTTGCAATTGTCAACGCGGTGCTTGGTGTTGGTGCGGCTGTTGTTTCAATGCTTTTACGACCAAGTGTTCCTGGGTCGGGAAGGGAAGGCGAAATCCAAAGAAGCGAAAACATAGATAATCCAGTGATAACAAATCAAAGTTTTGCGCCACGCTATGACTTCGATTCTGTTCAAAACGTAACCAAAATAGGTAGCACAGTTCCTCTTGTTTACGGTGACAGGTCCGTGGGTGGGACTAACGTTGGCGGTGTTCGAGTAAATATGCCGCTTGTTTGGTCGCAAATGATTTCGCTTGGAACGTCGCAAATGTTGCGAGCTGTGTTCCTTGCAGGTGAAAGCGATATAGAAGCATTTGACAATGATCTGTGGGCAGTTGGATCTAACCTCCTCAAAAACTACAAATACACTACAAACTCGGCGACTTTAGTCGCAGCTCGGGCAACAGTTTACACAAGTCTTGATGGCGGTGCCATCATTGAAAATGATCGTGTTTTTGGCAGAAGCGGGGTAAATGATCGAAGGGCAAATGGTGGAGGATCATCTGCAACTTCGTCAACAGAACAAGTTTTCAAAGTTCATACCGGCAGTACGCCTACGGAAACGGCTGCTTTTTCGTCAGTTCATACTCCTTCTTCGAGCACTGCATTCGGCGTGTACTCCTTGATTGGAAATGATTTAGCCTTCAAAGTAAATCCTGTTGTAAGACCTGGCGTTAAGGTAAATCAACGGGCAGGCGCAGACGACGACAGGTTTGAGGTTAGGTGTCCTAAGGACGGACCTCAAATCGCAAAACGTAGAAAGTTTAGGTATAACTACGCGAGTTTTAGCGGAATTACAAAAAAAAATGGCTCTAGCGTGAGTGGAACGCAATCGCTCGCAGTCGGAGACAACGTAACCTACGTTCTTTTTAAGGAGTCAGAGAAAGAAATTACGTTTTCTGAAAACAACACTTTTGAGGTGAGCAAAGACGTTGCCGCAAGCGTTGCTTCTAGGCAGACGTATTATGATCAGAATTTAATTATTGGCGAGATTTACAAGATTGGAAGCGCAATCGGAGTTTGCACTCTTCGCAGTCCTTCTGATGGAGTGTTTAGATCAGAGGCTGATGAAGTAGGTTCAACTCAGCAAATTGACGTTACGTTTGAGATTGTTGAACCTGGTTCTGTCGAAGCGTATACAGAGACACACTTAAAAGGTGCGTACACGGGCTCAGCTGTAAATAATCCTAGTCCAGTCAACCGAGCAGTAGCCACAAGTAAAGGACACATTTTGCGGTATGCACAGGCAGTAGTCACAAACACGCGAGCCTGCGACATTACAGAGATTGGATTTACTTCAAACTTAGGACTCAGGATTAATGGACTTTGTAACTTTAAAGATGCAAAGACCTACGAAGTTGCAGACAACTTGTTTTGCGAAACGTTTGCTAATACTGAGGATTATGAAAGCGAGTTCTACCAAAGTAACACGGTGAGCGTATCGGTCAAAAGATTTGCATTCTTCACGCTGCAATATAAAGAGTTAGTTGCTGACAGCGACAATGATTGGGTTGATAGCGGCAAGATTTTTGCCGTTCAAAGCGAAACAATGCAATCGGTATTTAACTTTCTCAGAGTTGAGTTTACAACAGTAAAGCTGCGTATCTTTAGGCTTCGTCCAATAACTGGATTCGAGATTAGGCAAAAATCGTCTGGCGACTTTTTCTTGCTAGATGCAAATGAAGGTTTTCAATATCAAACAATTGCTTCTTACGGTGGGGCTGTTGTCAAAGTCGCTTTTAACGGCAAAATTTTCAGCCATCCATTTCACAATGATGTGAGGGTAAAATTTGGCGAGGCAGCAACTGGTCTTACTACTTCTTATACAAAACAGACACAAACTGGCCAACCTAATGAAACGTTTCAGTCTCTTGAAGCTGTAGACACAGAAATTGGCTCAGGTTACTCCGCAATGATTGACGAGTTTATGTCTTGTGCTGAAGATTTTATATACGAGGAAATTACTTCAAGCGCCGAACAAGGGCCAGAACACAGCGTATCTTACGTCAATGAAATCATAACGGGTGAAACTGGCAACTATAGCAATCTTGCTTTGGTTGGAATCAATATTCGATCCTCAACTGAATGGAAGCAATTCACGCAGTTTTCTGGCTATGTAACATCTGGTATTAAATCAAGGCAGTTAGATTCGTATACAGGGTTACCGTTTAATCCTACTCCAGCGCGGTTGTTTCGGTTTCCCGAAATTCTGTTGGATTTAATGACGAACACTAGATACGGCATGGGTGATTTTATCAAAGACCAAATGATTGACCTTGCGGGTTTCAAGCAAGCTAACGATTGGTGCGCAAGCAGGCAGTACTTTTTTAACGGTGTCATAGCAGATCAAGTTAATCTTAGACAGTATGGTTCTGATCTTGCGGCAACACATTTACTGTATTTTGCTGAGGTAAACGGTCAATTCACCCTCAAGCCTGCTTTGCCTGTTTCTGGTTCAACATTTATTGCCGCTGACATAAAAGGGCTATTTACTGTTGGCAATATTTTAGAAGATAGCTATAGGGTTGAATTCTTAAACCCAGAAGATAGAGAACCAATCGAAGTGAGCGTTACTTTTCGAGAAGAACGTGCTTCCTCCGACCTTACAAGCGAAGGCGCGTTCTCTACTGTTAGAGAACTGCTAGTTAAAGAGGCAAGTTATACGCCGCTAGATACGGTCTCTCTGGATATGACTGATTACTGCACTCAGCGAAATCACGCTATTGACGCAGCAAAATTCATCATCAGAATGCGTAGGCTGACGGATCACATTGTAAACTTTAAGGTTACGCATGATTCTATATACAACAATATTGCGCCCGGAGATTACATCAAAGTTGCAATGGATGCAACGGAATATGAGCATTTCAATAATGGTGTTGTCACCAACGCAGGTGGTCTAGTTTCTACAGAGTCGTTGTCTGATGGATCGTATAGTGTCTTTGCCTGGAACCCAAGCTCAAGCAATGATCCAGCTGCTGCAACTTTGACTGTTTCTAATGGCGGCACAACTGCCAGCCCTGCCGGTATTTTGTTTACAGAAATCATTAGCGATCAAGCATCGCGCACCTATCAAGTTGAACGCATTACGGCAGAGCAAGATGGAACGTTTACAATAGAAGCGTCGCACATGCCAGTAAACAGCTCTGGTGTTCCGCTTGTCGCTGACGGCTTTGACACAGCCAGCAACTGGACAATCTCCTGAATGCAATGCCTGTTCTATCTATTCAGCGATCACCAACCAGTCGCAGCTTTCGCGCAGGTGATTGGCCGATTACGACTGCAACAAGCCAGTCAGGCGTTCGCACCAAACGCCTTTTCGGCAGCCTAGCAAGCGGTGGGAAATTAATCTTGACTTACGCCAACATCCCCGATAACACAGCTGATGACTTCATAAACTCTTGGCAACAAACAAAGGGGGGGCTGGATTACTTAGAAACATCAACAGGTAACGGCATTCAGTCAACGGATCTAATGTTTAGCGGTATGTCGTCTGAGTTGAAAACCGAGATCTTAAGCTCGACCTCAGGTGCGCGATGGACCTATGCAGCGGCACCTCAGATCGAAAGCGTAGCGCCTAACATCAGCACTGTTAAGATTGAGTTGATTGCTGAGCTTAGGTCAGACTGATGGCTGTCACTAGCGTTTCGGGGAATTTTGACATTACAGGGCTAGACAGCACTGTGGTTGTCCGAAATGCGGCAATCGAAATTGCTCGTGACGTGCTGGAGACAACAGATCTTGGCAGCTCAACTCGAACGTATGTAACAGGATTGCGCGGTGCAACAGGTAACGCAACCTTATTATATGAAAACAGTTTGCTTGATGATGTTTACGCAAAGATAAATACAGATAGTCAGGGAAGCATTACTGCAACGTTGACCCTAAACACTGGTAAAACTATTGCTGGTAGCGTTTTGATTACTGGCATCGGGTCTACTGTTACCGTTGGAGACATAACCAGCACGAATGTAGCTTTTCAGTTCAGCGGCAGTCTTACTATATCCGCTTCCTGATGGCAGTCCTCGGTACTTATGGCAAAGTTGTTTTTAATCGTTCATCGCCCACGCCTGTTGCGGTTGAACTTAATGCGCTAAATGTAGAAAAAAACATAATTTCTTTGTCGGCTCCAAGCTTTCGCAGTGGTGATTTAGTTGAAGTTGCCAGTTTAGAAAACTGGCCTAACGCGAATCAAACTGATAACCCCTTAATACCTACATACGCAAACACTGCTGGGAATGAGGTTTATTCTGAGTTTGTTGATTACAGCACCGCATATCCATCAGTATTGATTGGCGCTTCACGCACTATTCCGTACCGAAATCGTTTGTATGTTCATGTCGATGCGTTGAATCGGTTGTCGTTTTATCGTTTACGCAGTGCGGCACTCGCTGGCCTCAATGACGCAACGAGAGAAAGTATTAATCGCACAGACTTTCCAGCAGGCACAACAACCGCACTTGAACTGCGTCTAGTTAATGAATCAAGGATTCAAGCACGCTTAAGAGGATGGACTCTCAATCTTGACGCAAATGAGATTGATACAACTGGACTTGGTGAAAAATTTTTTGATGGAGTCAAATCGCTTGTGCAGGGCGGTGGAACGTTTGATTTTGAAGTCGAGCGCGAAGCTAATGACACGCGCAATACTGCAATTATCAATGAAAGTTCTTATGGAAATGCAAGGTGTTTCGTTGGCGTAGAAGAGAATATTGCTTATGCCGATGCTGATATTGTTGGCACTGCCGGAAGCATAGCTAATTATGGTCCAAATTATAATGACAGCAGCTTAAATGCTGGTACAGCTGCTTACGACAATGCTGACATTGCTCCGCGCAGCGATATTGCTACTTGGGCGGCGCAAGGACTAGCAACCTTCGGGGCAAGCAACCTGCTGCGATTGCTTATGAATACAAACGAGCAGTCTGAAGCTAACGTACAATTTTGGATGGTTGACAGTGACACATTGAATAGAACTAGCTATGCAAACGGACTAGAGCCAGGCGATTTGTACTACGAAGGTCAGATTTTGATTACTAGCAGTGCTGTTAGCGTGCGTACCGCAGAACTGATCACTGGCTCAGCTAGCTTTGTGACAGTTAGAGAAGTAGAATTAAGAGAAGGCTAGACTCTGCCCACAGCATCGTGTAACCATGTCGCTCAGGATTACGCATAAGCACAGCACCTCGTCTGGAGCGGCTCCTGCTGCAAGCGACATAAACGTCGGCGAGTTGGCGATAAACTCAGCAGACGCTGAGCTGTACACAAAAGACAATGCGGGCAACGTTCGCAAATTCCAGAACACAACAACTGGAACATCAGACGGCGTCAAATACCTACAGAATGGCACTGGTGCTGTACAGCGCACTGTTGAATCACGTCTGCAGGATATTGTTTCTGTAAAAGACTTTGGTGCTGTTGGTGATGGTTCTACAGATGATACGGCTGCCTTCAATGCTGCAATTGCTGCTGGAAAAATAATCATAGTTCCTGCCGGTTCATATGCGATTAGCAGTATTGCATTAACAGACAGGCGTTGTTTATCAATAGTTGCTGAAGGCTCTTTTGATCCTGTTGTGCAGGCTGTTAACTTGATACCTACGGCTACAGTCGATACTTTTTTTGAATTAGGTAGTTGTTCATATATCAAAATAAAAGGTATTGCATTTATAGGATCAAATAAGGTTACTGGCTCTTTAATGAGATTACGTGCAAACTCAGCTTTATCAAGTGCACCAGGAACTTTACGTGTAAAATTTGAAGAATGTTCTTTTCTTGTAGGTGACAGTAGTTCAGTTCAACCTACTATTCCAGTTAGATTAAGTAACACTGGTCAAATTGAATTTATTAGATGTTTCTTTGAAGGTGGTAGTGCTACCGAATATGGAGTTTCAGCTAGTGTTGCGGTTGAGTTAGGTGATACCAGTTCTACAAACCCCGGCTCTGGTGGCAGCCCACTAGGAGATGGTGGCACTGCTCAAACAAAATTTGATGGCTGTTACTTTAAAGGTGATATTGCAAGAATTAGATCAGAGCATACTGTTTGGAATGACTGCAACTTCTATGGAAAACCTTTCAGTGGCAATGCAGTTTCAAGAATATTTGCTCCGTCAACCTCTATAAAAACAGCGTACGAAAGAATTGATAATTGCTATAATGATACATTCTTAAGTGTTTCATCTTATACAGGTAGCTGGTTTACTCAAAGCACTACAGGAGGTGTTGTTGTGAAAAATTCACTTCTTGCTGGTTACAATATTTTATTAGATATTAATCAGGGATCTTGTGAGGTTATTTCTAACAGATTTCTTTCTCTAGGAACTGCGTCAAATAGAGGTTGTGTACGATTAGGTGCAAGCTCCGGTAAAGCAGAAATCAGAGGAAACGATACATCACAAATTGATACTATCAATAATTCAACAAATGGAGCTAAGGTTTCAGTTGTAATTGATAACAGAACTACGGATGTGTTCGATTTTTATGCTAAAATTACTGGAAGCAATCATGTTATCAATAATACTGAATCTAATATATTTACTTTTTCTTATAAGTCTTTGGGTACATACCTTCAAGTGGAAGGTCACATTACTATAAAACATAAATCAAGTGCTGCACGTCAATATCTGATAAAACTTCAGTATGACGGAGTAACTACTGGGATTAAACGCACAGTTACCCTTGTTACTTTGAATGAAGAATATTCACTGCACATCGACCAGATAATATATGTAGCACCTCAAACTGTTGCTAAGAACCTTACTCTCGTAGGTAACACTTCTACGGGTGGTACTGGCACTGAAGGTGAAATAGTTGTAGATGATTCATTCCTATCAGTTAAAAAGGTTTATTCGTAGATGATGAATTATTCTTTCCAACGCCCTGACCCGATGATTGCCGCTAGCCCTGGAGCGGAGGATGTGGAAGCGATGAGCAACCGCGTCAAATGGCTAAACATGTTGTATCTGTATGACGGTCGCGATAAGCGTGACCATGAATTTCACGGTGTATACACGGGTTTAGCGAGCAAGTATCAGCAGTTTGGAGGTTGACAAGTGGCTGGCTGCCGTCTGATTCCCTGCTAGATTGTTTTTATGAAGTGTTGAGCTTGCCCAGCTGTCATGGCCCTTTATCCGTTCACGACTGTTGGGTTGACTGCTCTCACAGCGGCTGGCACAACTCAAACCATCGAGGTTCAAGCCTCTGAAGTCACGTTTCAGGTGACAGTCACCGATATCAACACCAATGTGGTGGTGCGCTTTGAAGGCAGCCTAGATAACACCAACTTTTTTAACCTTGACCAATCGAGTACTGATACGACCATCACAGCAAACGGAACCTACGGGTTTGCTTTGAACGGAATGCCTGTCACGCATGTGCGTTTGCGTCTTGTCAGCCTGTCAGGTTCTGGTAACTCCACATCAGTTGCGACTGTTATTGGAGCGTTATAACAGATGGCTAGAAACCTACGTGTTGGCGTTCAACGCGGCTTGCGTCAAAGCATTGGCGGGGGACTAAGAACGGGTGATATTTTCACGCTGTCTCCAGCCTCATTTGACTTTAGTCGCATCAATACATTAGACAGTCGTATTTCATTTACACGTGCCAGCACTGGAACTTTTGTTAGTGCAGATGGTTTGATTAAAACTGCATCAACAAATGAAGCCCGTTTTGACCATGACCCTGCAACTGGTGAAAGCCTGGGGCTGCTACTTGAAAAAGCAGGTACAAATTTGCTGTTGAATAGTTCAACGCTTTCTACTCAAACCGTCACTGTAGCCGCAGCAACTCACACTTTATCTTTTTACGGAACCGGCACCGTGACACTATCAGGTGTTAGTACAGATGGTCCTTTGGTTGGCACCGGAAGTAATGAACGTGTGGGCCTAACGTTTACGCCAACAGCAGGATCATTAATACTTACGGTATCTGGGTCAGTCACAAATGCACAGCTGGAAAGAGGCTCTTTTAAAACTTCTTACATCCCTACAACATCTTCACAGGTAACCCGTGCGGCTGATATTGCCGAGATTGCTGGCACTAACTTCAGCAGTTTTTACAACCAAAGCGAGGGTACTATTTTTCTTGAGAACGCTCAAACGGCTCTGGCTACTATCCCATTTGCTTATGACTTTAGCGATGGAACGACAGAAAATAGTCACAGATTGCTTTACATATCATCTGCCAATCCTGTACCGATTAAAGTTAGAACTAAGGTCTCAAACAGCAATACAACTGATATTTCGTTTACAGCACCCGCAATTGGACAGTTTCAAAAACTAGCTTATGGATATAAACTTAATGATTTTGCCCTGTCTGTAAACGGCGCAAGTGTAGTAAGTGACACAAATGGAGCAGTACCAACAGTGATCAACAAGCTTAATATCGGCGCTGCCTTTAGTGGCGGCAATGCTTTTATTGGTCACATTAGACGTCTTGCTTACTTTCCGACACGTCTTGTCGACAACACTTTGAAGTCAATAGCCACCTAATCATGACTCAATTATTTTTTCGATTTGCCGACGAAGCTGCATGGATCACTGCAGCGAAAGCTGCTGGTTTCTATGTCACCGTTGCTGATGAAGAGGGTGTTGAGTCTGAAGTGCTACAGGCTTACACCGCAGAACGTGCCATTGATGTGATCGGAACGCTATACAACGATGACGGTGTCTATGACGACAAAGGCAATGAGACAACACCACCGACACCCATGGCAGGCTGGCACGTTAATTATCTAGGTGACATGCCCGACGGCTGGAACGCTCATCAGGTAACACCTGAACAGCCAAAGCGAATTTTTGCTGCTTAGGTATGGCCAAGTCTTTAGATGACAGAACTTTTGTTCATAGCAAACCAAAAAAGACCGCAATCGGGAATGGCAAACACTCACGCCCCAAAAAAGGTCGGAAAAGGTATTGTGGGCAAGGACGTTAATCTTCCTTCCCATGCTCAGAACTCTTTTTGTGAGTGGTGCCGCCGTTTCAGCATGTGTGCTGGGATCTCCTGCGATCGCCGGTCCCTACGCCAACATTGAAAACAATGCCGGATACCAAGACGGTTATCTCGGCTCAACGACAGACATGCACCTAGGCTATAAGGGAGGCGATGAAACCTATGGTTTCTACCTCCAGGGTGGACCTGCGATTGTTAGCCCTGATGGAGGAGATGTTGAGGTTGAGCTTTCCGGCAAGATCGGAGGCAGCGTTCAAGCCACGGAAAGCTTCAGTGTTTATGGCGAAGTCAGCTTTATCACTGATGACAGCGATCCTGCTGTTGCAACAAAAGTTGGCGTAAACTGGGACTTCTAAGCTAGCTTTAAGCTGCAGAGACGCATATGCCCTTCCTGATTGAACACCAGGAGGGGTTTTTCATTGGCAATCACCGTGCAAAAAATTTACAACCTGCTGGCAGTGCTAGCGTTCATCATGGCTGGAACGATGGCTGTTGGTGGCGTTTTGTTCTACTCACGCATTCCATCGCTGACTAGGAAGTACATCAGCGATCTGAAGACTGAATTGACCAAGGCAGTCTTAGATCAAGTGCCCGTTCCAGAGATCCCTAAAATGCCAACACTGCCTACTGAGACTGGACCGGCAATCAAGTCACCATATGGCGGAAATCCCTGAAATTGATGTTGGCACGATAGGCGTGCCAAGAATTCCAACGCATCAAGTCATTCCACCACCAAGGTTGCCATCAGAACCACCAGTGACGCTGATGCTGGGCTTTCCTGTTGCAGACATGCCAGGTGGCGAGATTCCACACTATGAGCCTCTGGACTTCACACCTGGGCAACATTTGCGGCAAGTTGCAAAGCCGCCGAATCCTGCGGAGGAGGAAAAACCGACTGAGCCGAAACAGCCGGTTTTTGCACCCCTGCCAGTTGTGCCGCTATTAACTGACACCCCTAGCTTAAAACCTAAATTGCCATGTCCTGCTCCTGACGCATTACCTTTAGGTTCCAAGAATCGAGCCCAAACCGCAATCATCAGTGGTTACGAAATTGTCGATGGAAAGTGTGAGCCACAACTCAGGCCACTGGACCTACCAACGGTTATCGGCAATTATTTACCTGCCGCACCACTTGTCACAACGACTGCAAGTGTTGCTGCGGTTGCGACTACAGCAGCCATCATCGCAAGGCCTTTAGGCGACATCTTGCTCAAGGCAGTCAAACCAATCGTCAAGAAGACGATCAAAAAAATCAAGGAGAAGCTGGGGAAGAAAGTTGTTGTTGAGTCTGTGTTCCAGCGTCAGAAGTTTCAGCGGTCTTTGAGGAAGTAGGGATTGAATGAATGTGAGGCGGCAGTGTGCCTGGCGGGTTAGTCAAGACAACATCAGCGCATATCGACGCGTAAGGCGAGGAGGGATGGAAAATCACGCCATCTTTCATGAGATCTGCACAGTTTTTCAAGCGCTTGATTTCGTAAACCATGCGTTCGTTAGCGAGCTTGGCATCTAACAGTGCCACCTGCTTTTCAGCTGCCTTTTGACAAGCTTGAACATGTTTGCGGTCGAGAGGTATTGAAAAGGTAGCAGTTATGCCACCATTAACAGAAAAGTTAGATTTTTGTCCTGTACGTATTGGCCTCATAAATAATACCGTCCCAGGGGAGTCTGCACGTCCATCCGGCATAGGATTGCCGTCTTGATCGTAAGCGCCCTCCAAATCCCGAGTATCAAACACTGGCTCATAATAATATGCTTCATATGGATGCGACCAACTAGTTGTCGCGCTTAAAAAAGGGCTAATTTGCAAACTCGTCCCTTGGCAATTAAATCCTCCATATCTATATTCGAAGCTACGAGTAGGGTTTACATTTATATTCTGATTAGTTACTGAACCCGAACTGTTAGCGATTGGAGATGCTGTGCTTGACACCTGCGCTTGCACTGGTGCGGAAAGTAGCAAAAGCGTTGCTATAACTCGCTTCATTGCGTAAATGTGCTCAACGTTTCATTTAATGATTCTATATCTGTTTCGCGAGTGATGATTGTGTGCTCTATGAGCCCCGGCCCTTGCAGCGTTTCAGAAAAGCTAAAAGTGGCTGCTTCATTGACGATCTTCCACGATGGCTTCGACGCTGGGTCAAGTCCACGCCATACGCTGGTAACACCGTCAAGAGTGTTGGTTGTTGTGATCAAACTCATTGAAGC
>VTLG01002833.1_pt1 | contig 16921 bp, 25 predicted proteins | sample 4694571 | NCBI WGS metagenome assembly VTLG01 (sample SAMN12604809, study PRJNA352737) | marine metagenome | biome: ENVO:00000447; feature: ENVO:00000209|ENVO:00000569|ENVO:01000036; material: ENVO:00002151; isolation source: viral sequences binned using virsorter ...
CTAACAACAGAGATGGAATGGTTTATTCCTCTAAACGTCACGATGAAGAAGAAGGAAGTCGATGTAGAGTTTACTTTAATGACAATGATCACTTTGCGGTCCAGTATAGTGAAGAACATAATAGTTGTACAATTCCTTTAGAAAAAGATGAACTTCCTGAACTTATTCAGCAATATAACAGCGGAACTAGTTTAACTCTATGCGGTAATAGCACTGAAGAAAACACGTTAAATCCTCCTGAGAACTACGAGGAGGGATCTCTATTGCGAAAATCAAGACTTGGTATTCATTGGCTTAAAGCTTATTATAATACTAAATTTTTTAAGATTCCAAGCTATATTAAATTTACGGTGCAGGTCAAAAGAGAAGCACGTACTAACCATGAAAGAGTTTATGGTCATAAATACTGGTTAGACCATTTTTCAGAAAAATCTGGAATTCTTCATCACGATTCCGCTAACATTTACTGGTGGATTTTAAGTGATAGAAAAGGAAAAAGAGACTCTGCTTCGGATTGTGTCATGAACGGTCAATTAGGATTTATTAATAACGATGAAATGATGGACCTTAGTTTTGATACACCCGGAGTAAAAAACCCTCTTCGTTATTGGGGGCTTCCTTTTTCTTGTGGAGATATAGCTGTTATTATTGAACCTAAGGGATTTAAACAAAATCAATATAGAACAGGACTTAGAAAAAATAGATCTCCTCTTAAAAACTTTATCAATATATGGAAAGACTTTTTTATAGAAAACCAGCCTTCTGCCATTAGTGAATACGAAGCAAGTCTAGCTAAAGAGTTTGCCGAAAAAATGGCTGATAATGATGTTTTTAAAAGAGAGATTAATAAGTGGTTAAAAGATATGACTTTTATACATGCCGCAGGAGACATGAACGCTGAAAAAACTCTTTTACGGGGTCATGTAACAACGACCAAGGGTAATCATGAAGGTGACTTTAATGGTGGTGAAGGTAGTGTTGATCCTGGTAAAACTCCAAAATCTAATATTGGAAAAAATCCTTTATTTGCAGGTTTAAAAGATAAAAAAGCTAATAATAAAGCAAGGCACGGTAAAATGGATGCTATGCCCGAAGTTATTATAGATAAATATAGAGAAAATGATGATGAATGGGTATGGTATGATTATGATAGTAACAAAGTTTATCTTAATGCTAAATGTCCTGTCATTGAATGGTATGCTAAAGATGCTTATCAGCAAAATAAAGCTTTTAGTCTTGAAAGTCATAGAGAAAATACTAAAGTTGTTATATCAAGAGTCTTATCAACGCATATTGCCTTGACAAGGTATGGTTCAAATAATTTATCAAAAGAAGAAAGAAGAGATACTCTTGGTAATGACAAGTCTCTATCTACACTGCTTTTAAATCCGTTTCTAATTACGAAAGAGGTTGTTTTAATGTCTAAATACTTAAAGCAACAACTGGCTAAAGTAGAAAGACAAAATACCGAAGTTATGAATGGTCATGCAACTGCATGATCTTCTTTAGAATTCTTCTAAAGCTGTTTCTGTTTCTTGGTCTTATAATCCTGATTTTAGGATGGTTACTCGCTTTTCCTTTTCTTATGTTATATGATAAGCTCTTCGGAAAATGGACCAAAGATGAAAAAAAATTCTAAATATACCTATGTCCGTGGTACACAGGCCATGGAACACGGCTCACGGATCTATGACTTTAATGGCATGCGTATGCCATCGGTTACAACGATACTATCTAAAACTAAGGACCAAAGCTTTTTAACTGCTTGGAAGAATAGAGTAGGACACGAGAACGCTGAGCGTATTAAAAATGTAAGTTCTAATCGTGGAACGGCTATGCACAAGTTTCTTGAAAAACATATCGAAGACGTAGGGTATGATGATCTAACAACATTAGGTCGAGAAGCTAAGGCAATGGCAAATAAAATTATTGAAGATGGATTGTCTCAGGTCAGTGAATACTATGGCTCGGAAGTAATGTTATACTACCCGGACCTTTATGCAGGGTCCACGGATCTTGTTTGTAGACACGATGGCATGGAAACCATTGTGGATTTCAAGCAAGCCAATCGACCCAAGAAAGAGGAATGGATAGAAGATTATTATTTGCAAATCGCAGCATATGCCATGGCCCATGACTACGTTCATGGCAGCAACATACAACAAGGTGTTATTATGGTGTGCACGCCAGATTTATATTACCAAGAATTTAAGTGTGAAGGTGAGAAAATGAGACATTACAGACACGAGTTCCTAAAGAGATTAAGTCAATATCATGGCAGAAATGTGGCATAAATAAGGCACAGCTTTCGACACCTAGGGTGTCGGCAGGGTGTCGAAAGGGTGTCGAAAGGGTGTCGAAAGGGTGTCGAAAATCAGTGTTCCGGGGTAATTTAAGTTAAAATCGACGATTTTTTTCGACACTTCGACACTTTGCCGACACCTTGCCGACAGGGGGGGTGTCGAAACTATTCGTCTACTGCCACAACAATAATAACCAATATCCCATACAATTCGACACTTTGGATTTTTTTAAGCGCTTTTAGAAAAAAAAATATTTTCAATATAAAAGTTTCAAATGTGGCAAAAATGTGGCAGAAACAGTTTTATGATGACCGAAGAAAATTTTTTTGATATGTTCAACCGGGTACACAACCCGGATTATTATTATGGCAAACAGAAAACCAAAGAGAAGAAAACCGAGAAGAAAAAGAAGAATCGTAGAGCCTACACAGCCAAGCGATATCCCGTTTTCAAAGTATCGGATTGAGTGGATTGATATCATCTCTGATTCGGGATGGGCGGATGAGAAAGAATTTCAAAAAATGAAATTGGCAGCGCCTGTCAATGAGGGGTGGTTATTTTCTAAAGATCGACATCATGTAAAAGTATTTGCATCTTATGATAAAGATGAGGATGGCACTCTTACTTTTGGTGACCGTACTATGATACCATGGGCGTGTGTTAAAAAAATGACTAGATTACAATGAAGAAAAGATCAGCTCGTAAAAAGATAATAGATTTAAAGAATAATATACGTAAATTTCTACGTAAGATTAGAAAGAAGAATTAGATGAATCATCCTTACTATTTTTTATGGTCTTTAGCGATTGTAACGGTTTTTTTGTTTTGTTATGTCCTGGTTCAAGTCTAAGTTTCTTTTGTTTAGCTTTAACCTTTTCTTTTAGATCATCAGTTCCAATGCCTTCTAGTATGGGAGAGTATTGATCTATAATTTCTTTCATTCTATTTTCTAATTCAGACTCAGATAAGTCATCTATTTTACCTGTACGTATAATTTTTTGTTCAATGTATAATCCGGCTGCCTTACCTCTTGCTACCTCAGCATTAACAGCTGCTGACCAAGCTCCTTTCTTTAAAGCATCCATTCTAATTTTACCCAGTTCTGATATGTGGCGTTCAAAGGTGACTGCATATTTCTTTTGGTATTCTTCTCTGAGTTCACCTATGTACTTAACTACAAGTGGGTATAGTTTTGGGTTTTGTAATTGACTAGCCTTAACGACAGCTGTGTCTTTTGTGTAACCTGCGTCAGTGGCACATTCAGTTGCATTCTTTCTACCTTCATTTGTTACAATCTCGTGAGCAAATTTCATTTGCATTTCGGTTAATTTCTTTGGAACACCCATATTTGACTTTTAAGGTAACCTAGGTTAAAAGTCAATGTATGATTAGTGCTCAGTTAATTAGGCAGGTACTAGACAAGTTTTTGAAAGCAGAGACAGTTAAGAGTGCCAGAATACAAGTGATGACATCTGATGGTGTTTATCATGATATTAAATCTATGCGCTTAATGGAAAATAGAATATTTGGTGCAAGAGAAAGTCACAGAGTTGTTATTGAAGTCACTCCTGAACGAGCTCCGATGGGAAAGGTTATAAAAGACCATGGCGGTATTATTTTATAACATGGACTCCACAGTATTATTTGAATCAATTGTTTACCGTAAAGAATTACCTGAGTATGTTGATAATCTAAATAAGATTACAAATGATTATTTACACAAAGCTAGGAAGCAAGCCAAAGAATGTATTTATGAAAGAGAAAAGAAATATGGTGTGAAAATAGGAGATCATGGCATGTCTTATCACTCACATGGAAAATTATATCAAGACAAGAGAATGGCTGACTTTGAAATGCTTATTCGAACAACAGCTCGAAATATATTAGAGACACAAGGCTTTGATATGTCTAATCATCAATTAGATTATACAGAAATGTGGGTGCAGCAGTTTGCAGACCATGGCGGTGGCCATCACGAGACGCATGTGCATTGGGATAATCATATCTCTGGTTTTTACTTTTTGAAATGTACGGATAGGACTTCTGTTCCTGTCTTTCATGATCCGAGAGCCGGTCGTATGATGTTAAACTTACCAATTAAAGATCACAGCAAGTTATGTTACGCGATGGAGAGACAAATTGTCCGACCTAAGCCCGGAACACTACTAATGTTTAATTCTTACTTGCCACATGAATTTAAAGTTGATAATGGTATCGACGCGTTTCGATTTATCCATTTTAATCTCAAAGCAACACAAGTTCAGTTACCTGAAAAAAATGCCTAAACCAGAGACAAAATTATGGCATGAGCTTAAAAGAATTACATCACAAATTACATGGACAAGGCTGGAAAATAACAGCGTATTTGGTACTCCTGATCTATTGGGGTATAATACTAATCAGCACTTTTTCACTGTTGAGCTAAAGGTAAGTAAAATTAATTCTGTTCGCTTCTCACCTCACCAAATTGCCTTTCATGTACAGCATCCAAAGAATAGTTTTATCATGGTCCAGCACCGTGGTCCGTGTGCCGTGAAACTTTATGAAGGCTCACGAATCATGGAGCTTGTTGCTTTAGGCTTGGCGCTTGAACCTTTGCGCTTGGGGCTTGAGGCTTGCAATTTATATTTTACAGAGCTTGGCGCTTGAGGCTTGTAGTTTGCTGATTTTTTATTTGTAATCCAATTAACCGTTTTATATTTCATTAGTGCTTGCCATAACTAACTGAAGAGACTGACCGATTCCAGCATGCGCGGCAGCTTCCGCACTTGTTGCCTTGCTTAGGTGCCGGGCAGCTGGCGTCATGACCTGAAGTCACAGTACTAGTCCAGGGCCAAAATTTCACGGGCGCCTGGTCAATCATATGTGAAGACATTCGAATGATTAAATTTTTTGGGACTATGTCTGGATCCATAAGGTTCAAGAACCGTGCTTCACGAGTCGGCATCCAGTGTTGAGTATTCGGTGTTAATCTACAGACTGCAAATATATTTTCTAAATGTGCCATGCTTTGAATATCTCCGGCGTCGTGCCATCTAAAAAATTTGTGCTTTTTAATAAGTGCAGCCATGGCCGGGATCCATGAACCGTGGCCCAGGCTTTGAAATCTACGCTCCAGAGCTTCTTCAACTTTTGGAAATCTTTTGTAATTGCCTTTTAATGCATAGCAGCTTGAGCACACAGAGCCAGGGACCTTGCGCAGCTTAGCGCCTGTAATACATCTTGAAGCGGGCGTGTTGTACGATGGGCCGGGCATTTTAGTTGTATACGTCAGGCCACCTGTTATTTTAATTGCTTCTTTTATTAACATTCTGTACTTTCTATTAAATCTTTATATTCCCAATCATCTTTTTCTAAATCACCTTTCCAATCTTTTGCTTTATCCATAGCAGCATCTTCGTCTTTTGCATTGACTTCAAATATTTTTTGAACATCATAACTTAAAATTATTCTATATTTTGGCATTATAATATATCCTTTCTATATTTATCTTACAATATCCCAGGTCCATTGTCAACGGTGCTTGGAGCTTGGAGCTTGTTTATAATCATTCTAAAGTGGCCAAGCGGAACACGTCTCATGCCAAAAGGCGGGCCGTGCCCAGCACTTGACCCAAGATCCCAGCTATCAGCGACCGCAGTTGCTAATCGCGTTTGCAAGGGATCTGGGCTCAAGTTTAAATATCAAACAAAAATAGTATTGCCAAAAAGACAACGCCTAATATTGGATAAAACCAAATACTATCCACAATCAATGCAAACTCCTTGAACTTGTACTGACCATTCGTCAGGCTTTGGTATGCAATGACACAATGTACATTGAACCCAGTGTTTTCTATTCATACTTTAATATAAGAGATTATAGGATTAAAGTCCAGTATTATTTATGTGGATAAGTAAAATAAATAGCTTGACTTATCTTATAATCTCCTATAATATAGGGGTGGGCGGCCGGGATATAATATATAAAGTAATACAACTACAGGTTGTGCGCCCGGCTGCGCCGGACTATTAACCATGGAGCATGGACCACGCGTCGCGCTCGCTTCGCTCGCGCTCCGCGGGTCGCGGACATTCAATAGAGGTACCAAGTCAAATCTCAACTTTGCTCACGGAACAATTGTTATATTATATAAATAAAAAGGGGTCCCAAAGCTTACCCTTTATAGCTTGATTTGTACTGTTAATGGCTCTAAATTCATTATGGGTCCCATATATGCAAATAGACTTAGAAAAAATAAAAAAATTACCACCGGATGTAAGAAAAGACTTCTATAAGATGTACCTTAAGTATGGAGAAAAGAAAAAAATTTCTAAAGTCCAGTCTGATTTTCTAAGTTTCGTGAAGCATATGTGGCCTGACTTTATTCAGGGGTCCCATCACAAGATTGTAGCCAATAAATTTAATGATATGGCGACGGGTAAAAGTAAAAGAATCATTATTAATATGCCACCTAGGCATACTAAATCTGAATTTGCCTCCTCGCTACTACCGGCATGGATGATTGGCCGTAATCCAAAATTAAAAATTATACAAACCACTCACACCGGAGAGCTGGCCATACGATTCGGGCGAAAAGCAAAAACATTGATTGATAGTCCCGAGTATCAAGAAATTTTTACCACAAGACTTAGAGAAGATTCACAAGCGGCAGGACGTTGGGAAACAGCACAAGGTGGCGAGTACTTCGCAGCTGGTGTTGGTGGAGCCATCACGGGCCGTGGTGCGGATCTCTTGATCATTGATGATCCTCACTCGGAGCAAGATGCTTTGAATCTAACGGCACTCGAGCGAGCTTATGAATGGTACACTTCAGGACCACGACAACGTCTACAACCCGGCGGACAGATTATCTGTGTTATGACGAGATGGAACGTAAAAGATTTGACAGGCATGTTGATGCAGGCTCAAAAAGAAGCAAAAGCCGATCAATGGGAACTCATCGAGTTTCCGGCAATCATGCCGAGTGGTAAGCCAGTATGGCCGGAATACTGGAAGCTCGACGAGTTAGAAACCGTTAAAGCTTCCTTATCACTTGGTAAATGGAACGCACAATGGATGCAAAATCCAACTTCAGAAGAAGGAGCCATTATCAAACGTGAATGGTGGAAGAAGTGGGATCATGACTTTATGCCAAAGTTAGAGCATGTCATACAATCCTATGATACTGCTTTTATGAAAAAAGAAACAGCGGATTATTCGGCCATTACCACGTGGGGCGTGTTTCGTGAAAATGAAGATAAACCTGCAAATTTAATTTTATGTGATTCTTTAAAAGGAAGATATGAGTTTCCAGAACTCAGAAGAAAAGCACTCGAACAATATAAATATTGGCAACCGGAGACGGTTTTAATTGAAGCGAAAGCTTCTGGACTGCCATTGACTTATGAATTACGAAACATGGGTATACCTGTTATTAACTTTACACCATCAAAGGGAAATGATAAGCATACAAGAGTAAACTCGGTCGCACCGCTATTTGAAAGCGGGACCATATGGGCGCCCACTCACAAAGGGTTTGCACAGGAAGTCATGGAGGAATGCGCTGCATTTCCGTATGGCGATCATGACGACTTAGTCGATAGTATGACTCAAGCCGTGATGCGTTTTAGACAGGGCGGATTAATACCGCATCCTGAAGACTACAACGATGAAAAAATTATAAGAAGTAAAAGGGTTTATTACTAATGCTTTACGCAATTCGACAAATATTTTTAAAAGGTGGCGACATTAAAGACGCGATCAATTACATTTTTAAAACGACAGGTAAGATGCCAACTAAAGCAGAAGGCAAGAAAATAACTAACATGTATCAAAATATTCAAAAAGATACAGCAAAAATTTTTAAATTTCCAAAAGACAGAATAACACCTTTTAATAAACCAAGACCCGGTGACACTTTAGAATCTACAAAAAAAAGAATTTTTAAAATTGACGATGAATTAGAAAAACTTTCAGCGAGAGAAGGCAAGTATGCTAAAATGAGTCGTAACGATAGAGAAGACTTGATGATTCGACTTCAAGATGAAAGTAGTGATCTTCAAAAGGTGCCAGGAATGGCTGAAGATAGATTTAAGGATGAATTTAAAACGTTTCAATTAAATGTAGCTAAAAATAATCCTGAATTTAATCAAAATCTTGCTAAACAAGTTATCAATCGAGAAATATTTAAAGATGCAACGACTGAACAAAGAAAACAAGTCTTAGATGCACTTGAGTCGGCTATAAAAAATCCAGAAGACATAGAACCTTTTGCATCTGGCGGCAGAGTGAGTCTATCTAATGGTGGCCTGGCAAATATTTTAGGAGTTTAATGGACATACTCTCGTATATCAATCGCATGAATCAGATATATGGCAGTGGGCAGCAAGCTGCTCCTGTCTATAATACTCAGAAATATCTACAAGGTGGAAGAGTCGGGTATCAGGAAGCAGGCGTTGTAGCGCGTAAATCTCCAATTAAAATAAATGAAGAAACTTTTAAAAAAATAGATAACTTTATTGCTAAATCAGAAGGCACATTAAGTAAAAAAGCTTTAGGAGAATCTTTAGGATATAAAATTGTTGAAAAAGGAAAAACTGCAGGTCAGGGCGGACTGAATAAAGTGATAAAAGCCTGGGAAAAGTCTAGAGATAAAACATTTGAATTTAAACCTGCTAAGTTTACAGCAGACTCTCCAAAAGTTAAACAAGTTATTGATTTATTTGAAAGTGGCATGAGTAAAAGAGCTATTGAGTTTAAAACAGGCATTTCTCGTAAGGAAACAGTAAATATATTTCGTCAATTTGCTCCAGAGTATATTGGTGATGTAAACCTGCCATCAGGTGAAGGCAAAAATGCACTTAAGAACAGACGAAAGAGAATTATAAAAGAACTTACCGACTATTGGAAAAATAAGCCTGGCGGAAAAAAGATACTAGAAGAAATGAATCAAAAATTACGAAACATCAAGCTTAAAAATGCTGAAATTGCAAACATGAGTGATGAAGCTATTTTAAACAATAAAAAGTTTAAAGAAGCCATGAATCTGGATGTTAGAGGATTAAAAGCAGGTAAAGAAATTAATTTTAATCGTTATGCAAACTTAACTGATGCAGAATACGTAGCTAAAGTGAGAGGATTGGCAGCAACTAATCAGTTTTATCAACCAGAGCATTTTATTGCTATTAATAAAAAGAATCCAGCTTCAATGCTTCCTAAAAATATTTATACAGCTGTAGGAAAGATGGGTGGGCAAATGGAAGTCATGAAGAATTTTGTAATTAATAGTCCTAAGGATAAAAAAGTTTCTCAAATTAATAATCTTTTTAAAAGCCAAAACATTCCAGTTATGAATGCTCCAGGAACCGCATGGAGTAAAGTTAAATCAGTTGGAACAACAGCTGGTCGAGGTTTAGAACGTGCCGCTGGTCCTCCTGGTACAGCGTTATTATATTTGTTGACGGGGACTAAACCAGATCCTACTAAATCAGCAGATCTTCTACTTCCTGCATTTTGGAACCAAATTATGACTAAATATAATTGGCAGGATAAAAGTACAGATCCTCTTAAAAGAAGAATTATGAATATGGCTAAAAGAGGTTTAATTCCAACTGCGGCAATGCCAGCTATTAGTGGAATTGCTTCCGTGGCTCTTGGCCCAATGTTGATTAAAGATGCAGCAGGATTGCTGCAGAGTAGAGTAGACAAACAAGGTTTAACAGGAAAAATTGAAGAACAATCTGGAATGATTGGTGATGAAGCAGGAGCGAGTCTTTTTATGGAAGATATAATAAATGACGATAAGTAGATCAAGCTTAAGTAAATTAACAACCACAGTGCCTCCAGAAAAAGGACCACAATCACAAGGCTTGAATATACAATACAATACTGTTAAGACAGTGAGGGAGAATTTAAATGGCAGAAATAGACAAAGTGTTACCCAACGTAACACAAGACGTAAAACTACCTAGTCAACAAAAGATTGCACAGGAACAGCAAGTTCAAATGGCTGATGAGATGAAACAGCCAACAGAGTTGCAACCTAATGAAGATGGAAGTGTAGACGTTAATTTTGGTCCTGAAAATTTACAAGTTGGACCTGATCAAGGTCATTTTTCAAATTTAGCAGAAATTCTTCCGGATGACGTTTTAGATCCGCTAGGCAGTGAACTTTACAACAACTATACTGATTACAAGACATCCAGAAAAGATTGGGAACGAGCGTATACCTCAGGTTTAGATCTTTTAGGATTTAAATACGACGATCGAAGCGAACCTTTTAAAGGTGCTAGTGGTGCAACGCATCCTGTGCTTGCAGAAGCTGTAACACAGTTTCAATCTTTAGCTTACAAAGAATTATTACCATCAGGTGGACCGGTTAGAACACAAATTATCGGATTACCAACACAACCTAAAGAACAACAGTCACAACGTGTTAAAGATTATATGAATTGGCAAATCATGGATCAGATGAAAGAATATGAAGCAGAATTTGATCAAATGTTATTTTATTTACCTCTTGCAGGTTCAGCATTTAAAAAAGTTTATTATGATGACATTATGCAAAGAGCCGTATCCAAATTTGTTCCCGCTGATGATTTAGTAGTACCCTATACAGCAACTTCTTTAGATGATTGTGAATCTCTTATTCATATGATTCGTATGACTGAAAATGATTTAAGAAAACAACAAGTGGGTGGCTTTTATAGAGATCTAGAATTAAATCCATCTTACTTACAAGAATCAGAATTAGAAAAAAGAGAAAGACAACTTGAAGGAACAGCACGTGGACGAGATGATCGTATGTATACGATTTTGGAATGCCATGTAAACTTAGATCTAGAAGGTTTTGAAGATCAAGGACAAGATGGACAACCTACAGGAATTAAATTGCCTTACATTGTAACACTCGAAGAAGGCACAAGAAAAATATTATCGATTCGTAGAAATTATGAAATGAATGATCCTAAAAAAGATAAAATTGATTATTTTGTTCATTTTAAATTTTTACCAGGCCTAGGTTTTTATGGCTTTGGTCTAATTCATATGATTGGCGGATTATCAAGAACAGCAACAGCTGCATTAAGACAACTCTTAGATGCAGGAACATTATCGAATTTACCCGCAGGATTTAAAATGCGTGGTATTAAAATGAGAGACGAAGCACAAGCTATACAACCTGGAGAATTTAGAGATGTAGATGCACCAGGAGGCAGTTTAAGAGATGCCTTTATGCCGCTTCCGTTTAAAGAACCTTCTCCAACCTTATTACAGCTTATGGGAGTCGTGGTATCTGCAGGACAACGATTCGCTTCAATAGCGGACCTGCAAGTGGGTGATGGGAATCAACAAGCAGCTGTGGGCACGACTGTAGCCTTGTTAGAAAGAGGTTCAAGAACCATGTCAGCCATACACAAAAGATTGTATGCTGCCATGAAAAGAGAATTTAATTTACTATCAAGAGTATTCAAACTTTATCTACCACCCGTATATCCATACGATGTTGTTGGAGGACAGAAACAAATTATGAAAATGGACTTTGATGACAGAGTAGATATTCTGCCAGTTGCGGATCCTAATATTTTTAGTCAAACTCAGCGTATCTCCCTTGCGCAAACGGAACTGCAATTGGCGGCCTCAAATCCAAAAATGCACAATCAGTATGAAGTGTATAGAAATATGTATGAAGCTTTAGGAGTTAAAGACGTGGATTTAATCTTAAAACCAAAACCTAAAATTATACCTAAAGATCCGGCGCTCGAGCACATTGATGCTTTAGCAGCAATGCCTTATAGAGCATTTCCAGGTCAGGACCACCAAGCGCATATTACTGCGCACTTAAATTTTATGGCAACAAACATGGTTCGAAATAATCCAATGGTAATGGGAGCTGTTGAAAAGAATTGCCTAGAGCACATTAGCTTAATGGCGCAAGAACAAGTGGAATTAGAATTTAGAGAAGAAATGCAACAAATGCAGCAACACGCAATGGGAATGCAACAAAATCCTCAAATGCAAGCTGCAGCGAATACACCTGAAATGCAACAGATTCATGCACAGATACAGCAGACACAGCAAAAGATTGATGCGAGAAAAGCAGTATTGATTGCAGAGATGATGGAAGACTTTATGAAGGAAGAAAAGAAAATTACTTCTCAATTCGATCATGACCCAATTGCTAAATTAAGATCTAGAGAATTAGATATTAGAGCGATGGATAATGAAGCGAAAAGAAGAGAAGCTCAAGAACGACTGAATATGGATAATATGAAGGCAATGATGAATCAAGATATTCAGGAAACTAAAATTGATCAGAATGAAGAACTTGCTGAACTTAGAGCAGATACATCAATTGAAAAACAAGAAATGGCAAATGCCACTAGACTTAAAGTAGCTGGCATGAAACCAAAAACAAATGGAAGGAGCAAACAATGACAGTAGGTAAAGGTTATGCGCCGTTAGGCAAATCAAAAGTGATTGCTACACCGGATGCAAATAAAAATAATAAACCTGTTGCAGTGAACAAGGATAAAAAAGATACAAATCCTGTAGCTGGAACAGGGGCTGCTAGACCACAAAAACCAGTAACTTGGTATTAATATGGCTTGGTTTGGATTAGCTAAAATAGCATTACAAGCGGGTGGTAAAATTTATGCCAACCGTCAAAAAACTAAAATGGCAATGTCTGATGCACAATTGATGCATGCAGAGCGTATGGCTCGAGGTGAAGAATCTTACCAGGGTAAGCTTCTAGAAGCTCGGCAAAACGACTACAAGGACGAAATCGTACTTGCGATATTAACGTTGCCCATAATTGTGCTCGCTTGGTCGGTCTGGACAGAGGATCCGGCGGCTATGGAGAAGATAGATATCTTTTTTGAGTACTTTTCAAATCTACCAAAATGGTTTACTAACTTATGGATACTTGTAGTTGCCAGCGTTTTTGGTATAAAGGGTACACAAGTATTTAGAAACAACGGAGGAAAAAAATAATGCCAGGAATAGAAATAAAAGGAAGAAGTAAAAGAGCTAACTACCGTCATGGTGGAAGAGCTAAACTTAAAAAAGGTGGATTTCCTGATCACTCAGGAGATGGCAAAATTACACAAAAAGACATTTTAATGGCTAAAGGTGTAATACCTAAAACTAAAGGTAAAAAATAAAAGAAAACATAATGGCAGTGGGATTTGGAAAATGGGTTGTAGGAAAAGCTTTAAAAGAAGGACCTAAAGTAATTAAAGCTATCAAACCACTTGTAAAAATTGCTGGTGCTAAATCCGTTTTAGATGTAAAAAATTTAGCTTCTGCAGCTCGTGTTAAAGCTGCAGGTTTTGGCTACAAAGAAGGAATAAAGAAGGCTATGAAAAAAATGAAGGATATTAAATAATGGTAAACCCAAGATGGCGACCAACAATCGCAAACTCAAGAAAAACAACTAAAAGTAAACAAAAAGAGGATCGAGTAAATGGATTTGATCTTCCAAAACCTGAACCGTACATCGGAAGATATGTTGATGGCGAAATCGCCGGTGTTAAAGTATCAAACCCAAGTTATAAAAAATATTATAAGGATTTACTATAATGAGACAATATTACAGCAAAGGCACACACGTAACCAAAGAAGGCAAAACAGCTAGAAAAGGTCTTTGGTATAACATCGCACAAAAAAGAAAACGTGGCGAAAAGATGCGTAAGAAAGGTGCTAAAGGTGCACCTACTGAAAAAGCAATTAAAGCGAGCCAAGCATAATGTATTCAATGATTGGAGTTAAAGGTGGTAAGACAGTCGGTATTGGCCGAGGTGGAAAAAATTTAATTAAAAAGAAAAAATCCAAAAAGAGAAAACCGAAAAAGAAATGAGACTTTACTATAAAGAAGGAGGCTCAACTCCTGCTTGGCAAAGAAAAGAAGGTAAATCACCTTCTGGTGGCTTAAATAAAGCTGGAAGAGCAAGCTATAAAAGAGAAACAGGTGGTACATTAAAAGCACCTACAAAATCTAAAACAAGCGGAAGACGTAAAGCTTTTTGTGCAAGAATGGGTGGTATGAAGAAAAGATTAACATCTGCTAAAACTGCACGAGATCCAGATTCAAGAATTAATAAAGCACTTAGAAAGTGGGATTGCTAGTGGATCCATTAGTTATCGTTTCAAAACTACAAAAACTTTTACAAGATAATCTACAAAGAGTCGGTGACACCATGATTAGTGGAGGTGTTGACAATATGGAAAAATATCAATATATGTTAGGACAGGCACGTACATATCAGTACATGTTACAGGAAATCTCTAACCTGCTAAAAGAGAAGGAGCAAAAAGATGAACAAGGAAACGTTATCAACCTCGGAAAAGGAAGTCCCAAAACATAAAAATGCTTTGGAAGAAAAGTACCAAACCTTAAAAGAAAAAGAACCATTAAATCCCGAAAATATCAAAGAACAACAATCTCAGCTACCCGCTCCTAGCGGATGGCGGCTACTTGTCTTGCCATTTACACCTAGAGAAAAGACAAAAGGTGGAATTTTAATTGCGCAAGAATCATTAGACAAGTTACGTATCGCAACTAATTGCGGTTATGTATTATCAATGGGTCCGTTGGCCTATCATGATAAAGAAAAGTTTCCAACGGGTCCGTGGTGCAAGGTCCGTGATTGGGTGATCTTTGCACGTTATGCAGGATCAAGACTACCCATCGAAGGCGGAGAAGTACGCATCTTAAATGATGACGAAGTTTTAGGAACGATACAAGATCCTGAATCCGTGCTTCATCATAATTAATCATAGGAGGAACTATGCCAAACGTAGAAGAAAAAACAGTTGATATCGATACAACCGGCCCAGGCGCGGATGTCGAAATCAAAGACGAAAAAGAAGAAGAGCTTAAACCGGTAGAAGAACCGGTAGAAGAATCGGAAGAAAAGGTCCAAGAGCCACGAACCACGGAACAAGAATCTGAAGTTAAGGCGGAAGAAAAATTAGAAGAGAAAACAGAAGAAAAACCCAAAGAAGAATTAGAGCAATATAGCGAAGGCGTTCAAAAGAGAATTGCAAAACTCACTAAAAAATGGCGTGAAGCAGAGCGACAAAAAGAAGCCGCTTTGGATTATGCTAAAGGCGTTCAAGCTGAGCATTCTCAATTGCAAACTCGATTTTCAAAAATGGAGCCAAATTATGTAAAGGCTTTAGAAAATCGTGTAGCCTCTGGAATGGATGCAGCTAAAGCAAAACTAACACAAGCAAGAGAAGCGAATGACATTAATGCTGAAGTAGAAGCACAAAAGTCCATTGCACAGTTAGGCATTGAAGAAGTGCGTCTAAATGCTTTAAAAGATAGACAGTCTCAAGAAAAAGAAAAGGATGTGAAAACTCCAACACTACAAGATACCGTTGGAAAAACTCCACCTCCTGATCCAAGAGCTGAAGACTGGGCGTCAAAAAATGAATGGTTTGGCAAAGATAGTGCCATGACCTACACAGCTTTTGATTACCATAAAAAACTAACCGAGCAAGAAGGGTTTGACCCTAACTCAACCGAATATTATGCTGAGATAGACAAAAGAATGCGTATTGACTTTCCACATAAATTTGATAATACTAAGTCTCAGGAATCGACTAAACCTACACAAACAGTAGCTTCAGCGAAGCGAAGTGTACAACATGGTCGCAAAACTGTGAGACTCACATCGTCTCAAGTAGCAATCGCTAAAAAATTAGGTGTGCCACTTGAAGAATATGCGAAACAATTAAAAATCACGAAGGAGGCATAAGCATATGCAAAACGACAAAGTAAAAACTTCCCGTGCGAGCCAAACCAGAGAAAAAACTACAAAAAAAGCTGTTTGGACTCCACCGTCATCTTTAGATGCACCCCCTGCACCTGCAGGATTTCATCATAGATGGATAAGAGCCGAGACTATGGGCTTTGATGATACGAAGAACATGGCCGGTCGATTGAGATCAGGATACGAGCTTGTAAGAGCTGATGCATATCCAGGATCCGACTATCCAGTGATGAATGAAGGTAAATACAAAGGGGTAATCGGAGTTGGTGGCCTGTTGCTGGCAAGGATACCAGAAGAGATCGTCAAAGCGCGCGATGATTACTTTAAAAAAGTAACTCAAGACAAAGACGAAGCGATTGAAAGCGATCTTTTGAAGGATCAGCACCCAAGTATGCCAATCAATGCTGAGAGGCAGACTCGTGTAACCTTCGGTGGGACTAAGAAAGACTAATTTATTAGCGATTCCTAACCCAACGAAATTTTATTAACCGTTTACAGAGCAATCTGTAAACTACGGAGAAAAAACATGGCAAATCAAGACGCTGCCTTTGGTCTAAGACCAATTGGCAAAGTCGGAAGTAATAGAGACGCCCAAGGTCTATCAGAATACGAAATCGCAGCTTGCGCTTCTGCAATCTACCAAAATGATGTTGTAAAAGCATCAGGAGCTGGTATTGCAATAGCAGCAGTTACAGATAACGGAAAACTGTTAGGTTCTATTCAGGGTGTTTTCTTTACTGACGCAACGACGTCGAAACCTACTTTTGCAAATAACTTAAAAGCAAGTAATGCTGCAACAGATATTAAAGGTTTTATACATGATGATCCATTTCAGTTATATGAAGTACAATCCGATGC
>VTLG01009882.1_pt1 | contig 16918 bp, 26 predicted proteins | sample 4694571 | NCBI WGS metagenome assembly VTLG01 (sample SAMN12604809, study PRJNA352737) | marine metagenome | biome: ENVO:00000447; feature: ENVO:00000209|ENVO:00000569|ENVO:01000036; material: ENVO:00002151; isolation source: viral sequences binned using virsorter ...
GGTCTTGGAAACAAAACGACGCCCATGACAATCGGGCGATTTTTTCTGTAGACACTCCACCAGTATCCGAACCCGCTTTTTGCCGTCCCGTCTTATGTGGCCAAGTTCCAGGTCATCGACGTTGACGTCCATACCTATCTGGCTTGCTCCAATTATGGGCTGGTTGGTCACGATCCACCTCCCTGATATCCAAATAATGCACGGCGCCGCACTGTATGCACCGGTAATATGCCCCTTGGTGGTCTGCCTGGTAACTCATGTCACCGTGGCATTTGCTGCATCCCTTCAATACAAAATGGTCAGTCACGTTTAACCGTTCCAGCGAATAGGGCGCAACTGGCCGGTACAATACCATTCCCCAGGGCCTTCAAACGCTTCACCCGGTTGGTTCTCTCGGTTGTAACCCGTGGAATACCGCGTTCAGTGTCCCACCAGGTTCCCATAGTCATATCAGTGGCCCATTCTTCAAAAGCGTCGGGATCCATTGGTTCCAGGGATGTCCAGCCCTTGGGCAGTCCCATCAGCCATTCAACCCAATCAGGGTTCAAGGCTGCGCTATCTGCCACATTTGAATTAGAGCTAAATATATTCGGCCCTTTTTGATTATGTTTGCGTTTTGCTCTAGTTGGTAATCCAACGATATCGGGATGGTTTGCCAAAAATACCCAACCATAATTAGCTTGAGATGGAATCTTACTAACCTCAGAGGCCGTTGGCGTGGGCCATTGTTGTTTTTTCACATGGTCAACTGCATCCCTGACTTTAACTTCAACATTCAATGCTGGACCGTGGCGGTTAATCTGACTAATTGCCCCATTGTTGCCGCTATCCTGAACCGTTGGCGTATGCCATAACCCGGACCCATTCCCAGGATATCGTTCTGTATAATCCGGTAGGCTCAAACTCTTGAAAGTGTCTGGTTTCTGTTGTGTGCTGGTCATGTTTTGCAAATAGCCATCAGCCGCCGTCGGGGTCGGAATATGCCGCGACCCACCACCGTTTCCGAAGATGGGGCGCCCCTGCGTCGGCCGCCGATACAACATCCCATTCCACGCAATACCCGAGTTCGGAAAGTTGCCCGACCACGGTTCCCCCATATGCTGGCCGTCCATCTCCTGGTGAAACATTGATACCTGGCACGTTCTCCAAAAACACAAGTCTTGGCTCCACGTCCCTAATACATCTGAGAAAGTCAGGCCATAAATTGCGTTCGTCTGCTTCACCGGCCCGGTTTCCTGCGACTGAATGGGGCTGGCAGGGGAATCCCCCGAAGATGATATCGACAATTCCCCGGTACTTTCTGCCGTCCAGGGTCTTGATATCGTCGTGGACGGGTCCGGGGTCAAGGATCCCGTCCCGTTGTCGGGCCTTGATGATGTTTGTGGCATATTCGTCGATTTCAACATATAACAAAACCTCTAAGTTAATTCCCGCCATTTTTAACCCCAACCCGAAGCCCTCGTATCCAGAAAAGAGGCTGATAGCTTTTAAGGGTTCGTCAGTCATGGCCGACCAGTCCTGCATGGGCGTCATAATCAACCCCGCACCAACACCGTCTATTGCTCCAGCCTTCCCTTAACGTGCGTTCAATGGTCCCGTCATCCAGCTGGGTCGGGCGCCATACCTCAACACGCGCCCCGCTTTCCCGTAAAAGCTCCAGCCATTTCTCCTGGTCGCGGCTAACTTTCCCCGCTTCTTTCTTCACTTCAACAAATAAAAGCGTTCCATCCTTCACTAGCACCAGGTCGGGGAATCCCTTGTCGGTCATGGTTCGACCCCCGCGTCCCTTCGGGGCAATGCGTGAATCATATTGGTGATGTGATCGCCACCCGAATGTCTGGGCCAGGTCCAGGATGGTGGCCTGTAATTCGGCCTCGGTTATGGCGCCGATGGTTTCCGCGTTCATTCTTCGAGCCCTATCCGATAATCGGAAGCATCCACAAAAACATGGCGTGGTGTTTCCTCGTTCGTTGACCGCTGTGCCTTTAACCGGGACGCTATAACATGCCCCAAATATTCTTCAAAAGCGTTGATTCTTAAATTGGTTGTGATTACGGTGAATTTCTCGTAGTCATTCATCCGCTGGTCTAGAATGTTTGACAGTTGTTCAGCAGCCCACCGACTCAGTGGGGCGCCCCTGCCGATGTCATCAATGACCAGCCATTTATAATTGATAAATTGCCGTTGTATGCTGATTAAAGCGTCATCGGCTGCCGATTCTTCGGTGTTGTTTCCCGTCTGCTGGTAGACCGACAACAACGTGTCGCGAATGTCCGACCATGTTATGAACTTGGCCGATTCCCCGTTCTCAAGAGCGTTCCCGATAACACTTAACCCAACATGACTTTTGCCCGTTCCAGGATCACCCAGCAAAATCAGCGTCTGTTCTATTTCCTCGTCCATGAACTGGCGGGCTGTTTCCAGCATTTCCTCGGTCCCTGGGCGTTTCTTAAAGTTGTCCAGGCTTTTCATTACCCGCAAATTAGGAAGCCCCGCGTTGTCTAATCTGCTGCGGTGTATTCGGTCTTGGGTTGATAGTCGGGATTTGAGTTTTTCTTCACACTCGCAGCGGGGGTTTTGACCCCGATGGTTTTCATCGTACGCAAGATAAAGCGCCGTTGTTTTCTCGATAATTTCATACTCAAACACCATCCATCTATAAATTTTTGCCCTGAACCACGGCGCGAACGGCGTGGCTCCTATGACCGTAAATATCCAGAACTTCCAAATATCAGGGGTCCCGTTAATTGCAAAATATTTGCACGTCTGGCATTGCGCCCACTCCGGGATGGCCTCAATATTCGCTACAAAACTTCTCAGGATGGTCCCGAGATTAACTAAATCCCGTTCCCCAGGTTTAGGCGGTGACTGTGTCATTGTTCACCCGCTCCCTTCTAATATTTCTAAAATTGGTTTCATCTTCTGACCTGCTGATCCCTTGGGATCCATTGGCTGGTGCCACCTGGCGCGGCGTGGTTGTTTTCTGTGGTTGTTTGTTCCAGTCCTTTAACATCCACGTCTGGAAACGCAGCCACGGGTCACTTGTTTTTTGTTTCACCACGTTCGGTTTAGTGGGCGCCGGTTTTACCTTGGCATCCTTGGCCGACTGATAAATCGCCATCTCTGATAAATATTCACGGTATTCACTTTCCTGCTGTTCCAACCATCCCCGAAGGCTGGTCGCTACTGCTTCCGCAAACCAATCAGGGAAATTTTTCGAAGTGCGCCATTTCTCACAATGTTCAAAAGACCACCCACCCCAAAATGGCAACGTTTCCAGGATGTCAAAGTATTCCAAAGTTGGACCGTTTTTTTCAGTGTGTGCGCCACTCTCTGTTTCTAATGATGGTTCTATAACGGTTATTGATGGTTTGTCGGACATAGCTATGTCCGCCTTTATGTCGTAAATGTCCGCCTTTATGTCGTAAATGTCCGCCTTTTGTGTCGCATTTGTCCGGGTTTTTGATTTAATATCTGGTTCTGTAAAGGCGGACAAATTGACCGCCTTTATATTTTCAAGTGGTTGGTTGATAAATTCTTCTGGCACGAAGTAGCCACCCCCCAACCTGGAAACAATCCCCGAAACACCCGAAACATCGGGCTTGTTTGATATTTCAATTGTTTCGACCGTTTCGGGTTGATCCAGTGTCAGTTCGTACTCAGTCGTATGATTACGCCCGCCCTTCGGATATTTGACGGGGATTATCAGTCCCAGGGCTTCCAGCTGATTCAAAAGACGCCGAACTTGCCGAACACTGATCCCACAACGCTTACTTATCAAGTCCTGGCTGGGAAAAACGTGCCGGCCGTGGCTGTCGGCGTGGTCAGCCAGCGATAACAGAACCAGCTTCAAGCTGCCCTGGATGTTTAGCTTCCACGCCTTTGCACTTTGTTCTACACTCATCCCACGCCCCCCGTCTGCTACTTGGTGCGCTGGGCTTGTTCGTAAGCCCGACCCACCTTTTTAGTTAATCCCCGAACCGTTGTCTTTATTGCAAATCTCAAAATCTTTTCCCCTTTTCTATTAGTTTTTTATGATCGTGACCGTGTCACCAGGTGAAACCGCCACGCGCCTGATGTTGATGCCCAGCTTCAAAAGCCAATACCCAAACGTTGCCCGCTGAACCCCTACGAACTCAGCAGCCCCACTGCGTCCGCGTTCGTTTATCAGGCCCGGCAGTAGATCTTCCAGCTTTTGCCCCTGCTCGGCTTCAACCTTTAACATTTGTTTGGTTTTCTTAGTCATTCCCCGATTCCTTCAGCATCATGCAAAGTGTGTGAACAATCTGCGCCGTGACAAGCTCCTGCTGGTCAAGCGGATAATTGGATAAATCTGGAATCACGCCCCAAACCTTCGCATGGCGTTTAACATCAAGATATTTGCTCGTAACAAGAAGAATTTCGGCGTTCTGGTTGTATGGCGCCGCCTGATCTTCTTTTTGTCGCTGGGCCTTTATTTCCGCTGGCCCTAAGTCCATGTTGTTTTCTGCTAGTGTCATTTCCTTCCCCTTTGTTTTGTGGATTGGGGCCGCCGCCTGACCCCCCGCTTCCACACTCCATTCGATTCCTTTTTAGGCTGTTGTGATGTTGTGGTAAATTCCAGCCACACCCCCGTGGCGGCTCCGGTGGATGTTTTACTGGCCCTGTACGCAATACCGTTTCCCTTCGACTCGTAACTCGGTATCCGGTGCCGGTGTTTCATCGTGTTCTTCCATCAATGGATGGAACCATTTGCCATTCTTTCCCATCTGCCGGGTTGCCTTATGTGCCTTGCAATAATGCGAGGACCGAAACATTTGCCCAGCCGTGGCTTCGTACATCTCGTCCCGTAGATTCTTGATAAAGCAGAAGATTTTATCTTTCTGACCCTTTACGTCATCGGGCAGCGGTATCAATCCCGCCGCTACCAGTTCAACCACGTTGTTCTGGCACATGCCCAGGGCTTGCGGGTTGGGCTGCCAACTAGGCCCGGAACCTGATGTTGGTGACTCAAATAATCCTTCGGGATCCGACGGTTTAAGGTTTGAAATGTCCCATTCGTCCCCCTCATCTGATTCGCCTTGCCCGACCACGGCCGTGATGTCTATGCCTAACTTTGATTCGTCAGGCTTTTTTCTTTCGGGTTTGTTTTTGTCGCGTTCATCTTCAAAATGAACCGACTGGATGTTCCAATTGGTGTATTGGCCGTTAATCTGCACTATCCATGACATCTCGTAGGTTTTCCCGACTTCCAGCTTCAGGGCGTCATCATGCCACCATGTGAACCACGTCTCTGGTGGTATATTGTTTCCACTTAAAAGGAACCCATAACCATTGCCGCTTGGACCTTTCATCGGTTCCCGTTTCTTTCTAACAACGGTCAAATTGTCGGTTTTCAGATCGTTATTCTTAACCATTGGTATCCCCCACATTGCGAAGGTTGATGCTCGCAACGCGCCCTTCCTCAATCACTGCCTCATATTTGTCCCCAACCAGTACCGGCCCCACTTCCTTCGATACCTCGTTCAATACATCGGTCAATGTGTTCAATGCTTCCTGCCTATTGGTAATGGCCATCTGCAAGTCCTGGTAGCCTTCGATAATCTCGTCAAAACTCGCATCCAGCGGCATGTTGCACGGGTCAGCCCATCTATTGACTAGCTGCTGGCTGGTTACTATGTCCGGTTCACTCTTTACCTGAACCATGTTTCCCCCTTTTTCTTTAATTTTTCTGCCCTTCCCACGGGTGCCTCGCTTGCCCCACGTTTTTCCCGTCCCCACAACGGTCATAAAAGCGCCTGCTGGCCTACTGGCCACCATGTGGATTGATTGGATCCCTTATATTGTTTCCGGTCCCCCATGACCACCTTGCCCGCGTTCTTTAGATCGGATAGCCGGCGCTGGGCTGGTATATGCCCGAGCCCCGTATCGTCACCAATTTCCCCAGCTGTCAGCCCTGGGCGGTCTATTACCACCGATAAACACCGTTCGGCCGCGCTTTGACGCTTCCCGCTGGTGTTCTGATAGGCAGCAGCCTCGTGGCTGGTGTATGGATCGTTTGTTCTAGCTATTGGCGTTCGTAACATGTGCGTTTCCTTCAAGCCATTCCTTAAACTTTGGGCCGTTGATGTGGTAGTACGGGTATGTATCATCCTTTGCCGGTGGAAAATACGTCGCACAATCCGGTGGTATTTGGCCGTTCTTTATCAATTTCTTGATTATCGAAGGCGTGGTATCCATCAACTTCGCCGCCTCGGTCGTTCTCACCTGGTTCCCCCCTTTCCGGCGTACTAACTATTATTACGCCGTAACTATATCGACAATCTAGCATAAAGTACGGCGAAGTGCAACTTTGTTCGCTAACTTAGTTATTGCAAAAAACAAAAGAAAAGGCCACCAATTTGGTGGCCCTGTTAACGGTAGAAAGTGAAGGGGCTTATTCGCTGATCTGCAAAATGTTCGGCGTTAATGGCGCTGGGTCGGCTTCCATGATGTGGCGAATTTCGGTTATCTGGTGACGGTCGTTGAACCGATAATATATCGTCATGGGGGCCAGGGTTTGCTCAGTTAGTTCAAAGATTACAGGCGGCAGTTGGTCGATAGCCTGTTGGACACCATCAATATAATTGTACGTTTTGGGCTTGCGGTCTTGAATGACCTTGTCAATAGATGCGTCCCTCAAGTGGTCCAGGTCTGATTTCTGCGCCTCGGTGTACCAGTCCAGGGCATTTGCCAGCAGCTTCCCGTCATCCCCAACAATGGAAACCCTGTCCCCTTCTTCTGTCACGACCTGCAACTGGTATTGAATAAAGGCCATGCTCGACGTTACAGACACAACAGACAATTCATAATCAACAATAGGCAGCGTTGACCGCCAACCAACAAGCCAGGGTATAAACTCGGCCCGATTGTTGGCCCGCATTTCCCCACGCTCGGTGGTCCAATACATAGTATTGGAATAGAACGTCATATTTTCGGCCAGGCATTGCCAGACGGTTTCCCAATCCCGTTGGGCAAGCCCCATAAGGTAATTCTTGACCGTCAGGCCGTTTTCACGGTCGATAACGTCAGGGGATGTTAAAAGCTCGGATATGTTGACAGTGTTGCGGCTGGGACCCCGGAACTTATCAGGCTTCAGCACAACACATTCTTTAAGTAATTCCCGGAATACTGCAGCCATCCCGGAATCAATGATAACCGTGCTTCCTGGTGGGATCGCTTCGCTATCAATTCCCGGAATATATTGAACCTTTATTTGCTCGAATTGCTGACCATCGTGACCGTTTTCGCCATTGTTTTCGCCCCACATACTAACAATACGCCCCCGGTTAATTTTTCAGGTTCTAATATAAAAAACACCCCGGCGCATTGTCAAGAAATCGGGAGCTTGTTATACTCTGTTCCAAATCGAATAATCATTATCATGGTTATTGCAGCATTGTGGGACCGGCCACCAGGTCGGAATGTGTGAAAAAGGGGAAAAGTATGCCACCAGAAGCGAACACTGACTTCCAACAATTACGCGACTATATCCAGTATTGGATAGATAATAACGCCACCAACTGGAACCGATTATTTGCGCTTGCTAATTTATCAAGCGGGACAATGATGTCAATTAAAAACCTTGATTATCTTGTAAGCCCGAGCATTAGAACGCTGCAACGGTTGGCCGACGCTATGGACGTTGACCCCCAGATTCTATATATCAAGGCCGGTTTAATTGACGGGGACTCCGACGCATTGGGTCGAATCCATGCCGAATACGACCTTACACCGGACGAAAAGGCCCTGATTGATAACGTCCGGGTCATATCTGAACGCCAGCGCAGGATTGTAATGAACACCGCCAGGGGATTGGCAGAAGATGGGGATGGTGCCTAGTGAAAGGCGGCGTTTACCCTGGGTATAAAGGCGCGTGGCGTATTCAATGGGACACATACCTCGACGGTGAAAGAAAAGTCAACGTCAAAACCTACAGGGGAACCAAACGGGAAGCGGAAAAGATATTACGGGAAATAGTATCGAGTCTCGACAACGGCACATATATCGACCCCAGCAAGATGACCGTGGGCGATTTTATCAGCGAATGGCTGGCATATAAGAAACGATTCGTTAACGACACCCCAGGGAAGGGTTCGATAACCCCTAACACATTTGCAGGGTATAGCGAAAAACTCAAATACCCATTACAAGATCCACTGGCCAAAATAGCCATCCAAAAGCTAACCCTGGCCCATCTGGACGCCTTTTTTGAACGTCTTGAAACCCGTGACAAGCCATTATCCACCGGGTCGATTAAACTCGTTCGGGATGTTATGCGAAACGCTTTTAGCTATGCAGTAGAGCGGGAATATATCAGGCGCAACTTACTACACACGGTCAACATCCCCAGCATTGAACGCCGTGACGTCGTAATCTGGACAGACCAGGAGTTAAAAAAGTTTATTCAATACAAGAAGGAACACCGGCATTATCTGAATGACGCGATAGAACTGCTAATCCTGACGGGGCTTCGCCGGTCTGAACTTTGTGGGCTCAGATGGTCTGATATCCATTTAGTTGACCCGGAACCCGACAACGAGACGCCATTTTTCCCATATATTCAGCTTGAAAGATCACGCCATTCCAGGGAAGGCGGCGGGTTCCGGGTTGGCAGCTTGAAATCGAGTACCAGCAAGCGGGATATTTATTGCCAGCCTGATTTGGTTGAATTACTGCGTGAAATCAATGGAAGGCAAATATATCTTGATTCTGAATTACCCGGTACATGGCCAGCACCAATGGACCGGTTCGTTATATCAAAAGATGACGGGATCCCACCATCCCCTGACCGGATCAGGAAGCAGCTGAAAAAGGTTGCCAAAATAGTGGGAATTCCCGAAATGACCGTCCACGGCTTGCGCCACATGCACGCCACCAAAATCGTTGAACTAAACTATGGCCTGGAACGGGCGTCTCATAGATTGGGCCACGCTAACACTAAAATAACTTTTGAAAATTACACAAAAATAAGACGCGGCGAAAACGACAAAATCCTGGACGGCTTAAACGGCTGGACCCGTTAAATAATTTGTAGCGGAATTTGTAGCAAAAAAACGATTGTTTAATCTTATCAATCTATGTAATCTCTACAATCTACGTTAGAAATTGAAGATAATATCAGATTGAATAACCACGTGTGCAGTTCTCTGGAACCGGAAGCCCCAGTTCGATCCTGGGATCCCCAGCCACCACCAATTTAAGCACGAAATCGGGCCTTTTGGCCCTTTTTTGTTGTCTTTTCTAATGTCTAATTTCGATGGTTTTGTAGCGAATTTGTAGCGAAACACTTTTTTTCATGTTTTCCCACGCTCAGAAAAAGAAAAGCCCCGACACTTAATTCGGGGCTTGTTCTGGTGGTTTTGGCTGGGCTTTTCGCTGACGGTATCGTTCCCGCCGGTCGGCGTTGTACTTCTCGCGATGCCGTGACCAGTTTGCTTTCCTGGAACATTCCAATCCGCAATAACGCCGCTTGCCCGTGCCTTCAAACTCGGAACCGCACACGGTGCAGGATCCCTTCACTATTTTCCGCATACTGGCCAGCAGCTGACCAGGTGTTAATTCTTTCATGTCGGGGATTATAAACCAATATTATCAATTTCGCAAATTGATAGCGTAAAGTGTTGACAAGTGTTTTTCCATCCTTTATACTTCCTATTGTAGCAAGTAGATAACGCTAACAACTAACGAAGGAAGTGAACAACATGGCAACAATCAACAACAACAAACCCGCTGGGGTCTGCGGCGGGTTCCGGGTCTGGGAAAATGGGTCCATCGAAGGACCCGCGGCCTACATGGCCACCTTGGACATGGACAAGATCCTGCGCCATGCCAAGGCCCTGGCGCCAGTCATGGCCGAGCAATCGGTCTATCAGGTGATCGCGTTGGCCTTGGCCACCGACGCGGCTGAGGGAACACTTCCGGGCCGGTAGTCCCGACCCTTCGCCCTGATGATGGCTGGGATGGCTTCCCAGCCGAAACGCTGCAAGCGTAGGCGATAGCCAAACAATAAAAGGAAGGGGAAGGAATAATGATTTTCGATAGAAAAACAAAAGCTAAACTAGACCAAAAAGCCGCCGAAATGGGATACACAGATATAACAGAATATATAGAATCCAATTATGATGACATACGGCCGACAGAAACAACTATCTACGGTGTAACTCGGGCTGGCCAGGGTCATGGGGAAAGGTTCCATTTTTCCCACCAAACACAAGCAACTATATTTGGGAATGATTACCTAATAGCAAATCCGATAGCATACTGCGGCTCCCGTGGGCGATGGGGCAGGTATTACGCCTTCGAGCCACTAACCGAAACCAATAACGAAATCACCTGCAAGAAATGCCTCAAGGACTACGGAACAGTCGCCCAACAATTAGAGCGAATAGCCACCACGGGGCAGGGCCCTTTCGGGCCCAGGATCTAAGTAGCATCGGATAACCAGAAAAAGGCCACCAATACGGTGGCCTTTCTTTTTGCCAAAAGTCAGGCGGCGCTAGGTAAAGGGGAAACTAAACCACAACCCCGCCCAACTCAAGGAGCGAACCCAAGAATGGCTATTTTGTGGGGCAAAAAAGCCAATCGTTGCGGGTTCTCAGTTAATCGTTCTTCTCATTTTCGTCGTTCTGAAGGATACGCATACTTGTTCCAGCCAAGAACCCAAATAAGCCTGACACGATAGACGTTAAAATTTCAGTCGCAGACATTAGGTATCCAATCCAGGCTGCAAACAAGCTGAAGATTAGGGCGGCTATCATAGCCACCATTATCTGGGGACGAATCTTTCCCATCATTTTATCACCACCACTAATAATGATCCCATCAGACCCACCAGGAGCCCAATGCCCGCCAATACAAGCCACATCTGGGCCTGTAAAACCGCCACCTTCCGCTCCAGCTTCACCCACGGGCCTTGAGGGCTCATAAAATGATTCATCCTATCAATTACATTATCCGCGAACATCTGGCTGGCAGAATTCCGCTGCACCGGCCTCATACGTCATAACCTGCAGAATCGACCCACGTGGTCAGGCCGTTCTCGTATATCCTTATTTCATCAATACCGCAGCAGCATCGACGCCTTCCCCAGCCGTATTCCTTATAGTTGTGGAACCCTAGTTTGCACCTGATCGCTTTTATCATTTCATCACCTAACATTTATCGGTCGGTCGACTAGCCCGGAAGTGGACCCGCCGCGTATCTTTACCCCAGGGGATACGGAGTAGCTCGGTACATCAATTCCCGTACCATTTCCGAATTTACTGTCCGCGTCCTGTTCCATCAAACCCGCCTTGACGTTGGATATATACCATTCCCCAACGCTGCAATGGACGTTCTTAAATGAGATCTCGCCCACCTTCGGGGATCCCGTGACCTTGATAACGATACGGTCAACGGTGCTGTCCTTCGACTCAAATGTCCCTGCGCCCCGGTCTGAATTGACCACCAGTTCGGGAACGGTCGAGTCCTGGGTTGGTGTTACGCTGGAACCGTCAATGGATCCCGCAAGGTTTAGCTGGGATATCTCGGCGCCCGTTGTCACGAATGTGGGCGCTGATACATTAAGCATTGAGAGCTTGCCCGTGAAAAGATAAGCGGACGAGGCCACACCAGTACTGGCATATGTGATATCAACGCATCGGTCCAGACCAGCTTTGCCCAGGCTCATATTCTCAAATGCCAATTTATCCAGCCTGGAATTGTCCCCAAGGTTCAGCTGTAAGGTCTGGCTTTGCTGGGATGGATACTCGGGGTCTGGTTCCAGGGGTGTCCCGAATACCTTCGGCAGATGGTATTCGGCGCCTGCTTCCGGGAAAATCGGGGTGTGGTCACTGGTAGCGACTACAGTGGTTAATGCCAGGCTAAAACCAACAGCTACAATTCCCACACTTGTGGCCAATCCACGCCACCCGCTGAGATTAAACCGGAACCGGGGCGTCGGGATGCGTAGCGCCGATAAGAAGCCAATGCGCGGAATGTAGGGAATAAATACCTTCGCAAACTGAACCTGGCGATTTCGTACAACAAGCGCTTTGTATCGCCATATCAAGGCCAGTATACCCACGCTTACCAGGGCGCCACCGAGTGCCGCAATTATTGCCGATGCAAAAAGGGAAATACCTTCAGGCGTTCCGGTAGACTCTGAAAACCAGTTTGCCAGCTGGATAATTAGTTCCGAGATTGAAAGAATCATTCCTCACCCCCTGCCGATCCCTGCTTCTTTTCTGAAATTAACCGCTGCCCCAGGGTTGCCACAAATGCCGTCACCGGTGCGCTGAATATGGAAAAAGCCACCAAAATGATGTCTAATTCCGGCGCCACTTCTGTCGGGTTCGATAGAGTACGCCAACAAATGATTATTCCCAGGCAGGTGAAGCCCATCAATAGAGGCCACACGAACAGAATGGTCAAAAACTCGGTCCCCGTTAATGTCGTGGACGTCTTGACCTTCAACCGCTCGATTTCTCGGGCTTGTTCTAATAGTCGTTCCTGTAAATCGTCCGCAGCCATTCATCAATAAACCCGTATAGTTAGGATACCGCCCAGCCCGTCCGGTTCCTGGTAGATGATCCGACCAGGTGCCGGGTCAACCTTTTTGCTGGGTCGTTTGAATATCCGCTTCAACCACTTCATCAATACCCCCCGTAGCCGCCATAATCACGACGCTCACCTGATGGCTGTGACTTCCCTAATTCAGATAGCATCTCACCCATATATGCGTGGTCTGCCATGATAGTGTTCGCCTGGTCATTGGCTATGGCCAGGCCGGTCTTGAGTTTTTCAATGGCTGGGGAATTACGATTCACTTCCTCGGTTAATTCGTCTATTCGGAATATCAAAACATCGACTTCTTCGGTTATCGCTTCGATCTCGTCAAAATCTTCAATCAATTTATTGAGTTTGTTTATCTCAATCTCGGTCTGTCTGCTGGCCTGCCCTACAACTTGCGAGGCTCGCCGTAGTTCCACAATCTCGGTCTGGGCGGCCGTTATATCGGCCCGCAGCGTCAGCACCCAACCTATTAACCCCACGGCCACAATGAGCAGCGGTACAATGGTTCCGATCAATTGCAGATGTTTCCCCATATGCTCTTATTCCTTAAAGATTTTCGACCGTGGTGGCGCCCGTTACCGTGAAGGACTCATCGACTAACAGGGTTTCGAGTCCTTTTTGGGTTTCTTTTCCCAATATCTCGTCAGCGATGTAATATGATATATGCTCCATCGCCTCTACCTCGCCAGCGTCATTCTTAATAACTTTGCAGAATACACAAACTTCTTTCGCGTTTGCTATTTCCTTAACATGCTTCAAACTGCGTAAACGAGCAGCAATCTTCTCATTACTGCCATCTAATGCCGCAGCAGCAGATTCAATGGCCGCATCCCTGGTATCCCTACGTGTTTTTAATTCCGCAATAATTGCGTTTATTTCATCAGTACTTCGCGCCATTAGTCCCCCTTAATCCTTTGTAATAAACCCATGATAGCTGGCACGGGTTGAATCGCCCGAACTATGATTTTGAAGCCGGGCATATAGACTATTATTGATCGGAAAAGTCATTCGCCCCCCGGTGGATTCAGCATCTTCCCCACGCATAATTATCACCGTAGAAGTACCGTCGTAAGCCTGTATTGAATTATTGTCACCAGCGTCTCCACCAAAACACTTAATTACCCACTCAACACCGGAACCGGGTTGCACCGTATACGACCCACCTGCAGATAACGTCTGCAAACTCCCAATAACGTCCCCTCTTGCCATAATTCCCCCTATGAATACATCATTATTTCGACCATCGTGTCGGCCGAGTTAGAACTTCCCCCAGCAGCCTGGAACGTGGGATCGGATCCCGTCCCGTTGCTGGTCAATACAAGCCCCGAACTGCCTGGCGTAATTGGTGTTACTGCACCAGTTCCCGAGCCCACCAGGACATAATGGTCGTTCAAACTGGTGGCACCGGTTCCACCATTGGCTACCGGTAGCGTTCCAGATACACCCGTCGCCATCGACACCTGAGCCCATGCTGGGTTGTTATTTGACCCCGTGTTGGTCAATGACCTGGTGGCGTTGGTGTCCTTTGCCAGCCGTGCCGGGGCGTTGGCGCCCGTAGCGTATAGAATGTCACCCTGGGCGCTGAATAGCGCCGGTGCGGTCAATTCCATATTGCCCTTGATCTGGGCATTAAGGTCACTAGCTTCGACTATTTGGCCCGTTGACCACGTTGCCGGTGTTGTCCATGCCATAACTAAATCCCCCCTTTAATATGAAAGCCGTGTGCTGGTTCCTAACTTGCTGGTCCCTAACACCCACCAATCGCTGTATTGTGCCGCCCAGCTTAATAAGAGCGTTACAATGTGCAGCCGGTTATTGCTGACGGTGTGAGATATTCCTTCGACAAAAAAGTCCCCATTGATGGCCAGGTTCGCGTTGTTCTGGGCCACTACCGTCACCCGGTCGGACAAGTCCCGCTGGATCATTTCGTTAAGTGAATTCTGGTCACGGTTGGCCACGAATGACAATTTCAGCATTGGCGTGGGATCCTTATAAATTGCCACGTTGAACTTGCCCCAATCCGAAGCCTCGGCCGTGGTCGGGATAAATTTCGTTTTACTCGGCCAGGTCCTTTCCCCGAAGGCGGTCTTGCTGGTGGCGTCGGTTTCCTGGATTGTCACCGGGTTGTTGGATGTTACGGGCGTTCCCCGTGCCTTCAGTAACGTTATATATGCCCTGGCTGCGTTGTTATTGGTCAAAGTTATCGACATTGTTTCCGAGCTTTTGGAAACCGATATCCCAATATCTGACGTAATGTTTGTGCCTGATCCATCAGCGGCGGTATTGGCCGTCATGTCAGTAGTAGCAGCCACCGTTGTCCATGTCCCCACCCCGTCGGCGTTTCCAGCGGCCCCAGGCGTAGGATATCGGGCGATATACGTGGCGGTTAATCCGGGTTCAATGCTCGGGGAATTGGCCCCCGATTCGCTCAACGTCCATAGATCCGCAACGCTGCCGGTGTCGTGCGTTATAACTTCTGTGGAAAACACGTTGAAGATATGGGGAAGGGGATCGTCCTGGTCTATCTTGTTATAGACCCGAGCAGCCCCAGCCGCGTCGCTATACGTGGCCTGGCTGGTCAATGCGGCCCCGCTCAGTCGTGCTTGACGGTCGTCGAATCCGATTTTGCCGTCTTTCGTTTCGTATATGAAACCGGCTTCGGTTTCCTCGACTTCCTGCAGGGCTGACACCGTGTAGGTTGAATCCTGCCAATACCTGCCAATGGTAGTCTTGCCCGTGGATAGGGTCCGGTAATTGGCTCCAGCTGGCCATCCAGCAGCGTCCAGGATGGCAGCCACTACCTGGTCGGTTCGTTGGTTTGTAACCATTGGAACGTTAATCTGGTCCAGGTTCACATGGCCCAGCGGTCCCGTGGCTTCCAGTGTGACCGTTGAATCCCCACCCGCTCGGACCATTGGCGTTATTTTAGTCAGGAAGCCCCGCCATATCGGTTGATCTGTCAGGCTGTCGCTGCTGGCCAATAAGCGCACCGGGCGCCCTGGTAGCAGGTTTCCATATAGCGGCGAACTGGAATTAAAATACGAGTAGTCACCCGAACGGTTATCAACCACGGCCTTCAGCGTTCCAGCCTTGGAATTGCCCGTCAGCTGGGAAGCCCTATCCCGTCCGAAGTTGCAGGACACCGTCCGCACGCGCCCCATGTCCAGGGAATCACCGGTATCAGTGAAATCCCCGTCATTATTCCAATCTATTTCGAGCTTATACGTTGCAACTGCCATAATTACGCCCTAGCCAGCACTCCCGTGAAACCGCCACCCAGCACCGCGTCCCGGACCGCTGCGGTCACACGTTCCGTAAAGTCATCACTTACAATGTCGCCGTTGACCGTTATATTGACGTTAATTCCACCAGCCCCGGAGCGGTTCAAGGGAATCACGGCTTCCGGTCCCCGTTCCCCGATCATTGCCAGGGTTGGGCTTCTTACAATGCCACCATTTGCCAACCTGGGGATTGTGCCAAGTTGTGGCACGCCAAACACCTGGCCCCCTACGGTATAGCCGCCGAGGATCTCAGGAAGTCGAACCCGTGGAACCCTCAACTGAATCCGGTTCCATGACCCAATGAATGTATTGATCTTATCCACAATCCAGTTAATGGCGTCACGTATACCGCCGACTATGCCATCCCACACGCCCAGGATTTTGTCTTTCATTCCCCCGAAGAAATTGGATACCGACTCGGTGACGTTTTTGGTAATGGTTTTAATGGCGTCAAATACTTCCCGCCAGTTATCCCTTAAAAACAAAATCCCTTTAACCAATGGCCCAGCTGGTAGCAGCCAGCCCAGCTTCGATTCGTAAAGGTCGGTGATGAAATTGAACACCTTTTCGACAATGTTCTTAATAAAAGTCATAACTTTTTCAAATGTTTTACGCAGCACGTTGACGATAGTGTCCCAATTTTTCCACACGATAATCCCAGCGGTTATCGCTGCCGCGATACCCACAACAACCGCCGTAATGGGAAGCATGGAAAGGCTGAGGGAACCAAAGGCCACCGTTAACAATCCCACCGCCCCCGTGATCGCTGGCAGTAACAAAAGAATCGGACCCATTACCAAGGCAAGGCCACCGATACCCGCGACAATTATTCCAATGGTTGACGCCAGCTTCGGGTTCTCAGTTGACCAGCTGATAAACTTGGTCAATAACTCGGTCAATGGTGGAACTATAGCTTCCAGTGCGGGTAATAATGCCTTCGCGAATTGCTGGGACAAGTCCCCCATGCTGTTGTTTAATTGGGTCACGGGATCCGCTGCCGCTTCAGCCTGACCCCCGAACTTGGCCATTATCGCGTCCAGAACCGCCGTGGAGTCTGCGCCCTT
>VTLG01016811.1_pt1 | contig 16916 bp, 25 predicted proteins | sample 4694571 | NCBI WGS metagenome assembly VTLG01 (sample SAMN12604809, study PRJNA352737) | marine metagenome | biome: ENVO:00000447; feature: ENVO:00000209|ENVO:00000569|ENVO:01000036; material: ENVO:00002151; isolation source: viral sequences binned using virsorter ...
GCCCACATCGGAAGCACGCCAGGGTCGTCGTTAAAGAGGATCGTGCATGTTCCGGTGCTGATCTCCCACTGTATTAGAGAGCCATCTGTTGCCCCAAACCCTGTCGCGGAGGTCTCGCAGTGCAGCTCGACTTTATCCTTAGTCTCGGGCGTAGTGGTATGCGGGGCCGCTCTTAGAACCACCTTCTCTACGTAGACAGTGTGAGGCCCTGAGAGGTTACGGTCGATGACGGCAGAGTCTGGCCGCGGGTCGCCGGCGGCTCCGTGAGGCATCGTAAGCGTAAGCGCCTGCGAATCGGTATCAACTGTAGGCGGTGAAGTCTGCGTTGCTCGATCGAGCGTTACCGTCCCACCGGCAAGAGAGAAGTCCTGTGAGAGCGGCGTATCTATAGCAAGACGTATCTTGAAACAGCTTGCATTAGGCACCGTCGCGTAGGACGCGATTTTATCATAGAAGGCATCTACGGCGGCGGTCACGCTTGCCCCACTAACCGGCAATACCGGAGAGTAAATGTACGGTTCCACGTCATCCCCGCTGCTGGCGGCTACGAGATGCTGGAAGGTCACAGAGTCAAACAACGTTACCTCGGCCGGCACGGCATCAGAATCACCGACCCAAGTTCCGTCTGCCTTCAGTACTCTAAATGTCTGGTCTGTAGAGTTGTACATCCCCAGCATGGGGTTAGCACCACCGCGCAGAGGCATGATGCAGTCTGCCTCGAAGGTAGTTGGGATAGACTTGATCTGCTCCATCCCGCCTCGCATGACAGCCGCCCCAGACTTGGCAGGCAGCCAGTTCGCCATCTTGACCAAGCCTTGCCTGTATGTAGGCATGTCTGTACGGCCGAGCATCCTTTGATCTAGCTCGCCGGAACCCCAGCTCGTGCGTTGTAGATTAACGTTCGCCATCGTCTATCGGATTCCGTGTTCAATGGGATTGTCGAATGTACCCGTAGGCATGTCGCCGAAACCTTGAATCGACGACAACGCAACGCGGAGCTGCCCCTGATACGTCTCCTGCAGCCTCCTCGCCATAGCCTCATCCCTCAGAAACGCGGTAGCCAAGTCGATAGCTAGCCCCGTGGTCAGCAGCAGTTGCGCGCCCCCGGAGATTTCTGCTATGGGCGCCTCGTACACAAACCTGATGACGATCCCATCGCTGTCGTCTATGTGTAGCTTGAAACCCTCTTGAACCCAGTTCGCGTTCCCCATGACGCCAATCAAGCGTATAAGGGTCGTTGGCAAGGCGTATCTATCTGCATACTCAGTAGCGCTGCCAGCTTCGCGGCTTAAGGTTGCCCTCGTCGTTGCCCAGGGCCACGCCCCCAGGTCTAGGATGGCGCGATACCTAGTCGGGTAGAGAGCCCTTACTATATCGCCTGTAGAAGTGTCTTCACTGTCAGTGGCCATCAGGCTTGCGTTCGCAGCCGCTAGGGCACCGTTATAGATATCTAAAGTAGTTGGTTGTGCCATCAGATGTTACCGTAGTGTGGCAAGCGCCCTGAAGCGTAGCCAGGAGGCCGCAGCGTCAGGGGCTCATCCTCACGCGACCAGTCAGTGCATTCCCTGTAAGCCAGAAGAACCAGCTGCATAGATTCTTGCTCTAGCGTCCTAGAAAGAATCCGGTCATGAGACAAGTCGCTTGCTAACGCAGCCGCCATCCGCTTCTCTAACAGCCTCTTGAAGATTACTGAGGCAGCCGTTATTGCAGTATCGGTCGGCCAGTAGACCAGCGTAATCCCGTCATCGTTGTTGCATAACAGGTAGCCGCCCTCGATCACGTACTCGTTGATGCCGTCCGTATCGATCTTGTGGATCCTCAGAAAATCAGCAGGCAGCGCGTACCGCGCCTCCCAGCCGTCGCCGATTGGGTCGGTAGCGTGTGCCGTGAGGGCCGCCCTCTTCCTGCCCCAGTTCCATTCGAACTCTATCAACGTCTGGTAGAACATATTGTCGTAGAGATCCGCACACGCGAGGGCCGATGCGCTGGTATCGTCGAGCCTGGCAATCCTCGGAGCCTGAGCCTGCCTCAAGGCCATGTTAAAGATCTTGAGCTTCTCCGAATCTACTGACATAGCTAGTAGCCCTTAGGCTTCGGACGTTTCTTGCCGCCCTTGCCTTTCTTGCCTGCTTTAGGCATTAGTTCTCTTCTCCTCCCCCGTCCTCATCTTCCGGTGCAGGGGTTACGCCAGATTCGTCCGCCAGAGCCTGAGCCTGCTGCTGCATCAACCCCTTGTTTAGCTCCAGCCCTACTCGAACCGTCTCGTTCATCGTATCCATGATTGACTGGAGAGCCTCTGGAGCAGCTCCCTGCACCATTACCATCTCAGCATCCGTCGTAGACCGATAGTCGCTGCTTCTCTTCTGTGAGGACTGTACTGAGACCTCAGCCGAGAAGCTGACGCCAAAACTGATCGGTCCCCATCCAGCCTTCATCGATCCGCTCGTCTTGCCCTTTTTCGAACTAGACGAGGACGTCTCTTGGTGAGCAGAAACGCTCATGCTCATCTTGAGCGTCGCCCTCTCAATCTCGACTGGATTAACCCGAGTAACCGCGATCCGCGGCACGTCCATCACCGTCGAAAGCTTCTGGTCGCTTCCTATCAATGACGTGGAAGTCGAGAACTGCACGTTTGGCTTGCCAAGAAGGGTAGAAATCCGATCTACCTGGGCATCCTTGGCTGCCGTGTCAGCCGCCACGATGGCCGATGCGAATCCCGCAATCGTTCCACCGAGGCTTTTGTTGAAATTGGTCTCTCTATTCTCGAAATCAGCCATGTCTCATCCTATTCTTGCAGCTTATGCCTGACAAGCTGTGTCAAGTGGTCGCGTATCGCTTCAACCGTCTCTGGCGGTTCCCCCATCTTGAAGACAGCCTTGACGCTGAAGTGCGTGGACTGCTTGCCGATGCCTTTTTTCATATCAACGGACAGATCAGCAGCTGGTACTTCCTCGGTCAGCCCCTGGTCTTTCTTGCCCCCTTTCGGATTGCGCTTGGGCAGAGACACCTCGGTCTCAAAGCTCACCTCCAGGTGATCGAGATCGAGCGTGTGCATGGGAGTGAGGGCCGCTATAGGGACCTGCAGGGGTTCTTCTCCCCCCATGTCTACTTCTATGGTCTTAGGCTTACCGTCCTCGAACGAGCCTTTGAAGCGCTCAATGACCGCTCGTCGGCATTCTTGGGAGGCAACCGCTCCGGCACGGCCAATCTCCGCCAGCAGCTCATGGAGCGTCATTTCAGATGCCGTTCACTCTTGCGAGCGTTCCCCTCAGCTCCCCAAGAGTCTTATGGATGCTGCGTAGCTCTAGCTGCAGCTCCCCGTGGTGCATCTTCATGTCTTCGCGTATGGACCGGTTCTCCCGTTCCACTTCATCGCGAATCTCTGCTAGCTCAGCCTTCTTACCGCCAAGGTCATCGTCCACGCCGAGCTGCCACTGCCTTAGAGCACCTCTTTCCTCAGCATTCTCCTCGCGCTCCCTCTGCCGCTCATCACGGCTCTTCTTACTGCTGGTGGCAAACGCTAGGACTGATACGACCAGACCACCGAGAGCCATGATGGCCATGACGAGTTCAATCTCAAGGCCTGTGTCCATGGTTCTCTGGGCTTAGCTAGTTCGTGGCGTCCGTTGCAAGCTGCTTCATTTCAGATGCCAGCCGCCCCGACACTAGTTTTTCATTCTTCTTAGACCTTGCAAGGTCTGCTTTCAACTTCTTGATTTCGGATTCTTTTTCTCTGAGCTCATCACGAGTTTCCGGCGCCATCGCTGCTGCCGTGGATCCGTCCACCCCGTTCGCAGAAGGCTCCGGGAAGGGATCCTGCCCCGTGCCGTTCGGCCGGGTCCACTCAAGAGGGTTCGCATCGTAGTAGAGCTCTTGCTCTAGGCGATGCAGAGAGGGCATGCGCCCGAGGCTGTCTGCCTCTTCTGGAGTCAGGGCCTTGAACATGGTCACGCCAATGTCCACCATCTTGAGCTGCCTCTGACCATTCTTGTTAATTTCGTCAGTCCTCTCGAAGACGTATCGGTGGCCACCGGCCCCGTCGGGCTCAAGCTCAGGCCTGCCGCTAGGCGTCATCACTTGTACCGGGCCCTGCGATCTTACGACCTGTGCGGGAGTATCGAACTGTACGATCTCTCCACGCCAGCTGTGTCGCATCGCCTTCGTCGTTTCTGCGATCTGGTTGCTCAGCCCAGCCACGCCTTCTGTACGCGTTGCATGCCTGATCTCCTCTCCGTCTCGATCTAGAGCTGGATAGAAGAAGTCGTTCAACACCAACCAGTTACGGGGGAATGTCTCCTGTTCCGCCATTATCATCCTTACCTTTTTATTCCTTTTTCGGAGAGAGGGGACCCCGCAGGATCCCCTCCCCTACTCGTGTCGACTTGTGAAACCCTGATCACGTCTACGTCTTTCGTCTTAACGCCGTAGCGTTTAGCCGCGGCCGCAACCCGCTGGTGCAGCTCCGGACCATCCGTAACAGTGACCTTTCCCACAATTTAAGCTACCTGGAGATTCCGGTGTCGCTGTTTACTGGGTTCGGAGCAGTGTCTCCACTTTTGTCATCCGATCCCATCCCGCCTTCCGTGATCAGGGTGCCACTTAGGCTCCCTGTCGCGTTACTACCATCCTTGGTAGCGACGAACTTCACGTAGCGCCTCAAAGAGGCGCGTCCGATTGAAGCATCAAATGCGACATCGCCTACAGCATCTAGATCCGCGAGAACTACAGCGTCCGTGATATCCGGACCTGCGTCCGCCCACGAAGCTCCGTCTGCGCTATCTTGAATCTTGAATGCCAGCGAAGTACAAGAGGCTATAGCCGTCGTCACCACAACTACCGCATGAACCGTTTCAGGCTCACACGCAGCCGTGGCAGAATCCGCCGATCCGAAATCGTGGGTGCCCGAGCTATATGGCCCTGCACCCGAGATAGCCGTTTCGTCCCAGAGCATTACGGAATTATCGAACAGTGCCATTTGCTTTACCTACCTTGTAATCCCGGTATCGGAATTCAGTAGAGCTGCCACGTTCGTGTCGCCCTGCGCGTCTGACCAGTCTACCGAGGTGCCAAGTCCTCCGCCTGTTGCAAAGGAAGCCCATAGCTTTCCGGTCGTCGGCGCACCACTGCTCGTTACGTAGGTCGTCAGAAGCCTGATACCTATGGTTAGGTTGGCCCCTCCCGTATCACCTACTGGAGCAATGATCTGGCCTTCAAACAGAGCGTCGCCTGTCGTTACAAGACCGTTCAGGTCGGCGAGCGCTATCGTCAAGCGTAGATTGTTAATGGTTGCCCAGGAACCGCCCTCGATCAGGTTCTGCAACACAACACTTAGGTTCGTTATGTTGTTAAACGCCTCCCTGACCATGAGAGTGCAATAGCACAGCGGCGTAGCCGAGAGCGCCATACTCTGATGGAGGTTGGTGAACGTATATACCGAAGATATCGCGTCCCCTGATCCGGTAGCCGTAATCGCCTGATCGTCGTAAAGAATCTCGTTAACGCTAGTAATCATCGCTGACCCCTATGCCCCAACGGCCGATTCTGTACCAAGCTGCTCGACCAAGTGATGTGGCACTCCAAAGATCGCCATGGTCTGTCGACCGAGCGAATCTTCAGGATACGAGATCGCATTTCCAGAAGCCGTCAAAGCCGCCTTCTGAACTTGGCCCCACAGGTCACGAGTGATATAAGCACGAGTTGTGCTGATGTCCCACGCTTCCTTAAGAGCGTCAATGAACTCGTTGGTGTCCCACAAGTTAGCGGCAGAGCCGCCGGTTGCAAGAATGTTACAATAACGCAACGCTGCACGGTGATCCATGACTGCCAGACCCATCGCAAACTCAAACTCGGTGAAAACCGAGAATACTCTCGCGTTGTTACTAGCTGACTGATCGACGTACTGCGATCCGCGGTCGGTCATCTTGATGCCAGCCGAGTGCGATCCTGCAGGATAGATCACGGCTACGCCGTCATCCGCCGAGTGGCTGATAATCCAACATGATTGCGTGCCCGAGCCGCCAGCAGAGATTACGTTGAACTTGCTGACTTCGTTAAAACGAGTTGCCAGTCCGTTGAACGAGTTCGGGTCAGACGCCTGTGATCCATAAAAGATCGATGCAACAAGCTTCTTCGCCAGACCGTCCAGGAACGCTACGTCCTCGTCAAAACGGAATTGCATGGGATTCTGAGACACCCGTACGATGTCTTCCGGAATCTCCGAGAGATCCTTGAGGAGTCCCATTGGTTCGATGACCACACCGACTTCCGAGCGACTGCCCGTGATTCCCTGACCGAGAGCTACAAACGAGCCTGATGGCTCAGAGCTGCGGTGCAGGAAGCGGTGATAGGTCTTATGAGACGATTCTTTCCACTGCAGGTGTGACAGAATGTCGTTTCTCTGTCGCAGCCTGTTGAAGATGGGAAGGAGCGTCTTGTTTTCTGACCGAACGAGAACATCGTTCAGGCCTAAATTCGCCATTTCCTTATCCTTAGCGAACTAGTAAAGTCGCCCGAGCCCATAGAACGAGGGTATCCGCCGCAGCGGGGCTCCTACAGGGGTAGCGGTCGCTACTTACGAGTATTCTACTTACCCGAATTCTGTCAAGCCCTGTTCTGGCGCTGTACCTCCAGACGCCAGCACGGCTTACATAAGCCTCTTTTGTGCGTGTCCTTACTGCCGCATAGCTGGCAAGACCCTGCAGACGGGAACGCCGAAACGCTCTGGTCGATCTTCGTCCTCACTATTTTCCTGCCCCCGGCCTTAGATAGATTCCTCTCTAGGGCCTCCATCGGTCCTTCCCATTCCGGTGCCATTGTCATTGTCTCCTTTTCGTATCTTTCTTCGTCCGACGCAATACCGCAGGAACGCCATTGTGAGCCACAAGATAGGCCACGCCAACACCCAGAACAGCCACCCAAACGGGGGCTTGCCGTTCTCATCGACTAGATCGCCTGGCACGCCCCAGTCCGCATCCGGGAGATCCTCAAGCTCAGGTTGGTCTACAGAAGGCACAGCAGCGATACGCGTCGGTAACGACGGTTCAGGGACCGCCTCTACTGGCGCCAGACTCGGCGAGCATCCCAAGAACGTCAAGCATATGCCGCCGACGTACAGCAGGACCACGATCGCCGGCATATTACGCCCCGTGAGCTACTTTCGAAGTCCCCGAGCCGAAGCCCGTGCCAATCACTGGCTTGACTGCGTAGAAGTATGAAATCTGGCGGTTACACCTTTCGTTTGGGCACCAGACGTATTCGCCGTCCGCCTTCTCTCGGTGCTCAATATCTCCAAACTTGTTTTTCCACTGCTGCTCCGGAAGTCTCATGTACTCCCATTTCTTCACCTCGTTCCTGGTGAACTCAAGCTTGCAGCTTGGGCACTTGTAATGGCTGCCCATCTGTCTAGGCCTGCCAGTTTTTCATCGAAGGATAGAGTGTCCCCAGGTTCGGGCTTGCGTCAGACGCCGTGAGCTGACCGTTCTGCTCCACGTCCACAAACCTGTCGGCCCGCATCAGCTTCCTTATGCCCGACATGAACCTCAGGAACAATCCATTGTTCCCCAGGCCCTCTGGCGTACTCTGTAGATTGAACAGCTGCGGAACCCAGTCCTCGCCACCTTCCATGATTTGCTTAAACAGAGGTTCCAGCGCAGCCACCTCGGACTGAGCCTTCTCTCCGAATGTCTTTGTCAGGTAGTCCTGCTGCTGCTTTAAAGCCTCTTGCTTGCTCGCCCCCTGCTCCTGCGCACGAGCCAACATTAGCTCCTGGAAGTCAGAGACGATCCCTTGCGCCTGATTGTGACTAAGCCCTAGCTCATGTGCCTTGGCCCTGAATCGGCCCAGAAGCTCGTCGTCAGGCTGCTGTGGCAGCTCCCAGGGCTTCTCCGGGTCATTGGTCATGCCTAGCTCAAACACGTATCCGTCTGGATCATCAGGAATGCCGCGCCTTTCTCGATACGCCGCCTTGTCCTCATCCGACGCATCTCCGTCCGGCACCACTAGGGCGTCCTTAGGTGGTCTAGAGCTCAGCTCCTGCTTGCGCTGCATCGCCGTTCGCAGCAGTGTTTCCGGCGATTTGAATCTCCTGGCTTCTCCGTGAAGCTCAGTTGGCAGTGGTGCCCACCATTCATTGCCCGCTGGCTCTCCCTGTTGTTCCCCATCCTCCGATGGTTGGTCAACGTCACTCATTTTGTGCCTCCTGGCTTTCGTAGTACTCGGCGTATCCTCTTTCCTGTGCTACCGCGGCGGCAGCATTTGTCTGTGCTCGCATGTCTTCAAGCGTTGCCCCGTATCCAATGATGTGCTTCATCCGCTGGATCATGTTGTGCTCATGTCTCTGCTGCTCGCTGAGAATCAGCGTCTCTCCAGAGAATTGATGCTGCATCCAGGCCCACACCTGCCGTCCTGCATCAGTGTTCAAGAACACCTGCTGGAATATCTCGCGCAGCTCCCTAGGAGGAGCATGGTGGATATCTGCGTTCCTAGCAGCGTCTACCTGATCCTGGAGCGCTCCAGTTAGCGAACGGATATCATCCGGTGTTACAGCCTCGCTCATTATCCAGCGGCAGCCCCTTCTGTCAGCCCTGCTTCTTGTAGAGCTGCCAGAGTATTAAGGGCTTCCTCGCCCCCGCCCGCTGCTCGCACCATCGTTGCAGTCGTTTTGGTCTCCTCTTGCTTAGCTGCCTCAGCGGCCTGCTGGGCCTTCTGCTGACGCACCTCTTGCAGCTGATCTAGCGTCTTCACCATGTTTGGTGGAGCTCCTCCTTCGATGTTGATCCACCTGCTCAGGGCGTCGAAGTCGAGCCCGTCGAGAGTGTGCGGTGCAAGCTGCCAAATCGGCATCTGCCGCTCGATCAAAGTCATCACAGACCTGATGCGGATCAGCTTCTGAGCACGTGCTAGCTCTCCGTCCATATCGAGCTTGATCGGAGGCCGTCCGGCGTCTATGAGAGACTGTGGCGGATCAGGGATATGCCCGCGCGACCTCTCCTGCTGGTACAGCCAGGCTACATTTGGCTCGATCTGGTCGTTCTGTAGACGTCCCATCGTCGATCCCAGGACTGCCGCTCGCTCGCTTACCAGCTCCGCCGTCTCATAGGCGGTACGCGGAGACCCAGTTTCTTGCGCCAGCTGCTTCAGCATCAGGAACGTGTCAGTTCCGTACGCCTCGCGGATCATGAACGCCAGGCGTGCCTCGCGCTCGGGCCCGATTGGGTAGTTACCCATCGGACGCATGAACTCTGCCTTCTCTTGGTGATTATAGTAATAGTTCACACCTCGCGGGTAGAGCTTGGCTCGATTGCCCAACGAGATCGGTATGTTCGCAGGTGGAGTCACGTTCATCTCCGCGGACAGCAGCAGCATCTCAGACCACTGGTTCAGCTGCCTGATCAGTGGCATAAGCTTCCGCGACGGGCTCGACCCGTACACGGACATAGGCTCGGTCATCCACCGCCATACGGTGTATGGGTTCTCGGGGAATCCGCCGGCCGAGATGATCCTGTCTATCTCTTTGGTGCCGCGATCGGTGTCGCCACCAGAAGAAGATGACAGCTCCTTGTAAATTGAGGCGTAGGGCTGGTCGATGCTCAACGACGACCCCATAGCCCGATCGTTCAATCCCATCTGGGAATCAAGGTCTGTCCTTGGGAAGACCGCGTGCAAGAAGGGCCAAGAGCGCGTTCCTGACTGATCTTCCTTGATCTTGTCGCTCAACAGGTCCGCTTCGAACATTTGCTCTGCCTGCCGACGCGTCATGCGGAAGACCCGATACACGGTGTCGACTTCGCCCATGTGGTTCGCCGCGACGTAGCACTCGACAGGATTTCTGGTGCTGAAGTGCGGCTGCATGCGCTGGTCGTCGTACTGCCGGAACTGCGTGCTCGTACCCATCGAACCGCCAATCATGATTGACGGATGCAGTTCGTCGTAAAAGTTTGACCGCGAGAGCTGGTGGTACAGGATGTCCTCCACCTCGTAGATCCACTGGCGGACTCCCGGATATTCCATGTATCTGGAATCCTGGAAGATCAGGTGGAACCACCTGGAAGACCTGCTGACGAGATACCCCATCAGCCCGTCGGCTAGTGTTTTCAAGGAGGTCAGGGCCGTTGAGTCGTAGATTTTCATCCCGATCTCTTTGTCGGCGCCCTTTGGACCGTCGTAGTAGCTGCTGTCCAGCCACTCATTCATAGTGAACTCGTATTCAGGCACGACGAGCTCAGCGATTTCCTTCCACTGAGTCTCATAGGGCCTACGAATTTCCTGCATCTCGGTCAGGCGATGGTCCAACTCTTTACAGAGCTGAACCTCGTCCTTGACCATCGCTTTCTTCATGAAGCGCGAAATCGAGGAATGCACGCCCTGCGGTTTGGTTTCCTCCGGCGGTGGTGCTGCTGGCATTAGCGGGTCAACCTCCCTACCATCATCTCTCGAAACGTCCCCTGTCCTTCATCTGTGACATCTTGGGGTCCATCTGTCCAGTCTATACCAGCTCTGTAGTTTCCGTTTAGCTGGTCGTCTTCTGACATATTTCCATCATACTGGTTCGCAAATGTCGAGAGCAGTCCATACCCTAACGTATCCCACGCGTGGTCTTCTCCACCATCCTTGATCAATTCGGGCCTGAACTCGTCCATTACCAGGAGCGGGAGCGTCCTCCTCAGGTTCATGCATTGCTCCGCGATTTGCAGAACTGGCTTCCCGTCAGAACACATGGTCTGGAGAACGTCGCGGATTTTCTCCCCGCGAGTCCTTCGATCACGATTCCCGCGTTGCAGGGCCCAGCCGGCCGACGCCCAGTCGTCAGCTATCGTTCGTTCGTGCCCTGTCCGGTTATAGATTGACGGGTCAACCACCATCATCCTGACCCCGCGTTCCTTCGCCTGCCCCCACTCTTCTTTTGCCACTTCGGTCGCAGAACGAGAAAGCCCCATGTTCTTCCTCTTGAGATCCGCGCCATACACCTCTCTCCAGACATATATGTGCCCGATTGAGTCCTTGGCAAAGTACAGGAGGCAGTACGGGGTCGACGACCCCCAGTCCAACGCTACCCACTTCGGCCAGTTTGCCGGCAGGAAGGGCCGGGCACAGACATGGAACCTCTCGTCGTACTCAGGATACGCCTGACCGACGAACACTGACCAATCGCCCTTGATGTACGCAGTGCGCCGTGCCGGGTCTTTGATCGCGTAGAGAGCATCACGATACTGGTTGTCCCGGTTGAGGTGTGGATTGTCCTCCAAGAGAGCCGGGATGAAGATCCTCTTGCTGGCCTCCGCGTCGGCCGGGGCACCCTCGTCCAGCTCAGCGTGGAACGGCGTCTCAGGCGGCGTGCCTGGATCCATGATCCTCCACCGCTCTCGGACCCACCACATTCCAGGTCCGTCCGGGTTTGCCGTGGCTACTGACTGACAGAACAGATCGGGGTTAGTTGAGCGCAGACGCGTCTGCAAGAACTCGTACTGCTCCTCGTCGTGCCATCCAGTGACCTCGTCCCACAGAAGAAGCGAGTAAGCAGCTCCCTTATGGCCGAACGCATCCTCCATGTTGCGGAGGTAGGTCATCTGGATCGTTCCTCCGTTCGGGAATCTCCACATGCGGTCACGGTCGTTCCACTTGCCGTCAAGCGGCAGGTACATCTTTGTGGCCTGGTTCAGAATGTCGCGGAACTCCGGCGTCTCCTGCCGGAACATGCCCACGATCGCGTCGCGCCCAAACTCCATGACGTGAAGGAAGGCCATCGCGATCAGAAGGTGCGTCTTGCCGCCTCCCGGAGCGCCGCCGAACAGCACTTCCTTGATCCGGTCTTCCGTCGTGTGCAGGACCTTGTCTTGCTGGCTATACCGCTCGCCATCGCGAGGAGGATTGGATGACCACTCCCACCCCTGGGTTTCAACCTCTTCTTTTGACCGGAGGCTCATCCCTGCCGCGTCAAATATTGTTCCCCTAGCCGGCATTGGCGATCTCGGCGGTGCCTCGTTCTCGCAGATTCACGCGAAACTCTTTGGCAGCGGCTCGCTCGCTTTCTCCCGTATGGGTTGGCTGATCAGAGGACTGCTTAGACGCCTCGATCATCCCCATGAAGCCGGACAGCACCAGCAGCTTGTTGTAAAGCTCCAGAGCCTTGTACTGGGTCTTATAATCAGGCACCGGTTCTCCGGTATCCTGGTCTACTAGGACCTGCCCCTTGTTGTTTCGCGCGGGAGCGTCAAGGTGACTCTTCATGCGCGTGATGAAGTCCATCAAGCCTAGGCCGTAGGAATCCATCGCGGCGACCAGGCCCATCCCGAACTTCTTCTTGAACCAGCGCTTGTCCTCGTTCGCGCGATTGATCGCGGTCTGCTGTTGGATGTCGTTTTCGCCGGTCACCATGCGCCAGGCGCGCTCTAACGTGGTAGGGCGCTCTGCTGTCTCCGTAAGCTGAATGATGAGCATCGCCCGCTCGATACGATCGTGCACATCGGACGGATGTGTTGAGGTACGGAAGTCCGGCTTGTCTGGCAACCTGTCGGTCACATCGTAAACAGGCTTGCCCACTGCGCAGCCTACTTCTTAGCCGCAGCAGCTTTCGCTTTGTTCTTAGTCAGGTCTTCTTCCCATCCGTGGATGTGCGCCCACCGAAACTTCGCTATGACCCGGCCCTTGCGCTTGAAGATGAGATTGAGGGTGTCCTCAATAGGCTCTTCATCTGTCTCGATATTGGCCGGAGTGCCGTGATCACGGTACACTAAGATCTTCTTCATAAGACTGGATTCTGGCCCCCCTTGCGCTGTATTGCAAGCACTGGTATAAAGAGCGGGAAAGGCCGGTGGGGCTGACTAAAACCCCCACCAGCCACGACACCCACAAGGCTGAACAAGGAGCCTCGAATGAATGACGCCCCGCAAGACGAAGACTACTACGTTTTCCAGTACATAGCAATTGACGATCCTTTGTGGGAAGGCTGCGAAGATGAGTTCCCTTATCCGGATCCTCCGGTTCCTGAGGACGCAAGCCTAGGGAAGCTGCACTGGATGCAGTTCGACGTTAAGCGATACCGAGGATCAACGTTTGCCATGACGGCTTCATTGGCCGGGCAAGGAGCTGCGTTCAACCTCTGGCTCTACGCCTGGGAGCAACCAGGCATTTGCCTCCCGAACGATGAGCGCGTCTTAGCCAGAGTCTGCGGCCTCAAGTGGACAGATCAGGAATGGAAGGACATCAGAGACGAGGCCATAGACAAGTTCTACCTATGCTCCAACGGGAAACTCTATCATCCCTACCTCTCCGAGATAGGACGAGATGCCTGGGATGGTTACCAGAAAAAAGTTGAGGGCGGCAAAAAGGGAGCCTCTAGGCGCTACGGAGAAGGAGATCCCTTAGGTACACCTAAGAGTACACCTAAGAGTGATCCTATGGTACATAACAGTACATATACACTACAGGATACTAAGGAAGGAACATTGTCGGGCAAGAAGCCCCGACGTCGTCCAAAGGCTCCGGTCAAAGAGATCATCGAATACCTGAACGAGAAGGCTGGTACTGCATTCAGGCCTGATACGCAGGCGACGATCAGAACACTAGACACCAGGTGGAAAGAGTTCGACAACATCAAGGCGTACCTCCTGGTCATCGACTACATCTGTGCGAACTGGCTTAAGGACGAGAAGATGGCCCCTTACGTCCGGCCTCCAACCATTTTCCAAGCGAGCAAGTTCGAGGGCTACCTAGAGAGCGCCTGGAAGTGGGCTGACAAGATCGACTACACGGACGAATCCATGAAGGAGAATTGGGATGGAACCATCAACGGGGATAATGAACAAGATCGGCCAGGACCTAGTGAGGACGTGCACGGCTAGGTACCTGAAGTACCTAGCAGAGAAGAACGGGACCTTGCCAGCCACTGTGCTTGAGCTCTTCCGCGTCCAGAGCTACGGGGGGATGTGCCCCAAGTGCGGAAGGTTCTGGGTCGAGACGCACGTCAAGAACCACTTTGCTGACTTCAGCTACTACAAGCCTGATTGCCAGTGCTGGAAGCCATGCCCGGGCATAGACCAGGTCTTCACCTACGACGGGAAGCCTGTCGTTCGAAGACACACGATTAAGAAACCCTGCGGGCAGCCGTCATTTATCGAGCAGGAGCTGTACGGACGCAAGGAATGCGACGGATGTCACATAGAGATCGAGGCCTGGAAGGGGATGGAGCCTAGTCCCGAGGGTCCGAAAGAGCGTTCTCGGTCAAGGGGCTCGACAAGACGCGACTTCTAGCCGATACTATCTTCTGGCCCCAATACAGCGACATACCCAATAGCTAGGGGCCAGGCGCGCAAGAGGACTAGATAACCTCGTCGAGGCTCTACTGGTTCACTTTTCTACGAAGCCTCCCCACACTTGGGGGTAAGCCTTAATGGGCTTCGTTGATTTGGCGATCTTCTTTCCCTGGAAGGTCGCCTTTCTTTTTAATAAAAGAGTGCGACGGCCAGCTTGGATGTAGCGTGACTTGGGGTCAACAACCGCCGCACTCTCCCGTTTCCTTCGTTCTTAACCTGTCAAATACCCCTATCCGTCCTCCTTAAAAAAGACCGCAGCCAGCAGGCAGCCCGGTGCTTACTCTATTAGGCCGAAGCCTTTGGGACACTAGCGGGTGGAAGAGCGTCAACGACGGTACCACCCTGGTTCCAACACCAGACTACGTTGCTAGCTACGGTCTCAGCAATACAACGCCCTTAGCTTTGCGCTAGGGCAGGGGTATCACTTCTTAGCTGACTTAGGGGCTTCTTCCGCCTCTCCCTCTTCTTCTAGCTTGGCAGCCAGCTTCATCATGGCTTCATGCGTCGACGCCGGAATCGTAGGCGGCGGCGGATCTGTGGCAACTTGACCAGCAAGCGTCATCAACCCTCCAACACCGATGCCAACAAGCAACGCAAGGATCTCATTCGATATTTGATTATCGATGAGTCCGATGAGCATGACACCAAAGATGACCGTCACGATGGCCGTCATCAGCGCCAGAATTATGACATTGGGACGAATCTTTTCCCCGAAGGTCATATTCTCTATCCTCCTGGAGGCTTCAACGCCTCCGTGATTGAATTTAACCGCCCTAAGGCAGCCTCGAGCTGAGCTTCCAGCAACTCAATCCTGTTGGCTCGCTCTTCGTCTATCCTGTTCCAGTCGTCGGCTTTTGACAACCATTGGTCAATTTCCCGATTCTTGAACGACAGATGGTCTGTCAGGTCGTTGATCGCGATCGCGGTCTTCCCAACTTCCTCGACCATGGCTTCCAGGCGCTCCAACTGCGTCGTCACGGAGGTGAGCGTCATGACAATAGTCGAAACTATCGTAGCAGGGATAGACAGGGGTCCCTCTGGTGCACCCTTAGAGCTCCCGCCCAAGGGAATCGACCCTGTAATCGAGGTCCCAACAAAGGATTCGGCTATCCCACCGCCGGCAAGAGCCCCCGAAACGGCACTTCCCAGCCCCTTCACGTCTACGTCAGCCCCTCCCAAGGAAAAGGCGTTCATCGCCAGGCCAGACAGCCCTGCAACAAGGGCAAACGAGATCGCCGATGTAATCTTTTTCACGATATCTCCTAGTAGACCCTTTGCAGCGCTAGGCTGCTTCATTTCTAGAGACATAGCTCATAAAAAGACCCCCGGTAGGCTAGGAGACTTCACTACCGAGGGCCCCCCCTAAAGGAAGGAGTTACGCAGACGGGAAAAGGATGAAAAAGACGTCTGCGCTCCTGCACCGTAGATGATCTCATTCTCCTTCGCAACTACTTCAGCCCCAGTAGACCATCCCGGCCAGCCATATCACCCCACATATCAGGGACAGGGCAACCTTCCACGCTGCAAGTACCTCTTCCTCCCGTGCTTGCGACATCCTTTTCCTCCTCACGACGCCAACCAGAGGTTCGCCACCCAGCAGAGCAGCAGAACTCCGCCAGAGACAATCAGCATCCCAGCCATTTCAAGCCTATATGTGCGCTTTACTGAGTAGTCTCTTCCGGGTACGTCCATTTTCGTCGTTCCCCTCCCGAAGCCTTGATAGGCCACCTAGATCCTGATCCAGCCGTCACGACCTCTACCCCACTGGCTGTACATTCACGACATACACCCCAGAGATAGCTCCCTTCGACCGTGCCGACATCAATCTCGTCAGGAATATCCTGCTGAGAAGAAATTACCTGAGCACATTCATGACAGCGGAACCACTGCCTGACCTTGTACCCGCGTAATACGTACAAAGGACTGAATGCAGGACCCTCAAGCCTTACAACCTCCCCCTCCTTCACCATGCGAGCCAAATGCTCCCTAACCGTCCGGTCCCCAACGTGATGGACCTTCTGAGCCTTCTCCCAAATCTGCCGAAACGTCAGAGGTACACCCTCCGACTCCGACATCACATGCACTACCGCCGTCATCTGCCTAGTAGAGGACGAAGTAACCTTCGTCGTAGATACACTCTTGTCTACCGTCCATCCAGGTTGAGCATTCTCAGGCTTAGTAGGCCGCACCTTCCTGTAATTACTCTTATGTCCTTTTCCCATTTTCCAACTATGGGAGATTAGCACAATACGCACTACGTGGCAAACTACTGCTACATATAGGCCCCGACGGCGCGAACCCGCACGACGATCCTATACCCCCTTCCCGACCCCTTAAAACACCTCCCCCAGCAACCCCTTGACAAGCCCCTGCCTCCTTCCCCCTCAGTACTCCCCCATCAGCTAGTACCAAGTCCCACATCTTCAGCTCCCACCTCAGTTTTCCCAGACACCTCAAGCGCAACACGCGCGCGAGCGGGTCCCCTTTATCCTTCTTTTGGCATCGATGGAACCACAGCGGCGGGGTATCGGGGGATGCACCGGGGGTCCCTGGAGTGTTGGACAGCAACATGGGGTGGTGCATTGCACAGCAAGCGCACTTGCCATC
>VTLG01002834.1_pt1 | contig 16915 bp, 14 predicted proteins | sample 4694571 | NCBI WGS metagenome assembly VTLG01 (sample SAMN12604809, study PRJNA352737) | marine metagenome | biome: ENVO:00000447; feature: ENVO:00000209|ENVO:00000569|ENVO:01000036; material: ENVO:00002151; isolation source: viral sequences binned using virsorter ...
TAAATGCTCGTATGGCTAGAATACTCAGGAAGTGTGAGTATGATCGAACAAATAATAAAGTTATTTTATGGAAGGATAGTAAAATAATTCATGAACCTAATCTATGGAGAACAACATGACAAACTATGATTTTGGAAGAGGAGATCAAGAAAACATGAAAAAACTACAAGCGAGAAATAGTATAGAAAGCACACTTATTCCATCTCGACTTGAAAAAGAGGAAGTAACAAATCCTAAACATTATGATCAGGTAGGATTTGGTATTCAACCTTTGGAATATATTATTGCAAATGAATTAGATTTCTTAGAAGGAAATATAATCAAATATGTTTCACGTTATCCTCACAAAGGAGGAGTAAATGATTTATTAAAAGCTAGAACTTATCTTGAAAAACTTATTGAAAGAGAGAGGATAAAAAATGAGTAAATTACCTACACAATATCAGGAGTATATACATTTAAGCCGTTATTCTAGATGGTTACCTGAAGAAAAACGAAGAGAAACATGGGAAGAAACTGTATCTAGATACTTTAAATTCTTTGAAGCACATCTAAAAGAAAACTATTCCTATGAAATACCTATTGGTACTTACATAGAATTGGAAGAAGCTGTATTAAATCTGGAGGTGATGCCATCTATGCGTTGCCTCATGACAGCAGGACCAGCTTTAAAGAAAGAGAATATCGCAGGATATAATTGTGCATATACTCCAGTGGATAATGTAAAATCTTTTGATGAGATTTTATATGTCCTTATGAATGGTACAGGAATTGGTTTTTCTGTAGAAACTCAGCATATTCAGAAGCTTCCGTTTGTTCCTGGAGAGCTATATCCTACTGATACTATTATTAAAGTTAGAGATTCTAAACTCGGTTGGGCTAAAGCATTCCGTGAATTACTTTCTCTTTTGTGGACAGGATTGATTCCATCTTGGGATATGTCAGAAGTTAGACCAGCAGGATCAGTACTTAAAACATTTGGTGGAAGAGCATCAGGACCTGAGCCACTGGTTTCTTTATTTCAATTTACTGTAGAAAAATTTAAAGGAGCAGTAGGTAGAAGACTCCGTGCATTGGAATGTCATGATATTGTTTGTAAGATCGCAGAGTGTATCGTAGTAGGAGGAGTTAGAAGGAGTGCTCTTCTTTCTCTTTCAGATCTTGGAGATGATGAACTCAGGAATTGTAAGTCTGGTGAGTTTGGTTATGAAAATGCTCAAAGATATCTAGCAAATAACTCAGCAAACTACCATGAAAAACCAGACTTAGGAACATTCTTAAAGGAATGGAGAAGCCTTTATATGTCTAAGTCTGGTGAGCGTGGACTCTTTTCCACATTAAATGCTAAGAAACATACAGAAAAACTAGGAAAGAGAAGGAATGTTGAACATGAATTTGGTACAAACCCATGCTCTGAAATAATTCTCAGACCTAGAGAGTTCTGTAATTTAACAGAAGCAGTAATAAGACCTAATGATTCTTGGAAAGATATAGACAGAAAGGTAAGACTCGCTACAATACTAGGAACATGGCAGAGTACCTTAACTAATTTTAGGTATATCTCTTCTAAATGGAAAACAAATTGTGATGAAGAAAGATTACTTGGTGTTTCTTTAACTGGAATTATGGACAACAAACTAACCAATGGTCATAATTTAGTTTCTCCTAAAGAGATCGAAAGTTTATCAGAAAAATTAGAAACTCTTAAAGAAACAGCAGTAGCAGAAAACGAGGAGATATCTAGAGACATTGGTATTAATCCCTCAGCTGCTATTACTGCTATTAAACCTAGTGGAACAGTGAGTCAGTTAGTTGACTCTGCTTCTGGTATACACACAAGACATAATCCATACTATATTAGAACTGTTAGAGGAGATAAGAAAGATCCTATTTCTAAAATGATGATAGATCAAGGTGTACCTCATGAAGATGATGCGGTAAAACCTGAGACAGGATTAGTATTTTCTTTTCCTATGAAGTCTCCTAAACATGCAATATATAGACACGATCTTTCTGCAATAGATCAGCTTGTTCTTCACTCAGTTTATTCAGAAGCTTTTACTGAACATAAAGTATCTCAAACAATCTCAGTAAAAGAAGATGAGTGGCTGGAAGTAGGAGCTTTTGTGTATCGAAACTTTGATGCGATATCAGGAGTCTCATTCTTACCTTATTCTGACCACATTTATAAGCAAGCACCCTACCAAGACTGCTCTGAAAAAGAGTATAAATCTCTCCTAAAAAAGATGCCTACCTTAGACTGGACCCAGCTTTCTGATTATGAAAAGGATGATTATACCATATCTTCCCAAGAGCTTTCTTGCTCAGGGGGAGCATGTGAAATAATATAATAAATACAGTTACTTATGTATATGCTTTGATTTAGTATATACATAAGTCCCACTCTAGGAATAGAAAGGTTATTATATGATAGGAGCATACAATATTTCTGATGAACTAATAGATATGTTAAAAGAAATATTTCCTGATAAATTACCAATAGATAAATCAGTAGACATTGAAGAGGTAAGATTCCTTCAAGGTCAACAATATGTAATTAAAATTATTGAATCTAAATATCAAGAGAGTACCGAAAATGTGTATGATGAATAGTGGAGGACCACCTCCTGATGTTGAACCAGAAAGTTTTCAAGCTGGATCTGGTAAAACAATCAAAGAAAAGGCAGCTCTCTTTAAAGCCAATAAATTTAAGAAAAAAAGGATGAACCTAAGAATCAATCCTACTTAAACTATTCAAAGAGGATATGTGTTAAAATTAATTACACCAAAAGAAATAGAAGAGAATTGGGATAAGTATAAAGCTAATATAAAAAAAGCTTTTGAAGCTACTTCAGGCGGTTCGCTTATCATGAGTGATAGTAACAAAGATTTTTATAAATATATATACACTAGATTAGTAAATCCCTTTGGAAGCTCAATGGATTTATGGGTAGAAGGAGAAGGAAACTATATTGTTCTTACCCAATTACAAGTTTGTAGTTTCACAGGTAAAAAAACTTTAGTTCTTAATTCTTGCACTCGTGTTAAAGATGTAGATAAAGAGACAGTAGCAGAACGATACTTAGATATGTATAAAACTCTCTCTAAATTTGCAATCCATAATAAATGTGTAGGAATGTTTATGTATACTGATCTTGATTATTATGCAGAACGTGTAGAAGAAACCAGAGAATTAACTAACGCTGTTACTCGTTACCAGTTCTTTTTTCCATTAAAATAATATGAAAATATATAATGAAATTGTTTACCAAGTTGCTGGTGATAAACTAATAAGAGTTTCTGAAGACTCATTTGAATACTGTGGTGAAATTACAGAATGTAAATCTAGTGGATCAGATATTGTAGAAGATATAACAAGTGGTGATGTTGATGCAGGACTAAATGCTGCTGCTGGAGCGTTAAGTGATACTATGGAAGCAACCACTGAAGCTGCTGCTGACTTAGGACAACCTAATTTACAACAGTTTGGTAATTTACAAAATTCTTCTTTTGGTGATTTTACTAGTGGTATGGGACATGTAGCAAGTGTAGCTAATCAAAATATAGGAGGTTTATTTAATTATTTAGGTGAAAAAGCTCAGGAACTTTCAGACTTTATTCATAATCCTGCAGATGCTGCAGCGGTTTCAGTTGATCCAGATGAAAGTGCTTACTCTGGATTAACAGCAAATAAAAAACAAGCAGAGTTAGCTGCAAACAAAGCTAAAGCACAAGCTAGGTCATCCTTACGAATTACTGCATGAAAAAGTATACTAAAACTGAAATTAATATTGAAGATGAATATGCTAATGAAGGTGTGGTCAAAGGAAAGTATGATAAATATGCACAAGATAGAGATAATTATTTAGATAGAGGAAGAGAAGCTTCTTTATTTACCATCCCTAGTCTATTACCACGAGAAGATCATAGAAGTACAACAGACCTCTACACTCCCTTTCAATCTATAGGAGCAGAAGGAGTAAACAATTTAAGCTCCAAACTTCTAATGACTTTACTTCCTCCTAATGCTCCATTCTTCCGTTTAGTTATTGATAACTCAGAACTAGAAGCATTAATATCAGAAAAAAGATCAGAAGCTGAAGAATCTTTAGCAAAGATTGAACGCATGGTTATGCAGGAAATCGAAGTTAGAGGATTAAGAGTTCCTATTTCCGAAGCACTTAAACAACTTATTGTTACAGGAAATGTCCTTGTTTATTTACCTCCAAAAGAACAGATCAGAGTTTTCCGTTTAGATCGTTATGTAGTTAAACGAGATTCAATGGGGAATGTATTAGAAATTATAACTAAGGAATCCTTATCTCCTTTATCTCTTCCCGAAAGTACTAGAGAATTATTAACTGATCCTGAATCTGAAGATGTTACAAAAAATCAAGATCTCTATACATGCGTTAAATGGACAGGAAAGAACTGGATAATTCATCAGGAATTAAATGGTCTTGTAGTTCCAGGATCTGAAGGTTCATACACTAAGAATAAATGTCCTTTTATTGCTCTTAGATTTACCGCAATGGATGGAGAAGATTATGGTCGTGGATATGTAGAAGAATACTTGGGAGATCTAAAATCTCTGGAATCACTAACTCAATCTATTGTTGAAGGTTCAGCTGCTGCATCAAAAATTCTATTCATGGTTAGACCGAATGGAACTACACGAATTAAAACTCTTGCTGATTCTCCGAATGGAGCTATAGTCACAGGAGATGATAATGATGTATCTACTCTTCAGCTTAGTAAATCTCAGGATTTTTCAATAGCTTCTCAAACTATTCAAATGTTGCAGACTAGGTTATCGAGAGTCTTTCTAATGAATAGTTCTATCCGAAGAGATGCAGAAAGAGTAACCGCAGAAGAAATAAGAATAGCTCACCAAGAACTTGAGATAGCATTAGGAGGAGTATATGCTGTTCTCTCACAAGAATTTCAGTTACCTATGGTAGAGTTGCTGATGCATAAGATGGGGAAAGAAAAGAAAATACCTTCATTACCTGATGAAGGATTAAAACCTCTTATCATTACAGGAGTAGAAGCTCTAGGTAGAGGAGAAGATCTAAATAGATTAGGACAATTCATGCAAAGTGTAATGCCACTTGGTCCAGAAGCAATGGGAGAAATAAATATATCTGATTATATTACTCGACTTGCTGGATCACTTGGAATTGATACTGAAGGTTTAGTAAAATCTATGGAACAAAAACAACTTGAGAAACAAGAAGCTGAAGCTGCACAAGCTCAGATGATGAACCAACAAACATTAAGTAGGATGGCTGAAAAAGCTACTCCTGAAATGGCTAAATCAATGAGTCAGGCTCAGATGGCAGAACCATCACCTCCACCTGAGATGGCTAATTAACCTTAAAAGAGGAAGATAAAATGGCAGATCTTAATCAAATTAGTACACATGAAGATGCTCCACCTCCTGTAGAAGGAAGTAAAGAACATGAAGCATCTATGATACAATTAGCTGAAGAAGCTCAAGCTGTACCTAGAGAAGATAATCAACCAGCATGGTTACCTAATAAGTTTGAAAGCCCTGAAGATTTGGCTAAAGCTTATAACGAATTAGAAAAGAAACTCTCATCGGGTACGGAGTCTGTGGCGAACAGCGATGAGGGTACACCACCTCCGCAGACTCCTCAACCAACTATTCAAGAAGCAAAGCAACAGTTAGCAGATCAAGGATTAGATTATGATAAGTATGCAAGAGAATTTGCTAATACAGCTACATTATCTCCTGAATCTTATAAAGAATTACAAGACAAAGGTCTTACTACTGAAGTAGTTGATTCATGGATTCAAGGTCAGCAAGCGTTAACTGAAAAATTAGTTACTACAATACATGAAACTGTAGGAGGTACAGAAGAATATAATAATTTATTAGAGTGGGCTGGTAATAATTTAAGCAAAGCAGATCAAGATTCTTTTAATAAAGCTATAGAAAGTGAGAATCCTAACGATGGATTATTTGCTGTTAAATCTTTGAACGCTCAGTTTAAATTACAAAATGGAAGTTCACCAAATCTTTTACAGGGTGATACAGGTTCTTCAGGATCAGGATCATTTTCTTCATTGGCACAAATGTCTGAAGCAATGAAAGATCCTAAGTATCTTACTGACCCTGCTTATAGGGAAGATGTTTCTAGAAAATTAGAAAACTCTAACCTAATGTAACCCAAGAGTACACATTCAGAACAATTATTGCCCTCTGAGGAGGATAACCTTAATTGTCTATGTAGTAATACGAGGGTTCGTATCAACGTGCTGGTAAAACAGCATAACTACTTAACGACAATTAAAGGAAAATATGTCCGCAACCAATTATGTAGGTCACCGGTCTGGTCGGATTAATGCTGCTAATGATACCAGAGCATTATTTCTAAAGCTATATGCTGGCGAAGTTATGACAGCATTCCAGACAAAGAATATCATGATGGACTATTGTAGAGTTCGCACCATTAAAGATGGGAAAACTGCACAATTTATCATGACAGGTAAGAATCGAGCGGCCGCTTACCACACTCCAGGAAATGAACTTATTCCGGCAGCGAGTGCAAAACACACTGAGAGACTTGTCACTATTGATGACCTCTTAGTAGCACATCAATTCATCCCAAATATTGATGAAGCGATGCAACATTTTGACATCCGTTCAGTCTATACTGATGAAGCTTCTTATGGTCTTGCAAAAGTAGCCGATAAGAACATTCTCAGAATGGCTATTAAAGCCGCCTTATCCACAAATGCAACTAAAGCAGCAGCTTTGGTTCAGGATTATGCAGCTTGGGATGACGAAGACTATACAGCAAACGTAGAATATGCTGCTGCTATTGGTAACTCTATGAAAGCAGATTATTTCTTAGAAGGTATCGTAGAAGCAAAGCGTATCTTGGAAATGGCTGGAGCACCTCTAGATGGTATGGTGTGCGTTCTTGCTACAGATGTTTATTATGGTCTATTTAAGACAGCAGGAGTAAGTAAGGAAACTGGCTTACACATGTTCGATAAAGACATTGGCGGTGGAGCTTCTGTTACAGATGTTAATATTCCATCTATTGCAGGAATCCCAGTAGTAAGGACTCCGCATCTTGGAACTGGTACTACTTCTGCATGGACTAATTCTCTATGGACAGTAGGTGGATCTGGTGATAACTTAACTGGTACTACTAATGATGCTGTACCTATCGCTGGAGAATCAGCACGAAATGCTGTTTATGATCTCCCTGCAACTTATATGAACGATGCACGAGAAGTTCGTGGAATCGTGATGCATAAGGATGCAGTCGCAACTGTTAAATTATTGGATCTTTCTGTTGAATCTGAGTATCAGATCAATCGTCAAGGTACAATGATAGTTGCTAAGTATGCTATGGGTCACAACGTACTACGCCCAGCAATGGCTGTAGCGTTGACTTCACCAGTAGCGTAATAACCTCTTTCATGGGGTATGGTTAATCCTCTTGCTGTACCCCATTTTCGTAGAGGAGGCATAATAGTTCTCCATTCCTCCTCTACACCTTCTCACACATCCTCACATAAAAATTTATGGCTGTATCCTTAACTTCCATAGATGCTATTAATTCAATGCTTATTGGTGTTGGAGAAGCTCCAGTAAATACTTTGAATTCTGGACTTCAGGAAGCAGAGATAGCTGCCATAACCTTAACAAGTGTTTCTCGTGAAGTACAATCTGCTGGATGGACTTTCAATACCGATTTAAAAACAACATTAACAAGAAATTCTGAAAATCATATACTTGTTCCTCTTAATACTCTTAGAGTAGATACACTAGGAATTAAAAGACGATATGATACGGATGTAATTTTAAGATCTGGAAAACTTTATGATCGTACAAAAAATACATTTGTGTTTACTGCTAATATTGAAGTAGATATTGTACTCCTTTTAGATTTTGAAGAGCTCCCAGAAATTGCACGAAGATATATTACATTAAGAGCAGGAAGAAAATTCCAAGAAAATACTATTGGTTCTAGCGAAATGAGCCAATTACAATTTAAAGATGAACAGATGGCTTTCTTTGCTTTTCGTGAATCTGAAGGAGAAGCAGCAGATTTTAATATTTTTGATAATTATGATACTTTCAGAGCATTAGATAGAGGAACAAGAACAGATTTTACTCAATCACTTACCGAATCTCAAAGAATTTTATACTCTTAATTATGCCTTTAGTTTCTACTTCTATACCTAACTTGATAAATGGTATTTCTCAGCAACCTGCTGAAATTAGAATGCCTACTCAAGCAGAAAGACAAGTTAATGGATTAAGTTCTGTTGCTAGAGGTTTAGAGAAACGACCCGGAACTGAGCATAGAGCAAAAGTATCAACTGTAGATCAAGATGATTTATTTATTCATAGTATACGAAGAGATAGAGATGAAGAATATACTATGATTCTCAGTAGAGATCCTAGTAATCAGACTAAAACTTTAAAAGCTTATGATAAGAATGGTAACCCTGTAAAAGTATTAGATGCTCCTACTACTGATGCACCTAATGCAACTAATGAAGTTGATAATGAAGATCTAGGATATTTAGAAGTTACCGAAGCAGGAGGAGTTAAAAGTAATATAGTTGCAACTACAGTAGCTGATACAACATTTATAATTAATAAAACAGTTGTTGTAGAAAAAGCAGATGCAGTTGGAGAAGCTTCAGGAGAAGGAGAAGTAGATTCTTCAGGAAATCCTGTAAGTTGGAGTTCTACTGTTGGATTCACCTCACGAGCAGGATCAGTAGATCTAGATTCGACTTATCCTTATGAAGGAATCATTTATGTAAAGAATGGTGATTATTCTAGTAAGTATGTAGTGGCTATATCATTTGATTCTGCTCCTACTACTTTTTACAAAACTGGATTTCAGACACCATCTTCTAATGCTGGTGTAAATCAGGCTTATACTGCTACTACTAGAATTGCTAAGATTATAAAAACTGGTAGAGATGCAATAGGAGGAAATGCAGATAATGCTGGAGGTGATGATGGACATGGTTGGGATGATTTTGACTCTACTGCACCTGTAGAAGGTTTCGGAGGTTGGCGGCCTACTGCAGGAAGAGATGAAAGCGGAAAAACTTCAGGTCAAGCCGGATACGAAGGAAATACTTATTTTGAAGATTTAGATGCTTTAGTTGCAGATTCATCTACTGGAGGAAACCTTGCTGTTTCTATGGATGCAAGTTCAAGTGTAATAAAAGTTAAATGTAAAGTACCTTTTTCAATTAAGTGTTCAGATTCTAGTGGAGGAGAAGACTTAGTAGGGTTCACAAAGTCTGTTAGAAGTTTTACTGAACTTCCTGGAGTAGGAGTTCCTGATAAGTATATAGTAGAAATTGTAGGTAATGCAGATGCAACTCAGGACAACTTTTTTGTTCAATATAATAAAACAGACAAAACATGGAATGAGTCTATTGGTCCTTCTCAAACGACAGGATTAAATATTTTTACAATGCCTCACAGGTTAGTAAGATTGTTTGATACTACAACTGCAAAAAATATTTATTTTCTTTATGAGCCTGTAAAAGAAATTGTTTCAGGAACAGCTTCCCCTAGATATGGATGGTCAGCTAGAAAATCAGGTGAAGATCTTAGTAATCCTTTTCCTACATTTGTAGGAGGAAAGATAAATGATATTTGTTTCCATAAGAATCGTTTTGGTATTCTTAGTGATGAGAATATAATCTTCTCAAATGCAGGAAACTACTATAATTTCTTTCCTATTTCTGTAATGACTGCATTAGCTACTAATCCTATAGATATTTCAGTATCAAATAATGAAGTTTCTATACTTAAACACGCTGCAGCATTTGACCAGAGCTTACTTCTTTTCTCAGATTTTCAACAGTTTAGTTTAAATAGTGAAGGATCTGCATTTTCTCCTTCTTCTGTTTCTGTAGACGTTGTAACTCAATTTGAATCTACTTCACAAGCTCCTCCTATATCTTCTGGTAAATTTGTTTATTTTCCCTTCAAACGAGGAGAATTTTCAGGAGTCAGAGAATATTTTGTAGATACTGGATCTGCGGATTCTAATGATGCTACAGATATTACTGCCCATGTACCTCAGTATATAAAAGGTAATATTACAAAAATGGTAGTAAGTTCTACTGATCAGATTATTGCTGTATTGAGTGATGATGATCCAAAAAGAGTTTATATTTATAAACAATTCTGGGCTGATCAAAAGAAACTCCAGAACTCTTGGTCCCATTGGACATTTGATGGAGATATACTGAACTGTGCATTCTTAGGATCAACTCTACAACTTATAGTAAAAAGATTAAAATCTAATGGTACTATAGATGGAATTTATTTAGAGGATCTTAATTTAAGTTTGGATTCTGCAGAAGCAGTAATGGAAGATGATACTGCGGTTCTCCTTGATCGAAGAGTAAAGCTTACATATAATCAAACTGTAGCTGCTGATCTTCCATATTATGCTGACATTCCCAGTAATATCGTATATGTTGATGATAATGCAAGAAAGATTGGTAGTATTGCAGATGTAAATGAGTATTTATCGGATTCAGATAATCAAGATAATGTAGTGTATGCAGGAATTCCATTTACCTTTGAATATGAGTTTTCAAAGTTCATTCATAAAGAAAATGAACTTCCAGTACAGACAGCAAAACTTCAGGTCAGGAATATTCACTTATTATATAGTAAAACTGGATTCTTTAATGTAAAAGTTAATGTAACTCCGGGAACTATACAAATTCCTGATCCTAATGATGCTTCTAAAACTATATCTTCAACTCCTAGAACAAACTACTCAAAGAACTTCTCTGGAATGCTTACTAACACTTCTTCATTTGGAGAATACAAGTTACTCTCAGGAACATTTAAAAGCTCAGTAATGACTAATTCAGCAAACTGTAATATTATATTGGAAAATAATGAATACTTACCTTGTGCGTTTATGTCAGCAGAATGGGAAGGATTCTTACATAAGAGAAATCAAAGAGTGTAGAGATGTACTACAAGGATCATGTTAAACCTTTTGAGCCATCTTTTATAGATCTCTTAGGAGACAACATGAATTCCGTAGATAAAGATGAGGTCTTTGCAACATCAGGACAAAGCCCTAAGAGAGCTCTATTCTCATCAGTAATGGGTTCAGATCAATTAGTCTGTTACTTTGCGTCTGAGGAGCTTCTAGGCATCGGAGGAGTAGGTTTAGAGCCTAATGGAAATGGTATTCCGTGGTTCTTGAGAACTACTTATTTTGATTCGTGGAAACAGAAGAATTTACGAAGCTTTTTAAAGTCTACAAAATCTTGGATTGAACATATGGGAGAAATATATCCAGCAATGTCAAACTATGTAGATATAAGAAATAAAGAGTCTATAAATTGGTTACAACATTTAGGATTTAGATTAACAGACTTAGAACTTAACTACGGATTCTTGAAAGTTCCATTTATTAAATTTGAAAAATATAACAGGTAGGTAAATTATGTGGCCCGTATATGCATTTATGGCAGCTAAGACTCTTATGTCTCATGATGCCAAGAATAGAGCTGCTGCTGCAGCAAACGCACAGATTTATCAGCAAAAGTTAGGAATTAAACGGCAATTACAGTTAAAGCAGTCACAAGCAAGACAAGCTATTGCTGATGTAGATAGATCAAGAGAAGATATTCGTGATGCTAAAGCTTCTGGAAGTATAAAAACAGCACTTGATTCTCTTGTTGCTGAAGCTTCTGTAAAAGCTTCTGGTCTTCCTTCAGGACAAAGTACAGATGGATTATTAGCACAAGCCAAGAATACTGTTTTACAGAATGAAAGTAAATTCCTAAAATCTATGGATAAAAAGATGACTGGATTACGTTTCAGGGATCGAGAAATACAACATGGAATGGAAATGGCTTGGTTAGAAGCTGATGCTAGACTCAAAGGAACATCCTATACGTCTGGACCCGGAGCTATGGGCTTACTTATAAGTGGAGGAGAAGCTGCAATGGATGCATACACCTTTAGCCAAAATGTAAGTTAATGTCACGATCAGATTATGATACAAGTACTGTTAATTATGGACAGTTTGAAAAGCAAGCAAATGTTCCTGACTTTGCGAGGTATGCTGCTGGTGATCCTAATGCAGGGCGTTTAGGAGGTGAATTAGGAAAGCTAGTTGGAGCTAAGGCTTCTGATATGGCTCAACTTTCTGAAATGCTTGAGACATTCGGTAAAGGTGGTAAAGAAGCTTATATGGCTAAAGTAAATAAAGACAGAAGAGATGCCGCAGAAGCAAGACGTAAAGAAATAGAAGCTCGTCAGAAACTTGCTAGAGATAAGAGTTTAGCTGAAATAAGAGCTCAGGAATTACAGCTTGAATCTGGAGGTAAAGCTTGGGGAGAATTATCAAAGACAGAAAAAGCTGGATTATCTCAAGAACCTGATGTAAATGAAATTGCAAATCTAGGTATAGCTCCTGAAAAACCGAAACTCATAACAAAAGATGAACCAAATTATGAGTTAATAAAAGAAGCTTACCAACGGAAAAGTACTGAAAAAGTTCTACAACGAGAACAGATAGAATTTGATGAAGCATCTGGACCACTGGTTACTTCTTTACGCCAACAATTTTTAGATCAAAAAAATCAAACAGATGAATCTGGAAATCTAATTGGTGTACAAAGCTGGCCCGAGTTTGCTGCTGCAAAATTAGAAATTTATAAAACAGAACAGGGAGAAGTATATCAAGGACTTCCTCAGCTTGGAGCTGCTGGAAAAAATGTTCCGTTAAATTATAAGTTATTCTATAAAAATGTAGCTTCTTATGAAAAAGAAGATAAATTAGAAAAGAAGCAGAATGCAATTTCTGCACAGATAAATGAGTATCTTCCTTCAACGGATCTTTCTAAGACAGACAATTTAATGCAGATGGTTCAGGATATATCTGCAGTTCCTAGTGTAGATAGTTCTTCTGGAGAACATCCCGGAGGTAAGTCTCAATCTGGACCACATCCTTCAGGTAAAAAACTTGCTAGTCATCAATATCAAAGAGATGCTAATGGAAAAGTTGTTCGCTTATTTGAACAAGAAATGGTTCATAAACAAGTTAATAAACGTCTTCAACATGAAAGTGATAATGCTACTTCTTCTAACGCTCCTGTTTTTAAAATTCTAACTGCTTTGGATGTCAGTAAAAATCCGAAAGCGATGCAAATATTTAATCGTAAAAAAGGTGTTGGTGACGCTTATCGTGAGACTGTAAGATTATTAAAAGCAAAAAAGATAAAACTTATGGATGCCGAAAAAGCATCAGGAGTAGCTTATGATAAAAAACAGAAAACTTTAGCCAAGCAAAATTCAAATTTACTTCTGATAAGAGCAGAAAAATCATTACTTAGAAGTAATTTGAGTTCTGGAACTTTAGAAGAAAAAGTTGAAGGTGATCCATTGTTGGGTCAAATTGAACACAGACCTGACGGAACAAGTGTAAATACACCATCAAAGCTAGAGAGTCTTGGTAATGCTTATATATCTCTGTCAAATTCAGAAGAAATGTTTGCAAAAGCAGAAATGCATGATGCGTGGAAAACTAAAATGCAAGCCCTCAATAAGGAAATAAATGAATTAGATCCTAATGGAACTACTTTTAATGTTCCAGAAAATTCAGAAGCAACTGCAGAGATAAATAAGTATAGAGCAGATCATTCTCGTATGAATCTTAAAGAACTCAGAGAAGCTCAAGTACTAATAAATACCAGTGAGGACTTATTGCCGTGGCAACGTGCTGAACAATCTAAAATTATTAAAGAGCTTACAGAGCAACAAGTAGCTTTTAAAGCAACTGAAAGAAATGCATTAACTGAAGAAAAAAGTAGATTAGAAATTAAGAAAAAGAAAAAAGAACTTGGTAGTGGAGAAACCAAACAAAGTTATATCCAAAAAACTAGAGTAAAAGGTGTAACAATAGGTTCTGGAGCTTTAACAAAGTTATTGGCAGAAGCAGAAGCATCAGATATGACATCTGCAGATAAAATAATAATAGGGGAAAAAATAGGAAAACTTATTGATACTCAAAAAACTGCTGAACAGTATAAAAAGGATGTAGGTACACATGCAAAAATGTTACAAGAAGCTACCTCTCTAACAGACGATGGTAAATTTAAAAGTTTAGAAGATATTCAAAAGATCATGGAGAAAGTAGGAGATATCAAAGATCCTACTCTAAGATCTCAAATGAATACTTTACTTGCTGCAAGAGCAAAAGGTGCAGGAGAATTCAAGATAGCTCAGGAAAATCTTTCAAAAGAAATACAGTACAAAAAAGAATTATTAAAGCTTACTTCTAAAACAGAAAGACAAATTAATGAACTGGCTGCTTCTACTTCTCTTCCTAAGATTCTTCCAGATGGAACAAAAAATCCTAAGTATAAAACCATTAGTAAAGCTAAACAAGAATTAGAACAATTAGAAACAGAGTTCTTTAATCCTAACTCTGTGACTGGTAAAAAAATAGCTGAAGGTGATGCTTTAAATATTAAAGGAATAGATAATGAGAAAAGATTTACTGAAGGTCTAGCTGCTATATTAAGTCAAAGAACTGAGAATGAAATAGCAGAAGATAAAAAAAATCTAGTAAAAAAATCCCGATTACAAGATCAAAAGAGAGATGAAAGAAAATCAGCATTTGGATTAGAAGTTATAGAAATAATGAAAAATCCAATGAAGAATGTTAAAATTGGTGATGAGGAAATGTCACCATTAGATAGATTGTATAGTATAATAACAGCTAAAGAAACAAAAATTCATCCAGATGGTCATGTTCAAAAAGATGTTGAATTATACAGTGATACCGAACAGAAAAAAATTATACTAGATTTTAAAGTTGAAGAAACTCTTGCTAAAAAACCTGTAGATACTAGTGACTCTAAATCAAAAATTGAAGCTTTTACTAATATACAGAAAATTAAAAAACTATCTGGTTCAGCTAAACAAACTGCTATTGAGGAAGCAGAAGAATATATTAAAACTGAACTTACAGAAGGTAGATTAAGTAGTGCAGACTTCAATACAGAAAGAACTAAACTTCATAATATAGCAGATGGTAAACCAGCTACTAAAAAACCTGTATTGGTTGGAGAAGATCATATTAGTTCTTACTTTTCTGGTCACATGTCTAAGTGGGCTAGTAATAAACGACTTCTGGAACGTGGTCCAAATGGAAGAGTAAATGAAGACTCTAAATTATATAATCTTTTATCACAAGAATATAATGCACAGTGGGCTGCTATGGTTGATGGTGAGTTAAAAGGGAAAACTCAAGAAGAACTAACAAGAGCAGCTATACAATTAGCAGGAAAATTTACTAAAGTATATCCAAAAGATGAAGAACATCCTGTTCCTGGAGCTAATCAACGATTAAGAAGATATACTATGAGTAAAGGGGAACTTAGAGAACTTGTTAATGCAGAGATGGAAGCAGAAGAAAAAAGAGTAATAGCTGAAAAAGCTGAAGAAGCTAGAAAAAATGGGAATTCTGCTCCAGCAGCAAAAACAGTATCAGAATCAGAAAAAGCATTAAATGCTGATATTATGTATATTAACGATGTTTCACCTCATGGATTTTGGAGCACTATTATTCAAGCTACTAGTAATACTATTGGCGGTAGAGATACATTTATACAGGAGAGATAATGAGTGAACTTTCACAAGCACTTATTTCTAAAGATAAGGAAGTTTTAACAAACAATCCTATTGAAAATGAGGAAGTTCCAAAAGTACCTCCTATGCTACCTAATGAACCAGTAGTGAGCGAGAATGAGCCAGCATTTCAAGAGGGAGATATGCTTACTGATCAAACTCCGACTTTTGAAAGAACTCCTCAAGAGGACTCAGTACTAGGTAATCTTCCTGAAAATGTTTATGACGAACATTCATTTCAGCAAGAAGTTACAAAATCAAATGAAGATGAAATTTACAGACAGACTCTCATAAATCGAGGACATGATCCTGATAAATTAAAATCAGCTAATGAGAAAATTAGGGAAAAACAAGTTCTTGATTTTATGATTAAGCTTTCAGAACATCCTAATGGTGCTAATCATGTAGAAAATTTCATTTATAATATAGTACATGAAGAGGGAGATTTTAGAGATGGCGGTCTGTGGGATGGTGTAGATGTTACTAATCTACTAAATCCTTTAAGAACAGTATTTCCTGATATTGATGAACTTGAAAGTGAAACCAGAGATCAACCTCGATTAGTCAGTCCAGTTGCAGATAGATTAAAAGGATTCTTAAAGGAAAGATTAAAGAGAGAAGAAGCTCCTGTAAAAACATTTTTATTAAATGAACTTAGTGCCACAGGACAAACTTATAAAGAGATACTCTGGGATGCACCTTATATGTGGGGTAGAGGTCTTATTCAAACTGTTGCTGAGATTGCAGATGTAGGAGCTTGGATGACTGATTCTCCGTTAGGGAGTAAAGCTTGGACAAAGATTCCTCCAATTTTTGTACTTCAAAAAATGAGAGAATCAATTACAGCAACCGAAGAAAAAAGTTTTAAAGCTGTAAGTAATTATTATTTTCCTGCGAGAGATAAACCTCAAACAGTATTAGGACAATTAGCATTATCAGGAGGAGAGTTTGGACTTGCTTATGCTACAGGAAGAGCTATTTATCAAAGTGTAGCTGCTCCTCTTAAAGCTATAATGCCTAGAGTAGCTGCAATGCTGGAAACTCAAGCTGGTGGGATGGCTGCTAAGGAAGTTATAGGAGGAACACTTATAACTACACCAGAAGAAAGATTAGCAACTGCACTTAAAATGATGGGTGTAGAAGGAGATATGGTAAATTACATAGCTGGAAGTCCTAATGATGGTGTGTTTGAAAAGCGTTTTAAATCCTTTGTAGACTCTGTGT
>VTLG01003692.1_pt1 | contig 16912 bp, 21 predicted proteins | sample 4694571 | NCBI WGS metagenome assembly VTLG01 (sample SAMN12604809, study PRJNA352737) | marine metagenome | biome: ENVO:00000447; feature: ENVO:00000209|ENVO:00000569|ENVO:01000036; material: ENVO:00002151; isolation source: viral sequences binned using virsorter ...
ACAACAGTAGACTCCGATTATAATGTAATTTATCCAGAAACGGTTCAGTTTGTTGACGATTACACAGTAAAATTTGTATTTGCGACTGCACAAACTGGACATGCCATGATCACTTTTGGAGCAGGTACTGGTTCATCTGGTTCAGCAGGTTCGGCAGGTTCGGCAGGTTCAGCAGGCAGTGCAGGCAGTGCAGGTTCTGCAGGTAGTGCAGGATCAACTGGTTCAGCGGGAAGCACAGGATCTGCAGGATCATCTGGTAGAGATGGTAGTTCGTTTACACACACTCAAAGTTCTGGTGCTAAAGTATGGACAGTAGCACATAATTTGAACAAGAGACCTGTCAACATTGAAATCACCGATTCAAATTACAATGTGATTCAACCTGAAACAATTCAGTTTATTGATACAAATAATATACGAGTAACATTCGCAACATCTACAAGTGGTTATGCAACTGTAACATTTGGACAAGTGAACTTATCTGCGATTCCAGAAAATATTATTCCAGATACAGATAACTCAAGAGCATTGGGCTCAGCATCAAAACGATGGTCAACTTTACACTCACAGACCTTAAATACTGGTGATATTATTATGAAAAATGATAATGGACATTTCACACTTGATGAACAAAATGGTTACATTAGAGTATTTAATCATAGTAACAACAAATTTTATAGAATCCTGATGGAAGAGATTTAAAATAACTAAATATAATTACGATGAAAAGTTTAAAAAATATATACAAAAAAGAGACAAAACTTATTGAAGATCATGGCGTTCCTATGAATTATAATGATTATGAGGGACGAATGGCAAAACAGAATCTTTTTAAACTTCATAAGTATTCAAAAGAGTTGTTTGAAATGATTCATGATTATCAAGAAATGGAATCATGGGTTCAAGAAAAGATTGCAAAAGCCGCCGATTATATTGGATCGGTTAAGCATTATCTTGAATATGAGATGGAACATCCTGAAGATAAAAACGCTTTTGATTCAGACGAATACTACGAACATGTACAACACATTGATGATATCATTCCAGAACTTAAACGATCAATTAAAGAACAACGATCTACAAAACTTTTACTTCAAGATAATACTGAAGTAATTGCAGATAAAGAAACTGCATATAGAATTGTTACAACTTTTATGTCGTTGAATGAGCATCAAAAAAGAATTTTTTCAGAAAAATTGATTGAAAGCAGAACGAGTTTTTGGTCAATGGTAAATTTTTCAGATATTAGGAAATAATCATGGCTACTACAGTTACAACAATATTCGATAAAAGTTGGGAAATATTAGCGTGGGTTCAATGCTCAGGTGCAGAATCGGCTCAAACAGTGTTTGATGCTTCAGCATTAAGAGGTGCTGGTACAAATCCAAGATTAGCAATAACTATGTTAGAGTGGAATTCAGCCGCCGTCGCTACATCTATCGCAATTATTGCCGATGCAACATCTGATGATACATTGATGACTGTATATGGTACAGGAAAATTAAATCATCCAAATTTTAAATTACTTAATCCTGAAACTTCTGGTTGCACAGGAGATATATTAGTCACAACATCTGCCGCCGCAAATTTTTTAATTCGTGCAGTTAAAACTGCAGGTTATGGCGACGGAATACAGGCATATAACTAATGATTACTTTTAACGATTTTTACCATGACAAACCAGTAGAGGTTGATCCACATTCGGGTGAACCTCTTGAAGAGGGTGGTAGAGTTTATACGATTCAAGACCGAATCAAACTTGGTCGCAGAATGAAGAAACTCAAAAATCGTATTCAAAAAGCAAAAGCAAGAAAAATGAAAAGGAAAGCATCTCAAGCAGTTTTGGGTAAAAGAGCCCAAAAATCTGCAAGAAATGTTTTTAAGAAAAGGTTTGGACAAGGAAAGGCATATAAAGATTTGTCTGCAGGTCAAAAACAGATTGTTGATAAGAAGGTGAATGTAAAAAAACCCGCCATTGGTAGGCTCAAAAAAAGACTTGTGAAAGTAAAACGTAAACTTGATATTGGAAGAAAGAGATGAAACTCATAACAGAAATCAACGAAAGCATTGAATACATCGTTGAAGAAAAAAATGGCAAAAAGTCAATGCATATCAATGGTGTTTTTATGATGGGAGAAACTAAAAATAGAAACGGAAGAATTTATCCGCATAATATTTTGATGAAAGAAGTTGACAGATATAATAAAGAATATGTGGATAAGAATAGAGCATTTGGGGAATTGGGTCATCCAGAAGGTCCAACGATCAATCTTGAAAGAGTATCACACATGATTAAAGAGTTAAAACCAGATGGTAATAATGTCATTGGTAAAGCAAAAATCATGGATACTCCATATGGAAACATCGTAAAGAATCTAATAGACGAAGGTGCAAAACTCGGAGTATCTTCAAGAGGTATGGGTTCACTGGAAGAACGAGGTGGAACTAACTATGTAAAAGATGATTTTTATTTGGCTACCGCCGCTGATATTGTAGCAGATCCTTCTGCTCCTGATGCGTTTGTTGAAGGTATTATGGAAGGTAAAGAGTGGGTTTGGGATAATGGGGTGATAAAAGAAGCCATTATTTCAAATATGAAAAGAAACATAGTGAAAGCCCCTTCAAAAAATTTAGATGAAACTAAATTACGGGCTTTTAATAGTTTCCTATCAAAACTATAAATTGTATAAATATAAACATGAGAATATCTCAAAAACTAAGGAGTTTTTATGTCTGAAGAACAAGTAGTTCAAAATGATGAAACTCTGGAGCAAGAAGGAACAGAAGAAATTACTGAAGCCGAAGTTTCAGAGGCAGATATGACCGGTAAAGGCAAAAATAAACAAGGTATGGAAGCATCTGGGGCATCCGTTACTGACACAGGTCAGCAGAACTCAAGCCCAAATGATCCAAAACCAAATTACACAAAAAATGTAGGTAAGGCACAAGCACCAACTGCATCGGGTTCAGGAGCAAAATCAATGTCCGAAACAGCCACACGAATGGGAATGATCAAGAGCATTTACGATCATCTTCAGGAAATGGATAAAGATCAAGTTTCTGAAGTTCTCTCGGCTCTTTCGGAAGTATCCGAAGAAGAGGGCGAAGAAATTGTTGCAGAGGAGCAACAAGAATTAACCGCCGAAAATCTTGAAGAGTTAAAGTCAAAATATGAGATTGATGTAAAATCTGATGTTGAAGCACTTATTCAAGGTGAAGAACTTTCAGAAGAATTTAAAGAAAAAGCGGCCACAATTTTTGAAGCCGCCGTTTTCGCTAAAGTAAACGAAGAAGTTAATTCAAGAATTGAAACTCTTGAGGCACAATATAAAGAGCAACTTGACGAATCACTCAACGAAACACGTACTGAAATGGTTCAAAAAGTTGATGACTATCTCAATTATGTTGTCAAAGAGTGGATGCAAGAAAACGAACTCGCCATTGAAAAAGGTATTCGTTCCGAGATCGTTGAAGACTTCATGGTAGGTCTTAAAAATCTTTTCGTTGAACATTATATCGACATTCCAGATGAGAAAGTTGATCTTGTTGACGATCTTTTTGCTAAGGTTGAAGACCTTGAAGAGTCTCTAAACAAAGAGATGGAAAAAGGTATTGAACTTACAAAAGAACTTAAAGAATTTAGAAAACTTGAAGCCGTTGCTAATATCTCAGAAGATCTTACAGATGTTCAAAGAGAGAAGATGGTCAAATTGGCAGAGAGTGTAGAATATGAGAACGATGAAGATTATTCTGAAAAACTTGGTGTTCTAAAGGAAAATTATTTTCCAACTGAAGTCAAAGAGTCAAATGAGACTACAGGTGATACTGAACCAGAAGTTTTAACAGAAGAAGAGGCCAAAGAGGCCGAAGTTGCTGACGAAATGTCCGAGACTATGAAAAGATATTCTCAGATGCTTTCAAGAACAACTAAAATTGCTAACTAATCCTAACAGCACCCTATAGGAGAATATAAAAATGTATTTGTCTGAACAATTACAAAAAAAATGGGGTCCGATTCTTGAGCATCCAGATTTGGGTGACATCAAGGACCCTTATAAGAAAGCAGTAACTACTGTTCTCTTGGAAAACCAAGAAAAAATGCAGATGCAAGATAACGAAATTATGTCTTCACAGAATTTCTTGTCTGAAGGTTTAGCATCTGGTGCTTTTCCTGACAAACAAGGCGTAGCCAAGTTTGACCCAATTCTTATCTCTTTGGTAAGAAGATCAATGCCTAACTTGATTGCATATGACATTTGTGGTGTGCAACCAATGACAGGTCCTACTGGTTTGATTTTTGCTATGAGAGCAAGAATAGATACAATGAACGGTACCGAGGCACTTTATAACGAACCAGACACAGACACATCAGGTAATAATAATGTCGCAGGTTCATCTGACATTAACCCAGGTCTCTTGCTTTCTGCTAACACACATGCCGCAGATCAGCAAGCACAAGCAAACGGAAACCTTGGTGGTGTAGCCAAGCCTCTCACAACAGGTGATGGTGAAGGTGTAACACCTGCTAACATGGCTTTCTCAATTGAGAAGGTTACTGTAACTGCTCACACAAGAGCCTTGAGAGCCGACTATACAATGGAAGTTGCTCAAGATCTTAAAGCGGTTCACGGTCTTGATGCAGAAACAGAACTCAGCAACATTCTTTCCGCTGAGATTCTTGGCGAAATCAATCGTGAAGTTGTAAGAAGCATTTATCTTGATGCTAAGATTGGAGCACAATCTAATACAACTCGCAGAGGTGCTTTTGATCTTGATACTGATTCCAATGGTCGTTGGTCAGTTGAGAAATTCAAAGGTCTCATGTTCCAGATTGAGCGTGAAGCCAATGCCGTAGCGAAAGACACACGTAGAGGTAAAGGTAATATTATCATTACTTCTTCTGATGTTGCTTCCGCACTTCAAATGGCTGGTGTTCTTGATTACGCACCTGCTCTTGACAGTAACGGTCTCACACCTGATGACACTGGTAACACTTTTGTTGGCGTACTCAATGGAAGATACAGAGTTTATATTGATCCATATGCCGCATCTAGTTCGACTAATACCGCATCTAACTACTTTGTCGTAGGTTACAAAGGTTCTAGTTCATATGATGCTGGATTATTCTATTGCCCATATGTTCCATTGCAAATGGTACGTGCGGTCAGCCAGACAACATTTCAGCCAAAAATCGGATTTAAGACACGCTACGGTCTTGTCAGAAATCCATTTGCTGAAGGTACAGGCGAATCCTCGTCAACGGCAGATTATGATATTCAAAATCAGACTCTTGCCACCGCTGGCAATCGTCACAACAACGTCTATTACAGACTTGTTCGTGTCAACAACCTCATGTAATATCGTTTACAATTGATGGTATAAATAAGGGGAAGGGCGTAAAAACTCTTCCCCTTTTTTTATGGATTTTTTATGAAATCAAAAATTGAATTATATAAACAACATCATGCTTCTGGACATTTTGTTGGTGACTCTTTAAGACCTCATGTAAGTTCAATTAAACAAATTATTCAAAATACAAATTCAAAAACAGTTTTAGATTACGGATGCGGTAAAGCCACAGAATATATTGAAAATAATATTCATGCAGATTGGAATGTTGAAAGAGTTGGTCTATATGATCCTGCAGTTCCTGAATTTATGAGTCTTCCTGGTAATGAATTTGATGGAGTTATATCTACTGATGTATTAGAGCATATACCCGAGAGTGAGATAGATGATGTAATGAAAGAAATTTTTGAGATGGCCCAAAAGTTTGTCTATCTAAATATAGCAATGTATCCTGCTATTACTGTTTTACCTAATGGTGAAAATGCTCATTGTACATTAAAACCTAAAGAATGGTGGAATGAAAAAATTTTTAAACACAATCAAAAACAAGTTTACACAAGTTCTGTTTACGATTATGGAAAAGGTCAAAGACTTCAAATAATTTTTGAGAAAGAAAAATGATATTTGTAATTGGTAATGGGAACTCAAGAAAACACGTAAATCTTAACGTATTATCCGATCATGGAAAAACTGTTGGTTGTAATGCTTTATATAGAGATTTTGCTCCTACATATCTCATTACACACGATTCCTCATTATTACATGAAATATGTTCATCTGATTATACAGTTAATAATCAATTATTTTTACCAGAATTCAGCCCCATTCAAGAATATTTTTATATGAATGTTGTTCCAGAGGCTTATGGTGCAGAAGATTTTATTGAGAATGAAAAAAAGAATAGTGATCATTTTTTGATGCACACACAATCTTCAACATATGTTCCAATAGGAGGTTGTCATAAATACGTTACCTGGTTACCTAAAAAACATAAAATTCAAAAAACACCATTCGTTCAAGACATGCACCCTATCAATATGGGATTTAACGCTATTCGTTTAGCATGTGAATTACATCCTAACGAAGAAATATTCATGATAGGTTTTGATATATTTGGTGAACGAAACAACATATATGATGGTACAAAAGGTTATCATACAAATGACGTACCTCATTTTAACGAAAGCAAATGGGTGTTTCTGTTCAATTATTTACTTGATTTATATCCTGACATAAATATTAGAAGAGTGATAGACGAAGGTCCTGAACTTGAAGAAATACAAAACATTTCATATGAAGAACTATGTCAATATCTACAAATCAACCAGAAAACTTTAATTACTTCTCACCAGTAAGTTTTAGATTTAACATTCAGAAAATACCTAATGTAAACTTTTTTTGTCAGGCCGCAAATCTTCCTGGTCTCACTCTTGGAGAAGCAATTCAAGTTAATCCACTCAGAGACATTCCTACGCCTGGTGATAAGGTGCAATTTGAAGAATTACAATTAAGATTTATTGTGGATGAAGAACTTGAAAATTGGCTTGAAATGTACAATTGGATTAAAGGATTAGGTTTTCCTGATTCTTTTGATCAAAGTCTTACAAAGTCAGAGCAAAGATTTTCAGATGCTACATTGATGATTTTAACGAGTAACAAAAATGGTCAACATAGAGTGAGTTTTAAAGATGCATTTCCATTGACATTAAGTGGTGTTCAAATGGATTCATCTGTAGGTGATATAGATTATGTGACCGCAGATGCTACTTTTGCCTATACTACATATACAATAGAAAGAATAATTGGAGAACGATAATTATGAGGTTGAATGAAATTAGAAGAAATACAAGAATCATGGTCCAGTGACAGCCAAATTGATGATACACAATTAGATAATGAATCTCTCAAAATTCCTGAATTACATCACAAATATTACAGAATATTTTCAGACGAAAAACTCAAACTTGTACGAATGTATTCAAAGCAGAAAGAGTTACGCAGACTGAAGTGGTTATATTATACAGGAAAACTTGATCAAGAAACATTAGAAAATTTAGAATGGCATGTATTTGAACTTGACATAAAAAAGAACCGAAGTGATTTAGAAATGTTCATAGAATCTGATAAAGATATTCTTGAATTGACAGAAAAGATATCTTATCAGAAAGAAAAAATAGAATATCTGGAATCTATAGTTAAGACGTTGAATACACGAGGGTTTCAGATTAAAAATGCAATTGAGTGGAAACGCTTTACAATGGGGTCATAATGTACGATTTATTGATACAAACAAATTTAACTATGTATGCCGAAGAGGGTATGACACCTGGAGGCACAGAAAGACAGATTCTTACAGTTGCTACTGAATTAGCCGATAGAGGAGTTGACGTTGCTATTTTACATTCTCATGCAAAAGGTACAGACAGAATAGTTCAAGGTGTAAAGCATTTAAACATGTATAGGCATCATTATGATTATTCTAAGGTTAGATTATTTTGTAATCAATTTGTATATGTAGGAAATATGCACTATGGATACGAGTTAAATAATCCTCAAATAGCACCTCTTTCACCTATTGAGATGAACAGTGCAGAGCAATCATATCTTTGGTTTCATAATTGGATGCATACAAGAAACGAAATGCCTAAAATTTTCAATTCAAAGGCTATTCAAAGATATGTTTATAATAATGTTTATGTATCGTCTGAAAAAACAACGCATGATCGTGTAATTCCTTATATGGTTCCGACAGGGTTTAAAGAAATATCTTCTACAAAAAGAGAAAAATATTTACTTTGGAGTAGTGCTTTTGGAAAAGGATTCAGAGAAGCATTACTCACGTATATTGCACTATATGAGAGAGGTTTAAACAGAGAATTTTATGTATGTTGTCCGCCTCAAAGAGTGAAAAAAGATCTTGAAATATTTGAAAGATGTATTAAAGATTTAAATGTAAATAACTATCCTGTTCGTTGGTTAGGAGAACTTGAGTATTCAAAAGGTATGCAAATGCTCAAAAATGCCGCCTGTCTGTTCAGACCAACAATGCCTCCAGAGACATTTGGTTTAGTTTATCTGGAAGCAAACAAGTTAGGTGTTCCTGTTATCACAATGGAAGGCGATGCTGGTGAAGAGATATTGACAGACAAAAATAATTTTATCATTAGAAGACACCATAATCTCAAGGATATTCAAAATTGGTTAGAGGATATTGAGACAAAACAGACAAAAGTGAATCTAAAACAATTTGATCCAGATACCATTTGTAAAAAATGGATTTCTCTATTGGAGAAAAAGTGAGAGAATTGATTTGTCTTTCTGGACATCCTTCTGTCAAATCTCAACAACAAAAAGTTTTAAATGTCTTGTCAAAACTAAAAGAATTGAATATTGATTTAATGTGGGTGTCTCATTACCCCTGGACAACAAAAAAATTGCATGATTATTGTAGATTTGTTTTGATAGATAAAAACAATCCAATAACAGGATTAAATACACCTAAGGAATTTGATTACATATGTGACAACCAAAAAAACGTAAAAAGTTTTATAAATTATAATGTTCTACCATCTAACGCATTGGCACATTATTTGTTATGGAATTTAGGAACATCAATTGCAAAAAATTTTGGTTATGATGTTTGTTATCATATGGTTCACGATATAGAAAATTCGTATAGTAATAAATTATTTGAAGACATGAGACCGTATGTTTTAGATTACGATGTGGTTTCTTATCCTGTCTCAGTTGAATTAAATAGACAAGAGAAGCACTTATTAAATTCTAATTTATTTTCGGTTAATATGAAATCTTCATTCGTAGAGTCTTTTTTGACAAAATATAATAATATAGAAGAATGGGCATCTCTACATAATTATTGGCAACCAATATTGAAACAACAATATCAAATAACTTCTTATCCTTGCGTATTTAATGAGTTATTGTTGACATTAGAAACTTCTCTTAAATCATATAGTGTTAAATTGATGAAACAAGAAATACCAGTAAAAAGCGAATGTGGTTTTGTTCAAAGTTTTTTAGCAGACGAAAAACAACTAAAGAAATATGAAAATGACGAAGAGTATGAACCTCTTGATGTAAATAAGTTGAGACAAGAATTAGATGTTATACGAACATGATACACTGCTTATAGACAAAAAGAATGAAGTGTTCATGACGGTGCAAGCCGAACCTGGACTCGCAAGAGAATTGAGTGATTTTTTTACATTCTTTGTTCCAGGATATCGTTTTATGCCATCATATCGGAATAAAATATGGGATGGTAAAATACGACTTTACAATCTGCAAAACAAATATCTATACAGTGGTCTTGTAGATTATGTTGAGAAGTTTGCTTCAGAACGTGAATATAAAATAGACTACAAGACGAATCCAAAGAATGTCAATGGTTATAACGAGAATGATTATGAAAGACTCGTGCGTTCTCTCAATCTTGAAATAGAACCACGAGATTATCAAAAAGATGCATTTCTACATTCAATCAATAATGAACGTGCGTTGCTACTCTCACCGACCGCATCTGGTAAATCACTTATCATATATTTGTTGCTACGACACTATCAAATGAGATTGACAAATTTCAAGGCAATTGTTATAGTACCTACTACATCTCTAGTGGCACAGATGAATTCTGATTTTGCAGACTATGCAAAGAAAGATCGTTGGCAAGTTGCAGAGAATACACACATGATTTATTCAGGTCATGACAAAGTATCAGACAAACCTATATTCATATCAACTTGGCAATCACTTTACAAAATGCCACTCAATTATTTTTCAGACTTTGATGTAATTATAGGTGACGAAGCACATCAGTTTAAGGCAAAATCTCTGACTGCAATTATGGAGAAGACAGTCAATACCAGATATCGTTTTGGTACAACTGGAACACTTGACGGTACACAAACACACCGCCTTGCGTTGGAAGGATTATTTGGACCTGTTTATAAAGTCACAACAACAAAGAAACTGATTGACAACAAGACACTATCACAGTTTGAGATCAAAGCATTGGTCTTGCAATATTCAGATGAGATATGTAAAGCACTCAAAGGTGCGAATTATCAAGAAGAAATAGATTTTCTCGTATCAAATGATAAACGAAACAACTTTATACGCAATCTAGCATTGAGTCTAAATACTAATACGTTGATATTATTTCAACTGGTTGAGAGACACGGTAGAATTTTATATGATTTGATAAAGGATAAAACAAATGAACGACCAGTCTTTTTCGTCTATGGAGGAACCGACACAAACGACCGAGAGCAAATTCGAGGAATCGTTGAGTCCGAGTCAAATGCCATCATCGTTGCGAGTTACGGCACTTTTTCTACTGGCATCAATATCACTAATCTTCATAATGTCATTTTTGCTTCCCCATCTAAATCTCGTATAAGAAATCTGCAAAGCATAGGAAGAGGATTGAGAAAGAATGAACAGAAAGATGTTGCGGTATTATATGATGTTGCCGATGATCTATCTTACAAGTCTCATAAAAACTACACTCTTAACCATTTCATTGAACGTATTAAAATATACAATGAAGAACAATTTGAGTACAAAATTCTTACAATACCAATCGGAGAGTGATATGTCCACGTATAAATATATTCATCTTACAAATGGAGATCACATATTTGCTGAAATTTTAATTTCAAAAGAAAAGACAGGGTTCTTCAAATTAAAAAAACCTTTGAAACTCTCTATGAAAGAAGACGAAAATCACGTACACTTTGGGTTCATGCCGTGGATACCGTTCTCTGATGATGAAGAAGTGCCATTACAAGCCAAATCAGTAATTACAATGGCAAATCTAAATGATGAGTATAAAGAAATGTATATAAAAGGACTAGATCATCATACAAAACTAGAAGATGTAATAGAATTTGAAGATACTGATATACCTGATGTACTTATAAATTAGTTATCTCAAACGGGACATACCTATAATAACACATTGTCAAGCATTTGTCAAGCCCTTGACTTTTTACTATAATATGTTATACTATATGACAATGAAAGGAGTCACTAATGGCTAAAACAAAGCACTACGTAAACAATGCAGATTTTTTAGAAGCCCTAATTAATTACAGGACTGAAATTGAACTTGCAGAAAAAAATGGTGAAGAGAAACCACCACTACCTGATTATATTGGTGAGTGTTTTCTTCTAATTGCACAACGATTATCTTATAGACCAAACTTCATCAACTATGTTTTTAAAGATGATATGATATCTGACGGCATAGAAAATTGTTTACAGTATGTGCATAATTTTAATCCAGATAAATCACAAAATCCTTTTGCATATTTTACACAGATAATTTATTATGCTTTTATTCGTAGAATACAAAAAGAAAAGAAGCATTTATATGTGAAGTATAAAGAGATGGAGCGAATGCACTATCTTGAAGATAATATTGAGCATGGACAATATGATACCTCAGGAGAACTTATGACAGAGGTGGCATCTAATGACATGCGAATAATGATAGGCGATTTTATTGCAGAGTTTGAAGAAAAGAAACGTGCAAAAAGAAAACCTAAAAAAGAAGTTGCGGAATACGCAGGCATATACTCTATATGAAAATAGCACTTATTACAGATACACATTGGGGTGCGAGAAACGATAGTGTAATCTTTGCAGACTATTTCTCGAAGTTTTATGATAATGTTTTCTTCCCTTATATTGATGAACATGAAATTAAAACGTGTATTCATCTAGGTGATGTTGTTGATAGAAGAAAATATATCAATTTTAAGACCGCAAATGATTTGAGAGAAAATTTTGTAGAACGATTATGGGAGATGAATGTTGACACACATATGATTGTCGGCAATCATGATATCTACTACAAGAATACAAATCAGGTCAATTCACTTACAGAACTTTTTAGTACCGCAGATCACATTCTTGAGCCATGGATCTATGCAAGCCCAAGAGAGCAAGAGTTTGACGGTACTAAAATTCTCATGATGCCGTGGATTAATTCAGATAATTATACAGAATGCATGGATGCAATCAATAATTCTTCTGCACAAATTATGATGGGCCATCTTGAAATCAATGGTTTTGAGATGCATCGTGGTCAAATATGTGATGCAGGTTTTGGTGCGGACATGTTCTCTAAATTTGATTTAGTTTATAGTGGACATTTTCATCACAAATCTACACAAGGTGGTATCACATATCTTGGTAATCCTTATGAAATAACTTGGTCTGATTTTGGTGATGTGAGAGGTTTTCATGTGTTTGATACGAATACACGAGAACTGGAATTCATACAAAATCCGTATCACATGTTTTATAAGGTATACTACGATGATAGCAAAGAAACATTTGAAACTATTAAAGAAAGAGATTATAGTATTTACACAGGTACAATCGTTAAGGTTATTGTTACTGAAAAGAACAATCCGTATTGGTTTGACACAATGCTTGATGAGTTATACAAAGCGGATGTCGCAGATGTCTCTGTGGTTGAGAATGTTGATCTTGAATTTGAAGATGATGAATCTGTAGTTGATGAGGCTGAAGATACTCTGACTATTTTAAGTAACTACATAGACACATTAAACATTCAGAAGAATAAAAAAGAACTTGACAATCTTATAAGAACACTCTACAATGAAGCATTGGATTATGAAATCACAGCCTGAAGAAATCAAATCTATTGAATTAGACATATCTGATGATGTCTTTTTAAAACTTGCTATGCAAGCACATGAGAGAAACGTAACACTCAATACTCATATTATTGATGTGATAAAAGATAAATTGAAAGATACGGAGTACCAATTTGAGAATGGAGACAAACCTCAACTCCTTACTGAAAGACAAACTTGATGAATTAAAAGTTCTTGAAGAAGAATATGAATTATGTAAGCAAGTAAGGTTCATGCATAACCGAGATCTAGCACATGCACACGTATTTTCTAAATCTCAAGAAATTATTTCAATATTGAAATCAAATTATGATAAACTTTAATAAGGTTCGTTGGAAGAACTTTTTATCAACAGGTCAGGTTTTTACTGAAGTTGATCTAAAAAGAAATCCAGCAACTTTGATTGTTGGTGAAAACGGTTCTGGTAAATCTACAATACTTGATGCCCTCACCTTTAGTCTTTTCGGTAAAGCATTTCGTAACATAAAAAAACCACAACTTATCAATTCAATCAACGAACAGAATTGTATTACTGAAGTAGAGTTTTCTATAGGTAAAAAACAGTTTCTTGTTCGTAGAGGTATCAAGCCAAATATTTTTGAGATTGAAGTTGATGGTGTGATGATAAATCAGGACTCAAAAGCCAGAGATTATCAAGAGCATCTTGAAAAAAATATTTTAAAACTCAATTATAAATCATTCACACAAATTGTAATACTTGGTAGTTCATCATTTGTTCCTTTCATGCAATTGAAATCAAATGATCGCCGAGTGATTATTGAAGATTTACTTGATATTGAGGTATTTTCCACGATGAATTTACTTCTTAAAAATAGAGTATCAGAATTAAAACAAGAGGTAAATCTCAATGAACTTGAGATGTCAAAGAATGAAAATGCGATAGAGTTACAAGAAGATTACATCTCAAAGATGAAGCAGAATAATGAACAATTGATTTCTGCAAATCAAGAAAAAATAGATAAGTCAAACGAAGATATTGTATCATACAATTTACAGATTGCAGATATTGAAACACGTATTGGAGCATTGAATGAACTGGTCAAAGATTTTGATCAGCAACAAAACAAACAAAGAAAGTTAGAAAAGTACGAAGATGAGATAAGTAAAAATCTCAAAAAAGTAGAAAAAGAAATAGAGTTTTATCGTCAAAATACAGATTGTCCAGTTTGCAAACAGACAATTGATGAAGACCACAGAGAATGTGAAATATCAGAGAAGCAAAAAAAGAAATCAGAACTTGATGATGCGGTTACAAAAATTGCTGAAGAATTGCAATTGTCAATTAAGTCAATTCAAGAGATGACCGAGACACAAAAATCAATTACAGATTTTCAGGGTGAGATTACAAAACATAATGCATCTATTTCTGCAATCAATCAGTACATACAAAAGGTCAATGAAGAGATACAGACATTAAATGAGAAAGGTGCAGATGTTACAGATGCATCAAAGAAACTTAAAAAATTAAAGTCTGACCAAAAAAATCTCTTGACATTGAAAGAGCAACATAGTAATATGTCTTCAATATATGAAGTTGCGAGTGTGCTACTCAAAGACGGTGGCATCAAAACAACTATCATAAAGAAATACTTGCCTATCATGAATAAATTGATAAACAAGTATTTGGCGTCAATGGATTTTTATGTATCGTTTAATCTTGATGAGAATTTTAACGAGACAATTAAATCTAGATTTCGTGATGAATTTACCTACGCATCATTTAGCGAAGGTGAAAAAATGAGAATTGACTTGGCGTTGCTTTTCACTTGGAGAGCAATTGCCAAGTTAAAAAATAGTATGAGTACGAATTTGCTCATTCTTGATGAAGTATTTGATAGTTCTCTTGATGAAGATGGTACAAGTGACTTTCTTAAAATACTTCATTCGCTTGGTAATGAATCAAATGTTTTTATAATAAGTCATAAAGGTGAAGTTCTCTATGACAAGTTTAAGAACATGATTAAATTTGAAAAACATAAAAACTTTAGCAGGATAGTATGACTGAAAATAAAGTAGAGATTCTTCCTCTTGTCGCAGAAGACCATGAACTAATTACAACTAAACTTGATAAGTTCAATTTTGATAGAGATGATGCAGAAAAACTTGAAGATACATTAATTAACTGTATGGATTTCTATCGTGGTCTTGGCTTGTCTGCAAATCAAATCGGTATCAATGCAAGGGTATTTGCAATGGTGCATGAAGAGCAACCAATTGTGATGTTTAATCCAAAATTAGTTTCAGTTACAGATGAAAAATATCTTGCAAAAGAGGGTTGTCTTACGTGGTTTGGTCTTTATCCAAAAGTTTTAAGACCTCAAGGTGTGACGATCAACTATCAAGATAAAGAGGGTCAAACTTTTACAGGAAGTTTTATTGATCTATCTGCTAGAATTATACTTCATGAGTATGATCATCTAAATGGATATACTTTCTTTGATAGAGCAAAACCAATGCATATGTCACAGGCTAAAAAACGAAGAAAAATATATATCAGAAAGGCACGAAGACAAGCGAAAGAAATGGCATGATGACATGGACAAAGGTTTACTTAGAATCTATGAACATTTTACAATTAAAAGAATTGAAGAGACACGTTGATGAAGTCCTTAAACGAAAAGTTGACCAGTCAAAACGACTCCCAGATGAAGCCGTGGCAGAAAGGCATAGATCTTAATACTCTTTTAGCACACACTAAAAGATTTGAGAACTATAACAAGTTTAGTTGTTCACCTTTTTCAGAGATGAAGAAGAATGACATTGCTGAACATCTGAGTAATGGCACGGTAGTCAATCTTAAAGGTTCTACATTCACTATTCAAGAATGTAAAACTCGCTCACCTATTTACATGTATCAAGACATAACGATTGGGTATCGTGAACCTGGTGATGTCAAAATTGATAGATTTGCTTTTACTGATTATTCACATGAAAGTCAGCAAGAGTTTTATGATTATGTGATACGTAATCACAGGACTGATGTCTGGGTATGTTCTTGGGCTGAAGATACCGCAACAAATGATATCTTTGATACACAATTAGGGTTGCAAAAAGTTGGTACAAAAGTCACTACGTTTGGTGAATTGATTGTGTATTGGTTTCTACCATACTCTAAAGATATTTTTGGTGAGAGCAGAGAGCATCCAAAAGTGCCTGACACAGAATACCATAATCTTGTGAAGTTAAAATTACCTACTGATATCTCACATCTTATATCTTCAATACGAGAAAAACTTTCTAAACTTCCTGCATTTTCTAACCATTACTCAAATTATAATAAACGCAAATCTTGGTCAGCAGTTTCGTTAAGAGGTTATAGGCCAGAACCAGAGTTTATGACAAAACCATCAGAAATGAATAGCAAATGGCAAGAAGAAAATAAAGATGTTGAATTTAAAATGCAAGACACTTACTTATATGAAGATTTTGCAGAAGTTAGAGAATTGGTAAGTATGTTAAAAGCAGATGAGATTCATCGTATAAGATTTATGAAACTGAAATCAGGTGATGGTGAATTAGATCGTCACACAGATTTAGTTGATGCAGATTCTGGTGTTGGTGATGGTAAATTAATGAGAATACATTTTCCAATCATCACAAATGATAAAGTTCTGTTTGAATCATGGGACTTGACAGGACACAAACAATGTGCTAATATGCGTATTAACGAAGCATGGTTGCTAGACACTAGAAAACCTCACCGTGCAGTAAACAATGGAGACGAAGACAGAGTGCATTTAGTTGTAGATATTGTATCTAATCCTAACACTAGAACATTACTATGAGTATTGACGTATATTGGTCAATGTGCCCATTTCGTTGGGAAGGAGCATATAGAGTTGAGGATCCTGAAA
>VTLG01009883.1_pt1 | contig 16910 bp, 15 predicted proteins | sample 4694571 | NCBI WGS metagenome assembly VTLG01 (sample SAMN12604809, study PRJNA352737) | marine metagenome | biome: ENVO:00000447; feature: ENVO:00000209|ENVO:00000569|ENVO:01000036; material: ENVO:00002151; isolation source: viral sequences binned using virsorter ...
TGAAAATACATTTCAATATAGATCTTCACGATTAGGTCCTTATATATCTGAAGAGGCACCATCATTAGAGGATGAAATAACAAGGAATAGAGGTCAAAAAGTAACTATAGAAGATAGTGTGGATGGATCGGATCTTGTATTTATAGACAATATCTTGCACTTTGAAAAAGAGACAATTGAAATTCAAGGACTCTTAGATGATGTGGGATATGATTTTGGAGACGTGCAAAATTTATCATTTTCTGTAGTTGAAAAGGTTTCTTTTGATGAGTCTAATGATCATGTTGTAGGGCATATTATTAATTTGTATGATGACTTTTCTCCTCAGGTAGTTAATATAGAGGATGGCTATGGGGTTATTGAGGGAGTTTTAGATAGCGGGGATATTGATGAGGCAATGACATTGATTCATAGATTTGGCTGGCATGATTATGATGCTGGTTCAGATATTTATGTAACGGAAGAGGTTCTTTACATACAAAGGATTGCCCGCACCTCTTTAGTTGACCAATCTTTTGGAATGGATGATTCAACGGAATATGTATGTTTGTCCCATCATTCTTCAGAGATAGCAGATAATACTCAAGGGAGTGAGACTGCTGAATTTTACTTTATGCATGTGAAATTCACAAATCCTCTTCAAGGAGAAACTTATCAAATATCTCAAACAATATCAATTATGTATTCATATATACTAACTCCAATCAGTACATACGAAGAGTCTATAGCAAAATTATATTATGAACCTAATGAGTCTGAATCTACATTAATAACAACAATTACAAATACTGGATCTGCAATAAATAATGCTTTATATGATTGGGAAATTCCTGCTGAAACAACTCTATCTGATGCAGCAAAAGTGAAACTTCATTTTACTTGGAAAAGGACAGGGGAACCAGATGTTGAAAAAATTATTTATTCACCTGATTTTATAATGTTAGGTTATCCACATTCATATGATGTGAACCTTTCAGTAGGTGTGGGAGAATTTTCCAGAAGATTAATTCCTCATACCTATAATTTATTAGAAGGAATCGAACTACTTGACACCACTACAAAGAGATTTAGAAAGGGATGGAGTTTTGAAATAGAAGAGAGAGCCATAACACTTCCAGATACCCCAAGCGCAGGGGAAATATACGGAATGAGTGTTTTGACATATGGATCTAATTGGAATTGGAATGCCGCAATTTCCTTGGCTATAACCAAACGAGTTAGATACCATGTTGATGAAAAGACACGCTTATACTATAGTCCTAAAGGTACATTTGAAGACGATGATTTATTAGAAATAGCAGAAATACCTCCACATCCATCAGGTCCATGGATGCCTCTATTTTTCAGTTGGTTACCAACACATTCAATAGCCGCATTAAGTGATGGAAACAGTAGGTTTTGGGCAACTTCTTTTGCAAAATTTAACTTTGAATTGAAAGAAGAAATAAATTTAACAGATAATTCGACTAATACAAGAGATAATGTGCATACTGGCGATGTATTGGATATAGAAGAAAATGTAGAGTATTTCAAAGGTCGTGATTTAATAAGGAATTTAGAATCAGGATTAAATGTATATACTCACGTTGAATATGACAAAAGAAGATTGGAGTTTGATATATTGGAAATTATTATTTTAGATGACAACATGGTAAAAGGATAATATGTCGGTTATATTTAGAACAAAAGCATATTCACCCACATTTACACTGGCAGAGCGGCAGACAGATAGGTTTGAGGGAAGTGATGATTTTGAGTATTTACATCAAAAACAGATACTTATGAATGTAGTAGATAAAGTTGCCATTGTTCAATCAGATCCAACCGAATCCACAGGAAGGATGTTTAATTTAAATTCAATCATAGATGCTTCTGAAATTATAGATTATAATAAAGATTTTCGTATTTTTGGAGAATCTTCTGGAATGAATTTAGTCGAGGTGGTAGGTTATGCTTTTGAAGATCACACCATATCCAGAATACTTAAAAGTGCAATGTCTCTTGGTGAGGAGGTTTCATATTTAACAGAATCCGCAGAAAGGCATCATAATTTAAGTTTTATCTTATTAAAAGAAAGTGTTTTATATGAAAGAGGGGCAAGATCTAATTATAATGTAATTCAGGGAACAGGTGCAAGGGAAAGTGTTAGCATTACATTAGTTAGGCATATATTAAGTCCATATACCTTGCAAAGGACATGGGTAAATGCTGTTTATGTTGACAATAATTTAACAATAGGTGAGAGTGTTTCATTCGTATGGTCAGGTCGAGATAGCTATGTATATGATGTTGGAAATGACGCGTGGGGAGAATATACAAACATGAAAATCATAAATGCAAATGTTTTAAATGGTGGAAATACTAAAAATAATGTTAATTTACTATTGAAAAATAATGGTAAAATCCGTAAATATCCTTCTAACTTGATAACGGAAGAGCAGGCGATGGTAACTACAAAAGTAATTAATGTTGAAAAGGGCGTCATACAATCATTAGGACTTATTGGAGAAGACGATGGTGGAAGTATTACTGTAGAAGTTGGAAAATTGGATGAATTCGATTCTCAAACAAAACGAATAGAATTAAATACTCCTATAAAATTAAGAGCAAAAGCAAACCATATACCAAAAGGTGATGGGTATGGAAGAACTTTTTTTGCACAAGTGAGAAATATGTTGTCAATTAGGAATATAATATTTAAATATAAAGAAAGAATAAAAAGGACGGATTAATGGCAAGTTTTGTAATAAATGTATCACAAACAGGTTTGATAAATAATGTTTTACTAAAAACAGTTCATCACCTTGCACATGTGGGGTTTGATGAAACAACAAGTCTGACCACAATTGAAATAGTAGACTATGTTTTCGGTGATACACCTGACCCAGCTAATTATTATAGAAGCAATTCAGAAATTAAAATGTATGAATTTGTTTCTTTTATTTTCAGATCAGATGATGAATCAAAATACCATAATTTAAGTATTTTTGGTGTTAATGAGGCTGTTTCTCATCAATTCAGACAGACAGGTCATCGTTTTTGGGATACCTATAAAGAGAGTGTTGTGCCTCCAAGCGATACATTTGGATTGGTTGATTCTTTCTCATTTAGAAAAAGTTTTAATAGAATAGGAGAAACTGAAATACCAGCAGTAAAAGATAATGTTAATTATTTCCACATAAGAACTAATAATTTAGTTTATGACATAAAAAATGATTCTTTTACGAAATTTGCTGATATTGGGTTAAATTACTCATACCCTTTAATTAAAGGAAATAACGTAAATAATGTGGCATTATGTTTGATGAGTAATAATAATAGTTTTGAAGAGATTAAACAATTTCCAGGTTCAGGTGAGCCGGAATACTCTTCTGTAAGAACAAAAGATTATTACATAGAACATGGAGTATTTCAAGCATTTAATGTAGGTTATGATAGAAGCGATGGTCCTGCAGACGCGACATCAAGTGTGACCACCATCACGAAAAATGCAGATAGTGGTGAAGAGGTAAAATCTCCACGTTTAATATCAGATATGAAACCTAATAAGTGGGGAGGATATTTCCCCGGAGCAGGATATGGTTTTATTGGTTCTATTGTAATGCAAAACGTATATAAGGTAAAAGAATTAATCATAAAGTATAAATTAAGATTGGAGGGATAATATGTGGCAATTATTGACAGCCGCCGTACCAAGTATCATTAAGGGCATATCTCATTCTAAAAATAGACCTAAAAAAAGCGATTACAAGGCAAATACAGAAGGGATGAGAAAATATGTTAATTTTTTGCGTGGTAAAAAGGGTACAAATCAAGTCATGGATCAAGCAATGAGACCTGCATTAAGATCAATCGGTCAAGCAGGAAGCAAGGCTCAGCGCGAAATAGGATATAGTACCTCTCGAAGTGGTCTTAGGGGTTCTGGGATAGAGGCTGCCCAAAGAGAAAGTGCCAGACAAAAACAAACACAACAATTACAAGCAGTAGGTGAAAAGGCTACTTCTGCACAAATGCTCGCAGATGCCTCCACAGAGGATAAAGTTCAAGCCACCTATGGAAAGATAGATGCAGAGAATAAACGCGCACAAGATGCTTATAATGCAGCCAAACGTCAACATAAACAACAAATGAATCAGATATGGGCTGAGGGTATTGGAAATGTGGCAACTGCTGGAATAGGGATGGCACAACAGGCTTCGGCTGACAAGGCTCTTGCGCGCAGAGCTGAGGCATACACTTCTACTCCGGACATAAAAGGTTTGAGTTACGACAGATTGAAAGATCGAGGGTTTGGAGATGAAGATATAATGAATTTTTTCAAAGACAAGTACCAAACTGAGTCTACGAGTGTAAGTCCTTGGCAAGCTATGTTATTGGAAAGGTTCAATTTAAACGATAGTAAGGAAGAGGGGTAAATATGTCGGTAGAATTAACAACAGAAATGATTACACAATTACCAATTGACAGGCAGAACGAGTTAGGGATGCTGAGTCACACTTTATCCCAAGACTATAGTCCTGATGTTGTGGATAATGTAATTAAAATGGGAATTGTGGATCAAAACTTAACCCATGCTCAATTAAGAACCCTTGCATCTAAAGAGTTATCACAAAAACAAATAGGATTAAATGAAGATTTTACAAGAGCAAGGGATGGGATAAACAAGGGAGATACAGCTTTTTCAGCACAATCATATGCAGATAGATATTTGCATCCTGATTCAACATATAACTATTCTAAAGCAGAGTTAAAATTTGCAGAAGATAAGTATAAAGCTTTAGGTAAGCTGGAGGATGACAAATTAGCCGCACAAGTTAAATTAGATACAGAGGCTGGTAAATTAGCTGAAGAAGATTCAAAACTGATTTTAGAACAGATCGCAAATGCAGAAGAATTTCGTCAATTTGAAAGTGCAATGAACATAGAGGTGTTTGATGAATTAAATAGAGCAATTATGGGATCAAGGGAAGTAGATGTAGCAGGAACACCTATCAAAGAGTTTGATGAAGACGTGCAAGATGCGGTGGGAGCCATAGGGGTTAAAAAAAACGAAGAGGAACGACTGCTAAAATATGAAGAGTTACAGAAAATCAAAAATGAATATATTCAACAATTGGGAGATAGGGTTGGGGATAGTGATGTTGGTTCGGTTGAGGCAAAAAATGAGGCATTACTACAAAATGAAGCGTCTTTTTTAAGAGTTTTAGATGAATTGGTAGTTGCAATAAACCCAATCCCAGAGTTTAAAGTGACATATCATAAAGGTAGACCTGTATATAGTGACCAAAAACAATCTCAGGCAGAAGCAAATGCCGAGTTATACAATAGAATAAAAACTAAATACTTGCAAAATTTGGAAGGAATAAAAATAAAGTTCAAAGAAAACATAGGGGGATCCGAAACCCCTGAAGAAGTAGATCCGTACTTGCAATACTTGGAGAATTAATGGCAAATCAAATATATTATGTCGGAGAAAAAAGATATAATCTTCCACAAGATCAAGTGGCTGGTTTTTTGCAGTTACATGGAGATAAGGCAATCCCTCTTGACAAAATGCCTAAAACAAGATATCAAATACCTTCAGGTCAGATAATTGCATTACCCTATGGAGAGGATGAACAGAAGTTTCTATCATACCCTGGTTATGAGAATGCCATAAAAATAACTGATAATAGCAATCCTCCAATTAATGGTTTTACAACTCCAAATCCTGCACAGTTCCCAAATGCAGCCTTAGATGGCACGAGTGATGATAATGTAAATGCCCCCATGTACGACCAATTAAAACTTCAACAAGAGGAGTTATTAAATACATCTCCCATCAAGGTGCCTTATAGTGTTTTTGATCCAGAAGGAAAAGATTATGATGAAACTACTGCAAGGCGCGTGGAACGTGCAGTAGGAGGCATGTATAACCCAATGACTCAGCATTGGGCAAGTTTGGATCCTCAAACTGGAATGTTATTAAAAGGAATAAACCATCCATCCATACAAGAGACATTAGATAAAGAAGCGGAACTTGGCAATGAAATAATAAAAAAAGAAGATGGACGTTATTATTCGGTACCAAAAACAAATAAAAGTTGGGATAGTTCTATCCATGGTGTAGACTCAACTAAAGAAGACAGGGCAAGGAATTGGACAAAAAAATACGGAATAAGCCCTGAAGAGTTAGGAGAGTTGCTTAGTGGTTACGAAGATGGTGGTGGTCCTGAGAAGTTTGGCACTTTTGATGAGTATTTAGATCTTGCATTTGGGACAAAGGATCCTGAAGAAGGAGAAGAAATTTCAGCAGGAGAACAACATAAACAATCATTATTAAAACATTTAGAAACTTTGGACTTAAGCAATGAAGGGGAAATTAAAAAAAGTGATACCAAAGAAGGAAAGAAACTATCAAAAAGTTATTTGGATCCTCGAAATATAATCTTATTAAGAGAATTGGGTTATAGTCATGATCAAATAGAAAAACATGGAGAACAATTGTTAAAAGAATGGGCTTCAGAGCAAGGGTATGCAACCCAGCCTTCTGGAGAAGAATTGGCAATGGCTTTGGCGACTGGTGGTATTGCCGCCAGTGTTGTTGCTGGAGGTCTGCCAGCAGTTATAAGTGCTGGAGCTGGGTTGGCATTGTTTGAGGGGATGTCAGAAGTGGAAAGTGCTGTTTCAAGTTTACTGCAAGATAAAGAATATGAACCTTTTAATAGGGAGAAAATTGCAAACGCGTTACCGGACGATGTAAGTAGGACTACAAGAAAATTTGTAGATTTCATGGCATTTATAGCAAAAGGTGTGGGTGTTGGGAAACTTCATCCTAAATTAAAACCTTTCGCTGAAAAATTTACAAAACAAATTATCACTAAATATAAAATGCCTGAAAAAGTATATCTGTCTCCAGAAAAAGTACAAGATATATGGAAGACGGGAAAAAAGATAACAAAAGAAGAAGCAAATTTATTTAATGAACTTGGATTGACAGGAAAGAAATTAAAAAAGGCTCTTAAAGAGGGTGTGGAGATTGAAGTTCCAATGGAAAAGGTGATAATGTTAGCAGATCGTCCTATTTTTGGTAAATTAAAAGAAATAATTGGATTAAAACCAACGAATAAGATAATAAAGAAGACATCTGTAGGGCAACCTTCTCCAAACATAGGTAAGGTTTCAAAAGAACAGCAGATTGAACTAACCGGTCCTATAAAAAAATCAACTAAAGTTAAAACTACACAAAAACCAACCCTTGATAATAAAAAAGGTTATGAGTTTATTGAATCTAAATTAGAAGAGGGATATAAACCACTCCAAATAAAGAAAATGTTAATGGATGATCCCCATTATAAGAACCTTGATAAAAAAGAATTAAAATTAGTAGATGCAATAAATAAAGCTTATAAAAAAGGTGGAAAAAAAGAAGTAGATAAGGTTTTAAATAAAGATAGAGTTGAAGTAGAAGAAATAAAAGAATTTAAAATAAGAAAATTAAAAAATACTGATTTACCTTTACCAAAACCAGAAAAAATTAAAGATGTACCAATAATCGAATCTGACATCGCCATCGTTGATGGTAAAGGCAATCCTGTCATTGCAAGATATGATGATAAGGCTAAGATAATTGAAACAAATCCTGTTCAATTCAACAAATTATCAAAAAAAGAACAACTAAAAGTTATTGAACATGAAAAAGGACATGCAACTTTTGATGCATTAAGTGATAAGGAAAAGGCTCTTGTTAAAAAACAATGGGACGCGTTGCCAAAAGAACAAAAAGAAGCTTTTAATAAACAATTTCCAACCCAAGAAGGTTATGAACATACAGAGTTTTACGCTCAAATGGTTGCAAGTGGGGGAAAATTGTCCCTTAAAGGCACTAAATCTGGATCTACCAAGGGTAAGTTCAAATTAAAAGAAAAACCCAAAAATGAGGTTAAATTGACCGAAATAGAGGGTACTGCCATAAAGAAGATACCTAAAGTGCAAATACCAAAAAAACCAGGATTTACCATTGACAAGAAGGGTAAGATGACAATAGAGGATAAATCCAAGGCATTGGAATCTGTTGGTAAGATGATTGCAGTAAATCTGAATAAAAAACAAACACCTAAAGTGATGGCTGATGGGCGTGCCTTGAATCGAATAGAAAAGAAAATAAATAATCTACCAATTAGAGGGAAAAGTCCTGAAACCCTTCAAACACAAATAGCCGATAGGGCATTGAGGGAAAAAACAAGAGAAATACACATGAATCTTGATGTAGGTGGTGAGGTTATCAAGATACCAGAATTCATACGAGAGCGTAGGGGTTATATTGGAGTTCAAACATTGGACATGGGTAAGATAGTGAATGACATGAATAAAAGTACAACCCCCGATCAACGAATTGCAGGGACTTTTTGGAGAGAAAAAACAAGATTACCTAAAAATTTAAATAAGCCTGGGGTTGAGAAGATATTTAAAGACAAGGAACAAAAAAAATTAATGGAACCTCATTTGAAGAAGTTTGATGAGGTAATGCGTAAAATAGTAGAGATGGATAAAGAAGCCAATGTAGAACTTACTCCAAAAGAAATAGAACACTATGTAACACATATTTGGGACATACAGGGACCTAAAAAAAAGAAAATTGTTTCAGATTGGTTTTCTACCAAAAATAAATATACTAAGGGTAGATATATTGATACTTTAGTTGAAGGTATGGAGAAATTTGGATTGAAACCAAAAACACTTGATATGGGTGAAATAATGGCAATTAGACATGCCACATCTGTAAGAGCATTGGCAAATAAGAGATTTGTAGACTCCATAAAAACATTAAAAGTGGATTCAAAAGGAGAACTGTCAACAACTGGTCAACCCATTAAGTTAATCCAAAGACCCTCTAATGCAGTAAGAGATTGGGGTATAATAGAACATCCTTCACTTAGAGATCCTCATACGGGAGCCTATTTAAAAATTCATCCTGATTTAATCAAACCATTAGAAGTAATTTTTGATCCTGGGAAAAGTGAACATTGGCTTTGGAATGGATATGACATAGTTAACGGATTTTTGAAAAAAGCACAATTATCTCTTTCATTCTTTCATCACCTTGCATTGTCTGAAGGGGCAATTGGTGGAATGAATGTTGTTAAGGGTGGCGCGCATTTGGGTACAACAATCTATAAAGGATTCTTAAAAGGTGATGACATGGCTTTTGCGAAACTGCCTATTGCAAGGGACGGTGTATTGCATGGTTTGCAATTAGGGGCATCACATGACATACCCGTACAACAGATTTCAAGTTATTTAAAAAGTATGGAGATGAGAGCCCAAAACATACCAGGGGCATATCAACTAATTAAAGCATTTTCTAAATTTAATGAAAGATGGGACATTGCTCTTTGGAGTTACTTACATGATGGATATAAATTGATGGCATATGAACATAGGGTATCCAGGTTAGATCCAAAAATGTCAAGGAGGGAAATGACTTTGGCTAAAAGAGAGATTGCCGCAGGAGTAAATGATTTCTTTGGGGGGCAACACATGGATATATTAATGATTAACCCAACTGCCGTTAAATGGTTAAATAGAAACTTACTTTCTACAGATTGGACTCTTTCTACATTGAGACAGGGATTGAGACCCTTTGGCATAGATAAAAGTTGGATGCCTACTTGGGCAAAAACACCAACATCTAAAGAAGGAAAAGAACTTGGTAAAAAGATGGGAAGGATTTTTTGGACAAAGGCTGGTTTATATTTAACGGTATTCATGAATGCTTGGAATTCATACAATAGAGATAGAGACATAAAAGAAAATCCCGATTTTTATAGAGATAAAAACGGAAAGGTAAGAGAGCTTAAATGGTGGGAATACACCATGGCTGGAAATGTTAAAGGGAAAGGGCTTCGATTGTTCCTTGGTAGACAAGATGATGGTCAAGAAATATATGCCAGAACTGGAAAACAGTTCAGAGAAGTTCCTGAACTCTTTTACGGACATAAAGGGTTGGACTTTCCTCGACCTTTAATAGAAAGAATTGGTTCAAAATTAGGACCCTTACCTCAAGTATTGTCAAAGGCTGTTATAGGTCAATCCATTGGGGGATATGTTGACTATGATCTTAAAGGTAAAAGGGGTGCAGATTGGTGGAAAGGGTTTGGTAAACTTTTAGTAAAAACTCCAATGCCATTTTCTACCATGCGCGTATTTGATGAACGCCAACGATGGAGAATGTCTAATTTAGTATTTCCAACATCATTGGGAATGACTGAAGCTAAGGCTGAAGAATTATTCATAAAATCATGGGAAATGAAAAATAGAGATAAGGGTGCAGAATGGTTTTTCAAAACTTGGCAAGGTGCATATCAAAATGGTATAAACCCTGTAAAGGCAAATGAAAGAGCCTTGGAAAAGATTAAAAGAGATCTAACAAAAAAATTAGAATTAAATAAAAAAACCATTGAAGAATTAGAAGTTGAATTAGATAATGCAGACGGATACAATGTAATTAAAAGAATAAAAAATAAATTGAAAATAAAAATTAAAGAAGCCGATGAACTTGAAAACGCATGGGATTATTATGACGATTCCTACACAAAAGGCGTAAAAGGATTGGAAGGACTATTTGAAGAGGATTAATAGGGGGCGGTTTTTGTTAGCCCTTTAGCCACCCCCTACCTCTTCACTTAGAACGGCAATTCAGAGTCAGACGTAGGATTCGCCTTAGCCCCTGTGCCTTGTGCATCTCCCTGTTCGCCCTCATCCAGTTGAAAACTTAACCCAAGATACTTTTTTCCAGCCTTAGATTGGTTAGCCCATCCAGCAATCTTATATGTTTTACCACCAATTTTACATCCCCCTGTCATAACAGGTTTTCCAGAACCTTCTTCAAGGTTTTCCTGTTTAAACAAGGATCCTTTTCTTTCATCATATTCAAATGGCATGATTACCCCTTTATTATTTGTCGTTTATCTCTTCTAAATGAATGATCTTCAAACTTCACCATTATGAAGTTTTCCTCCAGACGATCTACCACTCTGGAACCATACATTTCCATTATTTCTTTTTGTTTAAGATTTGTTGTTATGATTGAACTGCATGTACTTGTTCGTTTAATTGTTTCACACCTTTCTACGAGCAATCCACCCAAATAGTCATGAGATCCTGCCGTGGATGGTCTCTCATCACCTAAATCGTCAATTAATACATTTTTTTTCTTGACTCTATCATCAAGGCGTTGTAGGGCTTCGTGTTTATCGGTATAATTAGATTCCATTAAACGTAAATAATCTTTATAGACGTTTCGGCATTCCAATGTTTCCCAAAAACCACTCCCTCCAGTATTATGTATTATTATTTTGGCTAAGTACGTTTTCCCACATCCCACACTTCCAGTAAAAAGATAGTTAAAGTTTCTTTCTTCTTTAAAGTCTTCCTTTAACTGCTTTAAAAAGTTTGGGTTGTTTTGGCGGTACCCCGATGGCAATTTTAACTCTCTCATCTACTCTCTCTCCTTTTTTCTTATTTTTACTACCTTTTGGTCGACCTGACAACTTTTGCCCAAGTATGTTTTTACGCCAGGATCTGTTTATTACTCTTAATATCTGATGTGACAAGTCTATCATTTTTCTCCAAACTTTAGGGGAAAGATAACCTCGCAATTAAACTTTCCCCTCCGACTTCTGTTACGGTAGACCACCACTTTGCCTCATAACAGAATTTTATGAGCAGGCAACTGTATGTGGTAATGTGCGGTTACACATGCTAAGCCATTTAGGTCAAGGTAGAAGTGTACCTGCTCAATAATTTCATGTAATATTAACAATTTTATCATAATTCTTCCAAGACTATTTCTACTCGTGGGGTTATCGAATAGATCTTCTTCATTTCAACTTTTACTATCTGCGAGTCATCCTTGTAAAGGACACCATTAGATGCATCTAATATAAATTTAAGATAATTATCAATATCTGGACGCGTCTGACACCATATTGGTGCATTAGGTTTTAATTGATCTGCATTCTTGCCTGTTTTATAATGGTTTTTTGGTCGTAGGCAATGAAACTCACAGAAAAGATATAAAGGTCCTTCATAGGGGCTTTTTGGAGCCGAATTGTGTATTAGGGCTAAAAAGTCTGACTTATCACTTGATGAAGGATCATATGTATGTGGTTTCCCACCCCTATATCCGTGTCGGTGTCGCTTTTGAGCCTTAGGGTTACCTAATATCGTCAACTTGATCATTTGTTCTCAGCCTCCCATTCCTCACCAAAATCTCCAACCTTGGCACGGATCTCATCTTCTGGATTGTATTTTTCTGTCACATAGTAACAAAGTATGGATCCTTTTTGAAGTGCCTTGTATCCGTGATATACTCCAGGAGGGATCCGTAGAACGCGTGGATTTTTATCTGAGAGATATTCCCATTCAGGTCTATATCCATCACCTTGAGGATATGCCAATCCAACCTTAAAGGATCCCTTTAAGCATGTCCATAGATCCGTTTGGATGTTGTGTTTGTGCCATGCCACTATGTGATCCGTAGAATGCACGAATGACACGTTCACTTGACCTGGCAAGTCTTCAAATACGTCAATGAATCTTTGAGCCCTATCGTCTTCGTTAAAAAACATCAGATTAGGGTCAATTGTTCTTCTTTACGATAATGTTCAAGAATGCCATCTGCCGCCTTACTCATCTCATTAGCCCTTGATTTCAATTGTTTTACCGTATGTTGAATTTCACCTATGCTCCGAGCCAAGAAATACCCATCGGATCCAGAACCAATGGGTATGTGTTCTACGGTTCTAAGGTAATGCACTATGGCGCGAATCGTAGTTCCTGGAATGTGAAATCTAACTTGAAGTTCATTTGATTTTACAGGTTTCTCCATCGTGCATTCTTCTATTGCACTTTGCACGGGGATCTTCCATTTGTATGCAGATGCACTCAATGATTTCTCTCCCATTATATCTCCTCGTGTTCTATTGCAACCTCAATATGTTCTTGCCTTTGTTCTTCAGGAATGTCTTCTTGATGACCAGCATCAGCCAACAATATCCCTTGAGGAGTAGTAGATTTAGGCAGTTTTTTATCTACCAACTGCCTTAAAACGGTTTTAATTGCCATTGCATCAAAATCGGTTTGCCAAGGTGAGGATCCAGCAGAAAAAGATTTTGAGAATTTTTTTCCGTGACTCAATATTTCCTTGGTACTCATGACGGTTCTAACCTCTCCGCCACCCTTTAGTTTAGCCGATGCATAATACGCAAGAGGTTTTCCCCTTTCATCAAAAGTGGGAGTATGAGAGAACTTTGCCCCATCACCTTTTGAGTATTCATATTTGTCATTCTCACATATTTTGTCATAGTCGATGGACAATATTAATCCAGAATTCCATGCCAATCTTAGCATTCCCCTATATTCAATCAAGAACTCCACCTTGTCACCATAAGGGACGAGGGCAGCCTCTGATAGAGGAGAGTTTGGTTCGAGACCATAACGCGCAGATTCCATTAATGCTTTTAGGATTGAGTCTGGGTTGCATTGTTGGAGTTTAGGGCTCATCTTTATGGCAGTCAAAGACGCCTGTATGAACCTACCAGCCGAATTTTGATCTGGAAGTACCTGTTCATACAATTGCTTACGATCTCGAACCATTTGATATATATTTTGTTCAGATTTAGTTACTGCTTTTGAATCTTTTTTGACTCTTTGTAAATCACTCATTTTTTTAGTCCTTTATTTAATTTTAAGTAAGAATTTCCTCAAGCCTGGAGTTTCGGTTAAGTATTTCGCATACTCTTCTCCACACTCTTCCTTGAACTTATTCATGTTGAATTTATTAGTCGGTTTTGATTGTTTCCACGATACAAGAGGTGTCCCCTCTTCATCCACCATGTATTCTGCATCTTCCATGTGATGTTGAATTTCACTCTTCAAAATTCTTTCACGATGTTGGTGGGCTTTTCTTTCAGATTGCATTAATTTCAACTCTGTTATCTTATTTACCAATTCAGAGTTTGCCTTAATTGTCTTTTCTGGAGTAGAATTTGCATAGACGCGAGAAATGTCTTTCGGATCCAATGGATGTGGCATCACTTGTTTTAAGACATTTTCTTCCCAAAATTTGCACTCTTTTTCCAATAATTCTTCAATTATTTCATTGTGCCGTTCATATTTCTCTACAACCAATTGTTTATTATATCCAAGGGATAATACTGCAAAATAACAATAAGGTGCATCCGTTACCATCATTTGGTGTTGTAGTTGCATGAAATACTGATCCGAGATCTCACCATCCCAATTTGCCGTGGTTTTATATTCAATTGGAACTTTCTCTCCAATCACCACACCATCCAAGTTGGTTGTTATGAATTTATGTTTGGGATGAATTCTTATTTTATTATCATTTCTAATCTTGAATCCGTGATCCTCTGCCAATAGTTCTTTGATTATGGGTTCCATTTTCGTCCCAAGTCTCATTGCCATGTTTGTTTCATTGTTTAAAGTTGGATTAACTTTTTCAAGATATAAATCTACATTTGATTTCCAAGGATTGACCCCCATCAGACATCCAGCATCTGAAGCTCCGATGGACTCGTGTCTCTTCTTAAGCCACTCTTCCTTGGTCATGTTTAAGGTACTAATTGTTTCTGCCATTATGAACTCCTATTTTAATAGGAAAGTTTACATAGTTGACGCAATTAGAAGCAAATATTAATCTTTATCTGGGAGAATCATTTCAACTCCTCCGTGGTGCTTGTGTTCCACGTTATTGGTTGAAAGATTCGTAAGAAGTCTTACTTTGTTTATCATTGTGTTAAGTAATGAGATCAAGTTTTTCATGTCCCTACTATCTCCCATCATATCCCTATAATCCAGGACTGATAATGACTGCATCATCTTGATCAGTTCCACCATCATTGAAGATGATATGTATTGCATTCCTTTGTCCATCAATGCAGAATGTTGTGCTTGGATTGACTCCCTCCTTTTCCACCAATCTCTCAAAGTAGATTCTGGAACACCTACCATTCGTGATACCCAAGCATATTTGGGGATGATGTCTCCATTTGCATTTTCCCTTTGGAATACCTCCAAAAACATCAAGGCAAATTGTTTTTCATCAACCCTATAGGATGATCCACGATTAGTAAAAAGTGGCAGATAATCTGATCCAAGGGACTCGTCTTCATTTGCAAGTTCTTCCACGATTGCCCTTGCAGACTCATTACTGCCTTTCATAAGTCCTAATTTATTGCCTTGCCTAATTGTATCATCTATGTCAGATACAACCTTCTCGGCATCAATTTGACGTTTTAATCTATCTTTTTTTTCTTTATCCAAGATTTGCCCACCCCTTTTCCATTATATGTGGAAATTTAGGGTGGGCAAGAGGTGTGAGTCAATCAGATTCCGAATTCATCATATGCATTATCAATTGACTCTTGAGTTATGCCAATATAATGCATTGTGACCTTGGGATTGGAGTGATTCAACATATTCATTACAAGTCCAATATCCTTGGTTTTGACATAGACTTGATATGCAAGAGTCTTCCTCATTGAATGAGTACCAAAGTGTTCGATTCCAACGGATGTGGCAACCTTGGTAAGTCTCTTATATGCAGTTACTCGATCGAGGGATTTTTTAGGATTCCGTAATGAAAAGAATAAATAATGATCATCATCCAATTCATAATGGAGGATGTATTTCATTATTTCAGAACGGATTAGTGAGTTGAGTTTGATCTTACGAGGTTTGTCAGTCTTCTGTTCTTTAAGGCATAAATACTCACGAAATTGCCCATTAGAATGCAGAACGTCTACGACCTTGAGTTTGAGTAGATCAGAGACTCGAAGGATGGTATTGATACCCATACGGAACAATAAACCATCCCTCTTGCAAGTCTCATTCAATTTGTCAATCATCTTGACAATGAGTTTCTTGTCTCTGATTGGTTCTACAACCATTACTCAATACTCTCTTTGCATTCACCATTGGAACAAGTCTCATCATCACAATAATTACATTTTCCGTCATAGTCATATGCAGTATGATGATTAAATTCCAACTTTGTGATGATACCACGTTCCAATAGATCGAGTTTAACCTTGAGAGATTTGGATGCATCCAAATCTTCTTTTAACCCTTTTCTCTCTTCTTCAGTCAACTCATCATCTAAAAGATCTTCAAGTTCTTCAATCATATGATCAGTTGCAACCTCCAACACATTCAATTCAAGAGGTGTTAACTTTTTATTGACAAAGTCATTATTTGTTATAGTCATTATCTGACCCTCCTAATTTCCATATTGTCATATTGATAATATGATGATGATTTTATATCACAATAAAAATGAGTTGGAATGAGTGAATCTAACATCTCATCAAATGTTTTGAATTCTTCAGTCCAATCACTCATATCGTGATGTTCTCCATTTGGGGCAAGTGAAGGATAGTTCTCATATATTTGAGTCTTGGAAAGTACCTTTGTGGATGAAATTACACCATCCCAACAACATAAGAAAAGTGGTATAGGGGGTGCCTTTCTTACCTTTGGTTTTTTGATTGAAGACTTGCAAATATAGTCAACTATTTCATTGATTGTTGCATCCATATTTGCAATCTTTTCCTTGTCAGTATGTCCCCACGTTGGTTGATCCTCTTGAATACTAAATATCATATTTTTATGGATTATATTTGATAAGATATCTGTCTCCATGTCAACCTTATTTTCATCTTTGCCTTGTCTATATCCCTCATCAAATGCCTCATTTTCCGTCAAAGTCACATCGATGACCTCATTGTCATTATGACGAGTTGCAAGTACTTTGTCTTCATCCTTGCAATCACAATGGTGTGGTAATACTCCATTACCATCTCCACAATCACAATTGGTTAACTTGAAGAGACTATCATCTAATCCAT
>VTLG01015081.1_pt1 | contig 16908 bp, 19 predicted proteins | sample 4694571 | NCBI WGS metagenome assembly VTLG01 (sample SAMN12604809, study PRJNA352737) | marine metagenome | biome: ENVO:00000447; feature: ENVO:00000209|ENVO:00000569|ENVO:01000036; material: ENVO:00002151; isolation source: viral sequences binned using virsorter ...
ACTGCTAATCCAATAAAGTTTAAAAGATCTAAATCATTATCTAGATATGAAAGAATAGATGGTTGATATCCAAATACCGTGTTAGAAGGAACATGATATTTTTTAATAAATTCTGTGATTGCATCATCATATTCATATTTTCCAAAACCATACTCAAACCCTCTCGCTTCATTTATAGTTTCATTTGCACCATTAATATATTCATGAATGTGTTTATTATCGTTTTGATAATTTTCCATTCTCGTGGGTTTAAAATGTTTGAGAGTTTTAAATACGTTTTTATCTAACTTAACAAATTGTGCTATTGATATTGCATCAACAGCATCACCTTTGTCTTCATGACCAGTAAGTAATCTTGCTTTTGGTGTAGAGTGATGAGGAAATAAACGAGTAGTGATATTTCTAGAACGTGTATTTTCATCAAATAAAACTAGTTCTTTAAAAGAAAATGGTTGAGCAGTTGTTTGTTTGTGAGATTCTCGCATATGTGCATCCTCTCCAATTATGACGTCACCATCTTCTAAACCATGTATGTTTAGATTTATAAAGTCTTCTTTGGAATATTCATGAGGATTATAAATCCTAGCATCTTTTTTTTCTCCTTTTTTTCGGATTACTATTGGTTTACTACTGTCAAAGACAAACATTGTTGATTTGCCTATGTCGTATGAAAAAATATTATTCATAATTATTAAAAATATTGAGACATGAACACTTACAAGAGTGTTTCTTATTGAATATTAATTTAATGAGTATTACAACCTGAGAACTAACAAGAGTTTTGTGAAATGAATACTAACTAATCTATTGTTTTACAAATTTGAATGCTCCATAATTAGAACCCCATACTTTTGTATGTTCTTCTGCGTGCATTCCTTTATCAGTTACCTGATACTCAGAATCAGTAAGACCAACTTCATTTTGAACATATGTCTTAACTCCATTCCAAGTTACAAAACAATTACATGTGGATGTGCCACCAAAGTAAGACTTATTACCAGTCTTACGCATAATAACGTCACATCCTTCCCTATATGTTAGCATATCATCTGTAATTTTGTCAAGTCCTTTACATTGTGCAAATTGTAAAGGATCTTTAATCTCGTAATTCTTTAAGCGATATTCTTCTTCACTTTCCTCTACGACATCAATTACAAATTGTCTGTAGGGTCTGTTTAAAAGATAATTATATGCTTGCTCTCCATAAATTCTGTTCTCTCCTATCAAACGATGAGAGACACGAATGTGTGCATAACGAGTAGGATGGGATTGTGCTTGTACTTTATTTGCAAATGTTCCAACCAAAAAATCAATAAATTGACTCATCACGATATCCTTCTTTAGTAACTAAATTCAAATTATCAAATACAACTGGGTGACACTCTTCGGATATTAAGTAGTCAGACCATCTTAGCATATCATCTAGATTGTATTCTGGATTAATGGCACACTCTGACAATATCCATTTATCTTGTTTTTCTTCTTCTCCTAGAGGATCCATGGCAAAAGGCATCTCGTTAATAAAAAACATCCTAACAGGATTGTTCTCAAAGAAACAGTGCCTTTGAATAACTTCGTACTTCATCGTGAGTAGTTCAATTACTACTATTTAACCGAAGTTTGATTTTAAGAAATTTCAGACGTTTTCTTGCACTACGAAGTGCTTGAGGTTTGAGAGTCCTCTTCTGTTCCTTCTTGCTGTGATGTTGCCAGTTCGGGACTTTCATTTTCTCTAGGATAGTAGACTTCTACATACGAATTGCATTTTGGGCAAGATAGATTAGTAACAATACTATAATCTTCTACCCACTCGCATTCATTGTCACCTCCCCATATCAGTTCGGTGTTGCAATGCCAACAGTTCATATCTTATCTATAATTGTCTATATCTTACCACAGTCTTGCAAATAATGCAACGTGTCTTTTAAATTTCCAATATGTTTAGCATTAATTTGTATTTGTGGATAAGTTGCATCACCACCAAACTCCATTTCAAACTGTTGCTGTGTAAAATCCTCATCCAGAAAATATTCTTTATATCCTCCTTTGAGTGCATTTAGTAATTGTTTTACACGTTCACATTCTTGGTTATTGTTAGAATATAATACTACTTCCATTATCCTCCACTCCAATCCCATCTCCAAGGTAACATTGACATACCTAACAAGTTTAGTAATGGTTCAAATGCTAATGCTATCAATGTAAATAATAAAATTTCTATAAATGCTTGTTTCCACAATGGTTGTTTTAACTTCCATTCTTTAAATTTATTTGGTCTTCTTGCACGTTCATATGCTCCTGACTTTTCACCAATAAAATCTGCCCACCATTCATGATCAAGAAGATTCTTAACCCAAATTAAAGGTGTCAACAACCATTTAATTTGTTTCTTAAACTTAATTGCTATAAACAAAATTGGTATTAGAAATAATATAATGTAAAATATTTCAGTCACGTTGTCTCCAATCGTCTGATCTATCTTGTTTAAACCACTCTGCTATGTCATCAGCACCACTAAATCCTTTTTTGTCTTTTCTTGGATCTCCTATGTCTAGAAATTTTAAACAAGATCCATCCTCATCTGTTGCTAATCTTCTCGCCTGACTTAACATTCCTCTTGCACTTGTGTTTGCTTTCGCAAGTTTTTGTGCCCATATCATATCAGTCATACTGACTTCTGTTCCTGATGCAATATCTTTGCATATTCCCTCTAAACGAAGGCGATAGTTAGTGGATAACATATAAGTAATTATTATTAAATTTATTTAGATTACTTATACATTATCCATATGTTCTATCTTGATTTACCAATCATTCTCCATCTCTATTTGCTGTGTAGGACAGGGAGGTGCTGTTCTGTGATAATTGACATGCATTAATTCTATGAATACAAGAGAACAAACAATTATCATATTAATCTGAAACAACGGATGCTTGAATAAATTCATTACATGAAAAAAGACCTCTATTATGTAGAGGTCTATAATTTACTTTTTCCTTGGATTACTTAAACTCCAGTTGAACACTTTAAACACATCAAGAGTCACCCACTTAGCATAGTGAACTCCTCGGTAGCATAGGAGGGCAAAGACCCTCTCTGGACTGTGAATTTCTGCATTATATTCTGGAACTTCTGGTGTCTTCCAACTTATGTGTAACATTTGTCTTTACCTCCTGTAACATTATTTAGATGTTAGAAGATGCTGACAAATATTACAATATAATTAAATTGTTAGAAGGTGTACTTAAGTCCTGCCTTTCCAGACCAATCTATGTCATCTACGTTAGTAGCACCAGATAGTTCTCCGTATACTCCTACGCTGTCGTTGATTGCCTTTCCACCACCGATGTATCCAATTAACTCAGTGTCGCCGAACTTGTCATCAGCTTCTGTGTGAGTTGTTGTAGGACCACCAGATACATACCAGTCAATTCCATTAGGTGTTGTACCTTCGTATCCAAGTTGGAATTCCCATGTACCAGACTCATATGCTCCATCTGGATATGAACCGCTAGCTTCTACATTAACGTAAGGACCTGCAAACGCAGCACCAGAGAATAAAAGAGGAGTTGCAGCTAATGCTGCGATTGTTGATTTGATCATTTTTGTTTTTTATTTTTCTCGCAAGATATACCATTCCTGCGGATGTGAGACTACACCGACATGTGAGTCTTTACGCAGGGTTACGATCTTTCGGATCCTGTGTAATAGTATATTATACTACATTTTCTCATTTGTCAACTTCTTGTATATTAAAATACCTTATCTCTTAGTTAAGATAAATTAATGCTCCAGTAATCTTGACATTACCAGTACTCTTAAGATCTAAACTGCCAGTTCCCTCTACCACTGTCTTTGCACCCTTAATTTCAATATCAGTACCTTTTATATCCATCTTTCCAGTAACATCATAAGTTGATGTTCCTTTGATAGTCATATCTGCTTTTCCTGACGTATCTAAACTATAGTCAGTAGCATTTACTTTTACTATACCAGGTGTTTTCTCACCACCAACCTTAACTATTGGAGCATTGACTTGTGCACTAACATTACCACCATATAATGATTTTGTTAAAGTGTTCATTCTTAGTCCAAACTGACGATTATCTGTTATTAATGGTGCAGCAAACGTACCACCAGCACCTTTCATGTGCATCACTCCACCAGTTTCAAGATTATAATCTCCCAATATCCTGTGATTTACATGACCTGTTGATACTACACTAATGTTTGCACGAGGATCAAATTGCATAGATGTTTCTTCACCAGCACCAAAAGTCATTTTCTGACCTAAAATAACTGATTTATCATTAACTGTAACTTTGGTCATTTGACCTCCAGCAAGTTGGATTTCTCCTGTTGCCTGTATTCTTACATTCTGTCCTTTAAGAACCAACAAATCATTAGCAGAAATAACAATCTTTTCTCCTTTTATGGTTCTTTGATGTCCTACACACTCTTCACAAATTTTTCCATATGCCATGACATTCAGAGCCATTTCTTTATCATCCTGTCCAGCATTGTATTCAATATAACTTGATTCCATGTGCTGTTGCACTTGACCAAATGTTTTCATTTGTAATTGACCTGATGCTGGAGAGTTATCAGTTCTATCACCAGTTATAAATTTAATTCTACCAATGCTATCAAGAGCAATATGTCCACTAGAAGATCCTGTTACAGGACCATCAATACAAAGAGCAGCAGTAGTCTGATCAGGAAAAACTCTTGTATATATTTCTGCTCTAGTTCTTACATCTTTTACTATAGTGGTTAATCTTACAGTATCTTTGGTATCCTGTGTTTCATCAGGAGTCGTCTGTTTAAAGACACTATCAGGATAGGTTGTAGCGGGTTTAGCGTGTGACATTTATGGGCAATCAACATAACGACCAGTGCCAATCTTAGTAGCACCAACTGTAGTAAGAGCATCGGTATCTAGACATGCTAGTGATGGTAACATTCTAGCACCATAACCACCTCCACCTACAATATTAATTGAAGGAAACTCTTCAAAGGTAATTTGTCTATTTAAGACACGAGCACCAATAACAAATCCAGTATCAACATCAATAATTGCTTCTGCAACTCCTAATTGTCCATTTATATACAAATCTGGAGGTGATGTGTATCCACTTCCTGTTTTAAGTATAGTAAATGAATCTATAATACATCTTACATTTTTATCTCTTGCAAGATTCTTTTTATATCCAAATCCTGCTGAGTGTATTCTTATTTCTGTGAGGAATCCTTCTCCATCTAATAAACCAACTCCTGTCGCACCAGTTCCATTACCACCAATAAAGACATAAGGTGCTTCTGCCCATGCACCACCAGGATTATCAACAGGTATCTCTATAATACCACCATTCTCATCAGTAATAATATTTTCACTTATTACAGTTGGAACTTTAAAGTCTTCAAAAACTGTTTCTGTTGTATCACCCTCACCACCGTCCTCAATAGTTGCGTCAGGCACAGTAATAAGAACATCTACTGATGCGTTTGTTCCATTAATACTAAAAGTCAAAGTTTCTACATCCTCTACTGTGCTATCATCAGCAATTCCAACTGTAATTTTCGCACTATTGTTATCAATAACAAATTCACCTGTCAATCTATTACCAATAATATCATCATTTGTAATGCCGACACCACTTAGAGTATAATAAAGTATACTTCCACTCTCAACATCGGTTGTTGTAACTGTATAAATTACAAATTCTCCTTCTGGAACTGTTGATCTATTTGCAATCACAGCAAATGTAGGTATCACAACACCAGTATCATCAGTTGTTTCATCCTCTTCGTCATCAGCAACATCTGGCACATCTGGTATAGGGTCAAATGGATTTATTGGTTCTGGTTTGTAAGGATCGTATGGTTCTTTAATATCTTTCTCTACGATAGTACATTTGCCAATATCTTTCTTAAATTTAATTGGTATACTTCCCTCTGGAGAATTGTTTTTTATTCTAATAAAGAAAGTTTCATTATTATCTCTCTTAAAATCAACTAAAGTTTGAACTTCTATAGTTTTTGCTCTTTCATTAGGTGAGAATCCTAAAATACCATCTACATTAAGAAAATCTTCTTCTACAGTAGCAGTTCCTTGACCATTTAATATTTTAAACTCAACTGATGATGCAATATCGGTAGATCCATCTCTAACTACAGTAAATATTGCTGTCTCACCTTCTGTTACTTGTACGTCATCAATAGTATAAACAATTTTTTGTGCACTAGTTCCAGTGCCAGGTAAAGGAACTCCACCTGTAAATCCTACAGTAGTTGCTGTTAATGGTGCACCTGTATATGCTTCATCACAAACGTATTGTGTATAGTCAGAAGGGGTATCTGCACCAAGAAAACTATCAAGTCTTTCCAGCAATTTATCCAAGAAGTCTCCCTCATCATCATCTCCCTTCTCTCCAGTTGTGCATATCTTATCATCTGCACAATCAGTCTCAGGACCGTCGCAAGATATACCAAGAAGATTTAAGATGTAGTTAATTGCATTACCAATCATGTTTAGTGGTGCAGCAATAGCACCCAGAATATCTTGTAGAGGACCTAAAATAGAATTAAGTAATTCATTCATCAACTGAATTATTTTAGATAGAATTCCGTTTACTAACTCATCAACTTGACATATAGCAGCACGATAGATCTGATTGATATAACTCATTAACAAATTAGTTAACCATGCCATCAATCTATCTCCTAGGTCTGCCATCTTACAACCTAGATCTTTGAGAAGTTTATTAAACCATTCTGTTACAGGTGTTAAAGCATTTCCTTTCTTGTCAGGACGTAATAGTGCTTTGACTAATTTGTCAACTGCATCTTGAAGTAATTTTGTTATGTATCCTTTTATCCGTCCCATCAACTTTTGAATTACAGCAACTACTTTGTGTACATATCTTCTTCCTACATTGACAGTATCATTTACACTTCCTGTAATTTTACTTGTGTAATATGTTCCTATGTTACCATTACTTTTTTGTACATCTTTCAAGAAATTGCCCATAATGTATGTTAAGGACTTCTTTACGTCATCACAATCCTCACCTTCACTTGCTGGTTGGATACAAAACTCTTCTCTTACAACGTCCTCTTTTTTTCTGGTTCCTACATCTACTCTTGGTACGTCATTCTTATCTGTAGTTCCATCTGATATAACAACTTGAGTTGCTACCTTATTTCCATCTTCATCAGTTTTAGTGCCTTCCTGTCCATCTGACTCAACTATTGGTGCAGTTACACCATCTGATTTTATACAAGTTTCAAATCTTTTCCTATTGTTTGGATCACAATCTTTGATGACAGTTGTTGCACCTGGTGTTTGACCAATTGAACCAATAATTATAGGTTTGTTCCTATCATTGTCTAGATAGAAACCCATAACCCAACAACCGTCTACCAATTGAGGGTGTGCTCCACCGATTGCACCAGGTGTAAATGGGTGTGTGACTGGCATCATCACATTTGCCCATGGCAATTGACTGGTATCAAGTATCTCTTTATCTGCAGGATGTTCTCCTACAATTGCTACTTTAAAACGCAGTCCACCTTTATTATTTTTTTCATCCGCAGCAGTACCTTCAACTTGTCCAATCCACCAATTGAACCCGTCGTTACCGACTCTATGTGAAGGTACTATGCGTGAAAATGAATCAGTCATTAGTCATCGTAAACTAAACACTCTGGTTCGTCAGGGTGCATCTCACAGAACAATTCCAATACATTAGGATCATGGTGATCTCCTGCTTCAATTTCGTCATGATGATGATCGGCATAAACTTCAAGGTCATGTAACTCTTCCAATGTGTGCCTTTTCATTGGTTCAGAAGTAGTGGGATCGGCAAGAATTTCCTTGTCGTGTTGAATGTGGTCTTCTATGCTTTTCATGAGTAATTACCTCCGTACTCTTCTATTTATTCCCCTCTCTTGGTATCTGTGTCTTTGACACCAAAGGAGTCTCTAAACAATTGTAGCGTAGTTACGACTTTTCCGCTAGTTCCGTCAGCAAAATTAAATCTATGTTCAACATCTTTGACTAGATAGACACCACTAGACTCTAAATCCCATGGTTCCTCTTCTCTTACTTTATCTGGTGCTTTTCTTTGTACTCTTATCTCAACTTTGTCTCCTGCACATATTTCATTATTGCCAGGAATCTCTACAGTACACTGTTGATTATTAAGTAACTCTTTTCTTGCAACTGACTGTGCAGCAAAATGTTTATGCCAATCAGCAAAGACACTTGGATTTGATGCATTTTCATATGGTGATGCAACACCTGGCTCATTGAACCAAGTCTCATGATCCAATACCATTGTCATCAATCTTGATGGTGTTTCTACTAATTGCTGCTCTCCTACTTTTAATTCAGACACTTTAGTTTGATTACCAAGATGTGCCATATTATCATAACTATCAGTAATTTTGTACTGATATTCTTCATACTGTCCAGTAGATATATTGAAAAATATCATGGTTGAAGAATATTTTCCTTTTCTCAAAGCACTCATCGTATCTATCTCTGATGTAAATGTAATTTTAGAAATTACTGATCTAGTATCAACTCCCTCTGCATTGGCAATTTTTTCCTGATATCCTGTGTGTATTTCAGATTTAAGATCTGGAGCAGCAAATATACCATCTGGTTCGTCACACAAAGCATCAACTGAGAAGAAATTATATCCTCTTTTTGTTTCCCAGAAGAAAAATCCAGCAGTTCCTTTTATTGTTTCTTTTGTTTCACTTGCATCTGAACTACTATTAGTAGTATTTCCTGTTTTTCCTTTTGTAGAAACTGCTTTATCTGATAATGATGATATGATATCAAATGGTCTTCTTCTTGCTCCTATAATCACTTGTTTGAATTTTGTTGGTTCTCTAAAAAGTGGTTTACTGGATTCAAGACCAATCTTTGTTTTTACTAAATCGTATACAATATCAGAAATACTTTTTTCTGGAATTTCTTCAGCATTTTGTCCACCTGATGGTATTCTTCCCAAAACTCTTGTTGTTTCATTAAGTAATGCTTCTTCTGACACTAATGCTAGTGCGTATGCTTGCTTTTTATTAATTGATATTCTATTTCCAATCTTCCATATTTTATATTCATATGTCTCACCTTCTTCGCTTTGCGAAACAGGAGTTTTGACTGTTATTTTGACTATTTCTCCACCTTCTATTGGTGATTGATTTCCATCCATATCAAGTCCATTCAAGAAGTCAGCACTATCACTAATTGCTAAAATTCCACTCATAAAAGGAGACAACAAACTTTCACGATGTATAAAGCCTAAAATCATATCACCATTAAGTGGTGGTAACTCCACTCCCTTGTTGTTTGTGACGATGCAACTTATCAGATTTGCTTGGGTAGCATATTGTGCTTCTGTATTTTGACTTTGTACTTCTGATTCAGTAGACATTACATAAGACTCCCAAGATAATGCATCCTAAACGAATCTAAACCTGAGTCAGAGAAGTCTCCTCCATTTGACTCACCTCCACCTTCGCCAGGTTTTCCACCTGATCCATAATTATTGACTACATTGTTTATTATACTACTTCCACCACCACCAACAACACTTACAATTTGTTGAGATAATGCATTAATAGCAGGAGCAATCTCTTCTACATTTGTACTAATTCCTTCCAAATCAAGATCACTACCAGTACCACCAAGTAAACTACTATATCCAAAATTTCCAGGATTATTATTCATAAAGGATAGAGTATCAGAACCAATTTCATCAACAGCTCTCCTATTCATTATAAATTCACCAGTTGTTAATAATGTAGGAATTGAATCTTCATTTACTCCTCCACCAGGAATCATTCCACCAATGCCTTGATGTACCTTTCCACCTTTGTTCATCATACCTAAATCTCTACCAAGCAAGAATCCGTCAATTGCTAATCCTAAACCACCACCTACACCAGTAGCACCCATAATACCAGATGCTACTTCAAGACCAGCACCCAAGAGATCTCCTTCCATTGCACGTTGAATACCAAACGCTATGCCAGCAAGACCAGCAATAACTGGAATTTTCTTCATTATTGATTTTGCACCAGCTTTTGCTGCTGTTTTTGCTCCTGTTTTTGCCACAGTTTTTTGTGCAGATTTGATAGCAGGAGCTTTCAACATTTTATGTGTAAAAGTTGATGCAGTTTTTACTGATTTATCTGCATTTTTTGTAAAAATTTTGTATTTCTCAGGACCTAAGAGATCTCTGGTAATATTTCTTGCTACTTTGTCTGAATATTTTACTCCATCAATCTGACCACCTACAAGTTTAGCATACATTTCTGCCATCTCATCAGGTGTATTCATTGCAGCACCATACGCTTTCTTATTAAAAAATGCTTCTTGTACCATGTCAGTTGAGCTTTTCTTTGCCATACGATCTGCAAAATCTGCAAAATCATCCATACTATTAACAACTTTAAATGGATCTCTAATAGTGTCCATCTGCTGTAATAATTTGTTAGCACCACCCATAGCTCCCGTAAGTGATCTAAGACTTTTGACTTTTTTTGCTTGAGTTGCAATATTTTTAGCTAGTTTACCTGGTGAACTTGCAAGTTTATTAGCATTTTGAAGAAGTTTTTGTGTTGGTTTTGCACCAGTTATTATTCTTGTAGCATTTGCCAGTACTTTTGGTGCTTTAGATGCTTGTAATGCACCTCTTCCTGCTTGTCTTGCTAATGCACTTCCAGTACCTTTCGTTACTAATTTTGATCCTGCTGGTAATAATCTTTTGACTACAGGTGTTGATTTAATTAGTTTAGCAGCTGCTGGTGAACTTTTAGCAATTTTTTGAGCAACTTGTGGAACTTTAGTTAATGTCTTCTTACTCGTTCCTACTGAAATAGCAGCACTTGCAACATCACCGCCATCTAAACCACCTTTCTTAGGTGGAGTGATATTTGGCATTCCACGAGTACCACCAGCACCACCAAAACTTTGTCCACCTATTCTATTTGTACCACCACCACTTTCTATTGATCTTTCTTCTCTTCTTAATGAATCTCTACCAGCTGCTCTTTGTTGCTCTCTTTGCAACATTGCCATCATATATCCTTGGAACATGATCGCTCTTGCCATGTTCATTTGTGTTCTTTCTAATCCACCGATAGTTTCATCTATTTTTACAAGTCCTTGTGCAACTTGTATTGTTGCATTTTCTACACCACGAAAACCAGCAACAACTGCATTTGTAAGCATCTCATTTTGACTAGATGCATCATCACCACCTCTATTTAAAATTTCGTTAGTTACATTATAATCAAATCCACCACGAAATCTAGATGCAGTATTACCACTAGGATCTATTCCTGCACTTGGAGTTTTTGCAAATCTACCTCTAGTTCTAGCAATCGCATCTCCACCAAATTTACTACCTAATGCCTTTCCGAAAAAATAACCTCTACCTATCCCCGCTTCATCTAGCGAAGTTCCACCTTCCTCTGCCTTCTTCTCTGCAAACTGGCGTTCCTCATTTGCCATGTCAGACGCATCGGTCACTCTATCTTTAATTTGTGACGCAATCATACCAAGGTAATCTTTACTACCTCTAGTATCTTCGTAACCGACTGTTCCTGCTGCCATTATCTTTTTTGTTTTTGTGCTGCTTGTTGTTGTTTTACCTGTTCTAGGTATTGCATTAATAATGTAGTATAGACTGATCTCTCAAAGGGCATCATATTTTCAAGATCGCTCAAGCTGTATTTATGATGTTGCATCAGGGCAAAATTAGTTTTATAGTATCCCTCTAGCGTGTTATGAAAGAGGGCTATCCGAAAAAATTATTCAGTCCCGATATACTATAATCAGATTCAACTCCAGTTTTTGGATTTGTAATCTTAAAATTGTGTTCAAGTCTAGGAGCAGTCTCAAAAAACTCTTGAATTTTTGCCAATTGTTCATTTGTAAGACTCTCCACAAATTCTAAAAATTCTTTTGAGGATGTTGTGGATTGATCAAATACCTCTTCTCCTTGAAAAATTTGATCTATGCTTTCTGCGACAACTTCTAAAACATTTTCTTGATCTACTCCTTTTCCTGTAAAATTAGAATCTACAAATCTATTGAATGATGGATATTTCATAATCACACCTGTAGTATCAGTCAACATAATCTTATTAGTATGTCCTTTTGGAAAGTTGACTGTTATATCTTGCAAATTCAAGGTATACGCAACTTCTGTTTCATTATCATCTGTACATGTTATTTTCATTTCTACTTGTTCACCCACAGACACAGCACGAATATTTAAGAAAATATACTCTAAGTCAAAAATAGACAAATTTTCTACTTTTAATCTAGTTTGGATGCAACCTTTCAATAATTGAACAACTGCTTCTCTAATATTTTTATCATCATTACTTTCTAGTGCAATTAACAATACTTTCTCTTCTTTGACTAGAAATGGTCTATATTTTATTTTTTTCTTCGTTGATGGTAATACCAATTCATAAATTGGTAAATCCAGTTTTGGCAATGCCATAATATTTACTCCAAGGTCATATTTATATTTAGCGACTTTTTGAGACAAAAAATAGCGGGAAATTTTTTCCCGCTTTTATGGAATTAGAAAGTCAATTTTCATTTTACCATTTCCATGTTTACATCTATTTTTCCATAGTAAACACTCATATATCCATCTGGTTGCAATGCAACAGCCTCTGGATGTCTTTCAAGTATCTCTTGTGCCATGACGCCACGATATCTTTGTGGTTTACCTATGTAATTCCATTCGTAGATATTAATACCAGACGGTGAGTTTCCTACCTTAATAATATTCTCTTTCAATCTAACATCACTTGCCATAGGACCAGCATTTTGACCTGATGGTGCTGTTTGTGTAACAGATGTAAGATCCTTGTTGAGGATATGATGTCTTGTATAATAAAACTGTGCTGTTACCTTTGTTAATTGTCCTGTTCCAAACTGTAAAGGAACTGCATCAACTGCAAACGGCCATGCTCTTTCCATTACATAACATAATGATTCTCTACCAACAGCACCAGCACCACCTATTTCCGTTTTAGTGATGTATATGTCTCTACAATAATCTGATGGATATGATAGTCTGTTTGATCTATTGGCAGTAAATTTTCTACCATCTCCTGCACTTTTAGGAAGTTCTTTAAAAATTTGACCGAACCACTCATTAAGATATTTTAGTGGTGTCATGGAAGCATCGCATTGAAATCCTAATTGAAATTCTGTGAACACCCTTGTGTGAGGATAATTTATTTGTCCTTCACCTAGATATCTACCCTTCAATGTTCCACTGGCAGCTTGAACATTAGGAAGTTGTGCTTCATCACATAGAAAACTAAAGAATGGTTCACCTGACTGACCGTAATTATTATTATCTGCCAATCCAGACATACCACTACCCTTGATCTCAACCTTGAAACTATTAGAGAGAGACATCCCTCCTTGAGTATTGGTTGCTTCTAAAAATGTGCTTATAAAATCTGCCACGTTTTATAAATATAAGGGAACATATTATATTTATGGCGTACTCTGGGATTTACAAACCAATTAATCCTAAAAAGTACCGTGGTAACCCAAGAAGAGTTATTTACAGGTCACTTTGGGAACGTAAGTTCATGGTGTTCTGTGATAACCAACCATCTATATTAGAATGGGGTTCTGAAGAAGTTATTATACCATACAGAGCACCTGATGGTGTAGTAAGACGATACTATCCTGATTTCTACATTAAAGTTCGTGAGGGATCAGGAAAAGTGACAAAATATATTATTGAGATCAAACCCAAGAAACAAACTAAACCACCGAATGCTAAAAACAAAAAGACCGCTGCCTATAAGCGTGATGCACTAACTTACTGTAAAAACCGTGCTAAGTGGGACGCTGCAGAAGATTTCTGTGAGGATAGGCAGATGAATTTTATGATTCTCACCGAAGACCACTTAGGAGTATAGAACAATGGCAACAGGATTTGGCACTATTCAGAGGAATACTGTGTCCACAGGAGCAGGGTATCAAACTCTGTTTGAAAAAATAAACGCAAAAGCACAGGGTCAGAAAAAAACATTAACATGGTACAGAAATGCTGTAAAATCAGAAGCAAGTAGTTACAAAAAGAATTTTGACAAGTATATATTGAACGAAAAGAGTGATAACATAGGTGCAGTGCAAGACCAAGATGCAAATGAACTTCGTCGTTACACTGTACAAGGTCACCTATACATGTTTGAATACAAGGCAAGCATGAAATATCTTCCTTACTATGACAGATTTCCTTTAGTTTATGTCATTAAGTCAGAGAAGAACCATTTCTGGGGAGCAAACCTACACTACTTGAGACCAAAGAAAAGAATACTTGCTACCAGCAAGTTAATGCAAGGTAGAATAGATTTTCCAAAGTCATGCTTCCACAAATATATTCAGCAGCATGTACAGGGATTGATGATAGATCTTGCTGCTACTGAGTGGGATACTGCAATCTTATTACCAACAGAAGACTTTGTAAAAGATACAAATCGTTTACAGATTCCAATACAGGCAGAGGATGTCTGGGATGATACAGATGAAAACTTCTACGATAAAATTAGAGGTCAAAGAGTCGTGAAAGGATACGGAACTAAAGAATCTGTAAGTATGGCACTAAATAGTTAAAAAAGATATGGTCAACTTTCCAGAAGATTATGCCAAGCAAGAGAAATACTATGCTTCTGAGTCATATCAAACTTACGCCAAAAATGCAATAGATTTGTCTGAAAGAGACAAGAAGCAAGCAATTATTGCTTCATATTTTGGTCAGCCTGAGAAAGGAGACTACATTCCTGGCAAAAAAGGAACATGTAATGTTTGGAATGGTAAGGAATGGAGGTATCATGGTCAGTCAGCATGTAAAGCACATGGAACAGGGAAGGAATATTTTACCGATGCTAGATTTGATGAAGCTGTTAACAATATAGATGCAGAAGCAACAAAAACTTTAATAGATGCTGGAGTAATTGAACCAAAAGATGTTGGATACTATACCAACCAACCTTTACAAACTACAGTGCCAAATGGCACAGAACTTGTTAGATATCCAAATGATATTATTCATGATGAAACTGATTATATAATGTTCAGATTTTATGAATATGTTCCACCTTTTGGCAGTGACGTAGAAAGACCAAAAGATAATTTGTATGATCCAGATAGTAAAAAAAGTAAAAATCAAACTTTGAATCAAACTTTAGGTGCATACAATTCTAGTGTAGCATTTAGTGCTAAGGAAGCAGAAGGATACAAAACTATAATACTTTACATGCCAGAAGATATTCAAGATGCTTTTTCTGCTGGTTGGCAAGGAAAAGCATTCGGAAATATTTCTGCTGGAATTATTTCTAGTACTGCTGGAGCAGATGATTTCATAGATTCTTTAGGAAAACTTGGAAATACTGCTAGTGATGCTTTTGGTAGATTAGGAACTAATGCTGCTGCTGAATCCATAACTAAATTAGCAACATCAATTACAGGAGACACAATAACTACTGGTGATGTTTTCTCATCAGCAAAAGGTGTCATAAGAAACCCAAATACTGAGGTTCTATTTCAAGAAATGAATCTAAGAACTTTTGATCATTCGTTTAAGATGTCTCCATATAATAAAACAGATGAACAAAATATACAAACTATAATAAAAGAATTTAAGAGAGCAATGCTGCCATCATACAGTATAGGAGACACCGATCTTACCATCGGTACCAATCCTAACAGTGCTGAAATAGATGCTGCTTTTATAAAAGTTCCAAAGTTAGTTCAAGTATCATATATGAGAGGGGGTCAACAAATTCAAATGCTTCCTAAGTATAAATTATGTGCGTTGACTGATGTTACAGTTGGTTACACACCAGACAATAACTATGCTACTTTTGCTAATGGAGGTCCTGTAGCATATGAATTGAAACTAAACTTTTTAGAAACAAAACTCATCTTCTCTGAAGAAATAGCAACAGGTAATCACTAATGTATTTTAATATTGTACCAAATATAGCATACGATCAGAAACCAATATCGTTTCCGTTTTCTAAATCAGATTATATTGTTGCTAAAAATTTCTTTCGTAGATATAAATTAAATGATGACATATTTTCTCAAGCTGTTTACTTTAAAAAATATGCTGTTCAAGATGGTGAAAGACCAGACACTATTGCTAAAAAAGTATATGGTAATCCATATTATGATTGGGTTGTCTTACTTACAAACAATGTAATCAATGCACAGTATGATTGGCCTCTATCTGGATATGATCTTGCACAAGTGATAGAAAATAATTTTGATGATCCATATTCAGAGATCAGACACTATGAAATCAGAGAAGATATAGGAACATATACTAAAGGTTTGCGTGTAGATAAAACTTTTTATGATGGTCAACACAAATTAAATATAGGTGGATCTATAATAACAAAAAATGGAAATGAAATTGCTAGTCCTGTTACAATAGCAGATTATTATCATAACGAGAACGAGAAGAAGAGAGAAATATTTTTACTAAGAGAAAAATATTTCAGAGGATTTGTTGCTGACTTCAGAAGACAGAATCTTTATAAAGATTCAAAAGATTTTGTATCAAAGAGATTAAAACAAACTGGTTGACCTTTTTGACAAAAAAATACCCAGAAATTTTTTCTGGGTTTTGTGGAATTGAGTTGTCAATTTTGGTTTGCATAACTGAAGAAGAATTCTTTTATTAAAGTCTCTGCTTCTTTCTTACCGAACCTATTGGATAGATAACCTGAGATCGGATCTAATCTTATCATGTAGTCATCAAAGTCATGATACTGTGTCGTGTCTTCACCAGTAGGTTTGTGTTCATCTATCATCTCTTTATAAACTTCAAGATATCTTC
>VTLG01003415.1_pt1 | contig 16906 bp, 6 predicted proteins | sample 4694571 | NCBI WGS metagenome assembly VTLG01 (sample SAMN12604809, study PRJNA352737) | marine metagenome | biome: ENVO:00000447; feature: ENVO:00000209|ENVO:00000569|ENVO:01000036; material: ENVO:00002151; isolation source: viral sequences binned using virsorter ...
ATTGGATAGGGAACCATGTAGCAAATCTTTTACTATAAAAAGCAATAATACTTTGTGCTGGTATCTCATCTTCAAATGGATTTACTACAGTTACATCTGTGTAGATTGGATTTCCATTAGCATCATACATATCAGTATAATTTCTAATAAATCCATCTCCACTACTAAATCCACCAATGCCACTTTCTAAATCTACAAATGCAAATTCATAACTATTAGGAACAGTCCATACACTTCTTTGCCTATCCCATCTTAAATCAATAGGTCCAGCAGGCCAAGTTTCAGGTTGATTTAGCCAACCAGAATAAAAATTATCCGTTAGTAAATGATAATCTTTTCTATGTTGACCAGAAAATGGAGAACCAGAAGTCCAGAAATTTTTATCTAACCAACCAGTAGTAGAACTAAATTCTGCTTGATTAACAGATATATCCCATTGTCCAGAAAATACCCCAGTTTCATTAGAATTTGGAACAGGTTTGCCTTGCAAATCATAACCCCATCCATGAACCATCAGTGGTCCACGCATAGCCATAAATCTATAATCATCAGTATAGCCTACAGTAGCATCTGTGGCTAATAAAGATATATAACCAGCATTATCAGCTATAATTTTATCGCCACTACTTCTAGCCACAACTTCAATATCATGACCAAAAGTACCGCTTAAAGGATCTTCTCCACGACCTCTCTTCACTAAATCGCTACCGGGATTAGCTAAAAAGTTTAAAAATTCAGCATTGATTTCTGGTCTTGGGAAAAAGTTTTTGGATGTGCCGCCATTCAATGGACCCATAGGTTCAACAGAATTTTGTTGATCAACAACTCTAGTATAGCTTGGTGGCTTGAAAACACCACTATTAGCTGGAGGAATTCTATAATATGGATTTTGACCTTCACCTTCCCAACCACTGATTGCGAATGGATCTAAATTAGCATAAAAGTTTCCTGTGTCATTAGTTACTGGTAAATTAGGCCCAAGACCACTACCATTATTTTCAGAATTAATACTAGCTCTATTTCTAATAGGTCTAATCAAACCATCCATGCTCATTAATGAGACATCATCATAATTATTTAATTGATCCACTTGGCTTAAAGTTTGAGATGCAACTTCTTTTCTAGATGCATTTCTTGCGAGCCAATTATCAGGATTAACCTCTGTAGGTGGCGGTTCAGGTATGTGACGATTATCTGGCAAATACTGCCCAATAAATAAAGCTGGAGCACTTCTTTCTGCAAAGCTAGTTCCGGGTATAAAAGTAATATTTGATTTACCACTTGAATCTTTTACAAATTCAAATTTTCCTTTAGGTGTTTTATTCGATTCAGCTATTGCCTCTCTTCTTTGTTTAAATTTATTTAGTCCTTGATCTTTAATATTTTGATAATTTGTCTTAGTGAATCTATTTTTAAATGGAGTGTAAGCAGTCAATGTATAGCTAGTTTGTATGCCTCCAGCACCAACACTAATACTCATGTCTGTAATCTGACTTAGAGGTTGTCCAGAAGGAAAAGTTGGTAGGTAGTAGAAATATTTATTCTCACCATTATTAGTTGTATAGAAAGTACTTACCAACTCTCTAGGGATACCTCTTTCTGTATTTGGCTGATTACCATTGTTTATATAACTTGGTCTCTCATATAAAGAAGTTCCAAGTTGTTTTTGAGGATATCCAGCAACAGTTACAGAACCACGTTCAGCGTTCTGCATCTTCATAATTATATTATTAATTTTAGCCTGCATACCTTGGTAAAGATATGAAGTGCCACCAAATTCCCAAGGAACTGCACTCTCATCTTTTTCAGTATGAATTTTACCTTGGATTAGATTAGATAGTATGGGATTATTTTCATCAGTATAACCTTGATTATAAAACGGTCCATAAGTTCTTGTATTACTTTTAATCGGAATGACAGCATTACAAGGCAAAGCAAATGGGAATCTACCCGCACTAATTGAGGTACTATTCAAAATAGCATCAACATAAGAATTTGTTATATTATCAAAGTAAGATACATCTTTTTCTGTAGGAGTAAGGTGCTTACTACCACTTTCACTAAAAGTAAAATCATTATACCATGATCCTAATCTAAAATTATTACCTAAATTATTAACAATTTCATCTGATATTCCAAAAAATGGAAAATCTGGAACGTAAGTGGTTGTAAAGCCATCAGCTAGTCTTGAACCTCTTTTAGTTAATCTGTAACCTAGAGATGGGGCTAAAAATACTGGAAGATCTAGTTTGATTACTGCTGATACAGAAGGAATACCAGTGCCTATACAAATATCTTCAGATGAAGTTGAGCTAACAGTTCTGATAGTTTTATTAAAAATGTTCCATAATTGATCCACCTGTCCACGAACATATAATGGGGTAAACGGCTCAAATCCTAAAGTATTGAACCCAAATGGACTATTTCTAAATGCAGCATCTCCAAGATCTCCCGGTTGGAAAAAGTTAGGAGGACCAACAGCTTTATACTCATCTGAATTCTTAAATCCTTCATTAGCAGTAACTCTATCAACAACTGTATTATAATTTTCTTGAACTTTTCCATAGCTCAAATATGGATCATACTTCATAATTGCAGGTATCTTGCCTTGATCATCAACAAAAAAGTCTGTTTGTTGTGGATGTTGAAGTCCCATAATACCAGTAGTGCCACCACTGACGCAATTAGGATATTGAGTTGGATCTCCAAATTCTGGTGCTTCTTCTCCACCACAACCATAACTCCAGAATGTGTCAACCCAAGCACCATCAGTAGCAGGTTCATCACTGAATACAACTTCTTTAGTATCTGGATCAATATAATAACACAATCCGGGGATTTGAACCGTGAAAGCTTTGCCGTAATATTCACTAGCGATTTTATTTAAGTATTCATATATAGTTTTAACATCTTGAAAAAGTAAATCAAAATTTCTTTGTGCAAAACTAGAGTTAGTTCCCAAAGCTTTATATGTTAACCTTGTGTCTTCAAATCCGGGTTTTCCTTGTATAGGTGCAGACTTTCTAGCAAGAAACTTATCTAATATCTCGTAAGGTCTTTCAGGATCAGGTGGAAACAATTCATTATATGTAGTTTTAATAAAATTAACAAGTCTAGTTGATCGTATAAACTCTTGATTTTCAATTTGTCCTTTATATGGTCCTGATTTATCACTTGTTAAAGTCGGAGTGAGTAAAAAAGCTAGAAACCATTTAAGAAATGATTCAAAATCTCCAAGAGCAGCACAGAGCAGAGATTCAGGATCGCCCTCAATACCTTCAACATCTGCTCTTAAATCTACATATATATTCAGGGGTAATTTATTATAATCTATATCAAAAAACCACTGATTTAAAAACAATTCGCCACTATTAGGGCAAGCAGTAGTTCTGTTTCTAGTAGAATCAATAATCCTATTTGTAGGATCTAAACCCCACCAAACCGGGATAGGCTCTAAATATCTAGTTTCGCTAACACCAACTCCAGTTAATATACTATTTTTTACTTCTGGTTGATACCCTAGAAAAGGATAAATTAATCCACTATCACCTTGTTGAGCATTGTCATAATCATAAACTTGAAATAAGTCTTGTCTTTGACCACCTATGATATAAGCAGCGTTATTTTCAACAACTAACTCTTGACCAACAGAAGAATCTATAAGTATATTATTACCAGATGCTTCTTCTATGAAAGCATTGATACTACCAAGAGTAACGCTATCAGGCACATCAATTCTGGGTACTGACCTAATTTTAATTACATTAGTAACTGGTCCAGTGCCACCTGTTTTGCTATTGCAAGAAGATGGATACCCAATAGCCTTAGTGGGCAAAAGATGAACAACATAGTCTACACCAGCATCTTCAGCAACCTGATTAATGATATCAGTGACAGTCATTACACTAGCATTGATTCTATAGTTCTGATTTGATTGATTCAAATCTTCTGAGGTTCCGCCTCCACCACCAGCATTTGGATCATCATACCCTTCATCTTGGACAATATCTCCCGGTAACTCGCTAATATCTAAAATATATTGATCACTTGGTATACTACCGTAAGTTCCAATACCAGCTATATATTTCAATGTTCCCGGTGAACTACTAAAGTTTAAATTTTGATCTGATACAACATCTCCGTTATACTGACCACCACATAATATTTGCATAGCCTGCTTAATTAGCTTCCAAGGAACACCAGCAGAGGTTTTTTGAGCACCGCCAAAAGCATTACCGGGAGTGCCAAGGCCCGGACCAAAAGGATCATTACCACTAGGATAAATAGAATAATTAGGAATATTTGGACACGCAAAACCAAGTTCTGATTCTAAGTATCCATACACGTTAACTAAATTTAAAACATTTTGAGGATAATGAGTATTACCCAATACATTGATTGGTTGGGTATAATTATCTAAAATAAGTTGCGTACCTTGCAACAAAACATTAGGGGCTATAAGATTTACAGTTACGATAGCTAAACCATCAGAACTATCTTGAACATTATATGATTGAATAATTCCAGCAAACTCAAAACCATCAAATGTGATGTCAGAACCATTTCTTACTTCACCAATTTTAAAAATAGCAGAAGAACCAAGTGGTGCATAATTAAAACCGGGATCTCCATCAAATGTATCAGATGTCCAATTAAAATCAGTGTCAAAATACTCTCTAGGTCCAGTACATTTATCTTGGACTAAAGTGACTGTCAGTGTAGAATTTTGATCATTCCAGCCATTCTGACAAGAGAAATCCTTAACACTTAATCCTAAGAATAATGTCTGTTGATAAGGTCCAAATATATTAGCTGGAGTACAATTATTTTGAACTGCCATATTACGAACATCCTCCTACCGTCCAAGATTTATTAAATGTAAATCTACCTTCTTTAGGTGTCCATGTCTTGTTTTCACTATTAACAAAAACCTGATCATAAGTTGTCATTAAACCACTTTGATATCCAGAAACAAAAGCATCATAACCTGTTGGAGCAGTGACAGTGTAAATCCCATTTGTTAAGCAATTTGTGTCTGGTGGTAGAATTGCTTCAATACTAATTTCTCTTGTTCTTTGTCCAATTGTATTTATGTCTTGATAAAGTGGACCTGCTAGTCTGCCTAAAACAGTAATATTAGAGAATATATCATTAGGATTACCTTCAGTAATATTAATAATTTCAGATTTTGCAGATGCAACACAATTATAAGGTCTATCATCAAAGGTAAAATTATAAGTAACACTTCCACCATTAGTATTATATCCAATAGATGAAGTTAATGGATTAATATTTAATGACATATCGTTACCACTACTATCAATATTGCCATTGTATATAGTTGCTGCCCTAGAATATATATCTCCAGAGATAGCCTTGAAATAATCAAAAGCTTTATCAATTTTTGGTATACCAGTAACCTCTGTATCATAACCAATTGTAGCTAAACCTTGAATTGTTCCATTAACAGTAACAGTTTTTAAATAATTATCAATGCCATCTTCAAAGTTGACATCAAAATCTTCTAGAGCACCACTTTCACAAGCAGTCCAAGTATCATTGACAGAAATACTACCATCATGAATATTTTTATTAAATGTCCTAAAATGATTAAAATATCCAAGATCAGCAGGCACAGCAAATAATCCATAAGCTCCAGTATCTGGAACAGGCACTGCTAATTCATTACGAACATAATCTATAGCTCTTTGCCAACCCGTAACATCAGGATCACTAGTTTTGCAACAGTATGGAGCAGTAACATTTATACTATGAGTAATGGTAAAAGCTTGTTGTACAGATATGTTTCTATCATCGCCATTAAAAACATTCTGAGTGCTAACTGTTCCTCCTACTCTTTCATCTAAAAAGTCAAAACCCCATTCTTCACTAATAGCAGATATCCCACTTGGTTGATTTAAATATTCATCGCCAGAAATACTAACCATTTGTAAGGTTACAGAATAAGCAGCAGTATTTACATATAAATCACTATCAGTTCTAGGATTTACATTAAAACTAGTAACTCTTGCAGGACCATTAATTACATTAGCACCATTACATTGAATAACAAAATCTTGACAACCAGTGCATTTAAATAATTCTACGAGTTCATTTATGCCACTAGTAACAGGACCAAATCCTTGTGTGCCAGTTGGAAAAATAAGACCCTCCAGTTGTATTTCAGCAGGTGTGCTTAAGCATATATTGGTCCCCGGAGTTCTCTCCACACTTGTAGAATAAGTATATGAAGGCACTGGGCTAAAATTATATGATCCATATGTCATTGTCACTGAAGTTGCCATTCTTTATTCCTTTTAACCTAAAGTTCTAATGTCTATTCCGCCGCCCTGATCTGACGGGCCTTGATATTGTTGACTTGGGTCTATCATTCTTTGTGCTATTTCTCCAATATTATTTGTAAAACCATCTAGTGCTCTTGGGAGATCAGCAAAACCATTCATTTCTACAGGAGCCACATTATGAGCAATTTGTGTTGGCATACCATTAGCTGCTTCTAATTGTCGTTCTGATGCCTGATTTTGTAATTCTGCTGCTGCTTGCATTAGGCTTGCATTGTCTGTAAAGGCCGCTACACTCTCTTGCATTATTGCAGCAAACTCTTGGGATGATAGCGATCCTTGCTGAAATTGTTCTTGGGGGCTAGGACCACTAGCCCTTAATATTTGTTCTTCAGTAGGATTGAATCCAGTATTACCTGATACTAATTGTGCAACGTTACCAAGAGGTGTATTTGATCCGACAGGTAATAAATCACTTGCACTTGGAGTAATAGCTCCACCTAAATTACCCGGAGTAATAACTCCTCCAGCAGCACCAGCAGTAGTCACAGGGGTTGGCTCAAGTGTTTCATTTAGAGCTTGTTGTTCTTGAGCAGTTTTCTCGTTATTTTGTAACAAACCATTAAGCTTTTGAGTATTTTCAGTCAGTTTTGCTTGGAGTACAGCTTTTTCTTCTTCTGTACCAGCTAATTGTGCAGCTAATAATAACTGCTGATTAGAAGCAATTAACTCTTGAACAGCTAGCTGATTTCGTTGAACATCAACAGCTTGTTTTTGCAATTCTTCTAGTCCCGGTGCTTTAATATCTTCTATTTGCTGTTCTATTCTTGCCTTCTCTAAAGGATCAGTTTCTATTGCTGCTTGGGCCTCTAAATCTTTTATTAAAGTTTCATCAAATATTTGTTGAGCCGTTTTACCGCTAGTCCCTTCAGGATCTCTCATTCTTTCCTGTAACGCTATTTCTTGCTGTAATGATTGATCTTGTGCTGCGGCAACTAATAATCTTCGACGATCACCCTGACTAGCACCATCAGCAAGACCTGCCTGCACCATTCTACTACTTTCCCTTCTTCTGGCTATACCAATAACATCGCCAGTTTCTCTTGCTACAAGTTCATCAGTAGCTTGTTTCCTAGAAGCATCCCTATTAGCTATGAGTTTTGCAGCTTTTTGTTGAATAGCAGACAATTGAGTTGTATCATTGGCAAGTTGATTTAGTGCAGCAGAAGCATTTGCATTTTCACTTGCTGCCTTGCCAGCTTGTATAGCAAATTCATCTGCACTAATAGCACCAGATTGTAACTTCTCATTTAATTCCAGTTGTTTATCTCTAGCTACTTGTTGTGCTTTTGCAATTTCTACAGCACTCTTATCAGCAAAGCCTAAATCAGCAATATCTTCATCAAGTCTTTTTTGTGCTAACTTTAATGGATCTCCCTTAAATGCCTTCTCAGGATCAATAGCAGTATCCTCAATTCCCCTTTCTCTCTTTCTAACTTCCTTCTTTCTCTTTATTTCTTCTTGAGCAATTTGTAATCTAAGATTAGCTTCTTCAGCAGCAATACTATTTAATTGATTAAATGTTTCACTTAATGCTTTTGTGGTATTTTGAACCTCTGCAAATGCTGGACCAAGTAACTCTGCTACTTTACCATCTTCAATTGCTTCTCCCAACTTATCTAATGGAATATCAGAACCATCGCCAAGTTGCCTACCAAAACCTTCTAGAGACTTCTTTAATCCTTCTTTTAGTGGACCTTCTGGAAGCTCAAATCCAAGTTCTTTTTCAATACCTTTTTCTAAAGCAGATGTGACATCTTGTAATGAAGCTTTACCATCAACTTCTCTCTTTTTGAGATCTTTAAAAACATCTTTACCAATATCATCAGCATTTGAAATAACAGTATCAAACTTTTGTATACCTTCAACATCAACATCAGTAGCTTGACCAATAGCAGCAATTCGGTCTTGTCTAGCACCAGCACCAGCTTTCCCAAAATCAAATCCATCTAATTTCTTAGTAAATAAAATTTGACCATTTGATAATGCATCTGTTGTATCTTTCAAATTAGTCATAGCAAGAGCACTACTTGCAGTGGCAAAAGCAAGATCATCTTGTATAGTTTTTAATCTAGAATTAAATTCATTTAGCTTTTGCTCTGCCTCTCTTAAAGCTTTAGATAATAAACCAGCACTAATGGCAGCACCTAAAGCACCATCTCCAGACTCTTTAATTTTATCTAATTCTTTTGCTGCTTCTGCACCAGCATCCCCAAACTTCTCCAAGAATGCACTAACTTGACCCTCATCTTGAATATCTACTTGACCAGATTCCGCAGCAGCACGCAGTGACGTTAATGCCTCTCCAGTTTTTTGACTTTCAGATTTAAAGAATCCAAAAAATCCACTACCATCCTTAAATTGTTTAGCAGCAACAGATAGTTCATCCTTTATCTGTTTATTTTCAGCTTCTAAAAACTTTGCTGCTCTACCTTCAGGATCTTCTGATGCTTTTTGCTTTAATCTAGCCCTTCCTTCTTGTTGACCTTCGCGAGTGCTAAAATCTATCCCTTGAAAATCCACATCCAATTCACCTGTATCTGCTAATTTTTGCAGACCTTGACTCAAACCTTTTCTTGCTGCTTCTACTTGCTTGGGGTCAATTAAGCTTTCTATCCTTTCAATAGCTTGAGTTTGACTTTTAGTCACTCTAACTGTATCTCCTTGTAATGCATTACTAAGCGCACTAAATGCATTAGAGACCATATTAAATGGACTAAGATCGAATACACTAACCTCATTATCAAATTGATTAGTAAATGTCTTGAACGCTTGATTTTGAGCATCTCCTGCGTCAATAAAATCATTAATAAAAGCATCGTAATCTGCTAAAGAACCACTTTTTGAGAATGCTTCTAAACTTTTACCAACTTCTTCTTGACTTGTCTGAATCTTCTTTGCAGCCTCAAAGGAAGCCTGTTCAAGAGGACCATTAATAGAGCCAACAATAATACCGGTAGCACCACCAATAACAGCACCAATACCAGCACCAGCAGCAGCACCAATAGCTGTACCAATACCGGGAATAATAGAACCAATGGCGGCACCAATACCAGCACCTAGTCCAGCAGTAGCGAAACCTTCTTTAACAGCACCAGAAGCAGCAGCATCACCAGAACTTTGACCTTCTCTACCTTGGAAACCAGCAACCTCTTCTCTCGCGCCGAATAAAGCTTTATCTAAAGAAGTTCCAAGAGCTTCACCAACAAATTGACCAATAGGAATAGCAGTAAGAGCGGCAGCTAAAGGAGCAGCTACTCCAGCAGCTAAAACTTTACCTATAACACTAGCACCAGCTTTATTAATTAATTGTCCTTTAGGTAGTTTATTGAGGAGACTTCCAAGTTTTCCTGCACCCTTACCTAACAGTTGACCTGATTTACTAGCAGTCTTTCCAGTGAAAGCACCTGCCCTAGTTAGCTTACCTGCTCTAGCAAAATCTCCAGTAGATTTTAGACTTTTACCAAAACCAGTAATAGTTTTATTAATACCTTTCAAATTAGCAGGCAAATTTTTTAAACTTTTAAGATTGCCAGCTAAATTAGTTAGCCCACCAAGAGCTTGAGCAGTTTGAAGTGTTTGTAATACAGCTTGAAAAGCAAATAAGGAGTTTGTAACAGAACCAATAACATTAGAGAATGTTAAACCACCTTCTTCAAATAAAGATCCAGTTGAGCTAAAAGTTCCTTGCAATAATAGTGCTGTACTTGTAAGATTACCAAATCCTTGAACGGCTTGACCAGCGGCTTTTTGGAAACCATCAAAATTGACAGATCCACCACCAGTAGCTTTACCACCACGTTGAAATCCAACAACTCCACCTTTATTCAATCCTTGAACACCATCCTTGTTCATCCTATTGAGATTACCATAACCAATTCTACTTGCTGCTTTTTTATTGAAAACAAATTCACCGGGAGTTAGTAATGCTGGAACTGTATCTGTTCCTGAAATACCTCCACCAGATGCACGATTTTGCAAACGAGATCTAACACCAGAAAATTGCCTTGCCCTAAATTGACCCAATCTTCTTCTATCTGCTGTTCCCACAGGCGTATCGGCAAACTTTCCTGCGATTGCTTTCTTTTGTAAGGTTTTAAATTTACCTCTCTCAGCTTTAGTTAAAGGCTTATTATCACCCAAACCAACCTTAGCAGCATCTTCTACACCAACTATATCACCAAAATCAACTGTATCAGTGCCTGTAGTAAGTGATTTAGCTGTTAATATTTTTTCTCTAGACTCATCCGCTGGCCCCACACTGCCTATTCCTAGTGCGGCACCAACAACCTTTTGTGCCGCTTCATTAAATGATAATGTTTTAATCCTACTCTTAATTTCGTAAACAGTATTACCTTTTATGCCATCCAATCTAGCCCTATCTTCTGTCTCAGTAAATCCTAATACAGCAGCAGCTATCTTTTCAAAAATAAAACCTCGGCTTGATTCATCTCTGGCATTTTGATATTCTACTCTAAGATTTTCTGGAACCTTCGGATCATTTAAAGGGTCTATTCTTTTTTGTTGTAAATTCAATTCATAACGATCTTCTGGTGTAAATTTATTCCTCCTTCTTCTCGACTCGGGTTTCATTAGAAATTTTTTCCCGGCAGGTTTAGTTAAGGCGTATGGTTCCGGTTCTGAGACGGCTGATTTAATTTTTGGATCAGTAATTGAAGAAATTAGCCCACCACCATTAAATCTATTCTCATTCATAGCCTGTAATGTATCAGTGCCTAAACTGTTAACACTACTCTTCTTAATTACAAACTCTCCGGGTTGTAGCATAGCAGGAACAGTATCACTATTTCCAGTTCCGGGGACCATGCCACCTCTATTAAATCCAAGAATCTTGCCACCACCGGATTTTCTTCTACCACCGGTAATTGGTGCTCCAAAATTCATAGTAGAACTTTTAAATCCAGCAAGAGACTGAATCAAGTTAGACATTTGTGTAGTTAATGTCCTAAAATTACCCTCCAAAGACTGAAAAATATTTGCTAGTTGATTAGAGGTTCTAGTAAGAGTACTATTAATCGTATTTAATATTTGTGTGTTAGCCTGAGTTGCCTGAGCAGCATTTTGTGAAGCCTGTGCCGCTGCCTGTGATGCCTGTGCTGTTGCTTGACCTGTAATACCACCAACAGCCTTGCCTATGCCGCCTCCACCTAAGAATCCACTAAGAGCACTACCAATTTTAAAAGAACCAATAGTAGTTAAAATAGGTAATATAGGTTCTAGCGATTCTACAATGTTATTACCAAACTTTAAAAAATTCTCAGCAGAATTTAGAATAGTCTTCGTAAAATTTTGAAAAGCATCTGATTCAAAAACATTTCTAATTAACTGATTAAATGACTCTCTAACTCTTTGTAATCTATTATCAAGAGTGTCTAGACCCTTCGCGACATCTCCAGAGAGACCCTCCACAGCACCTCGTTGTGCTTCAGTTAATGCTTTTCTCGCCTTATCAAACTGAGCAATAGCAGGTAACAATTTACCGATCTGCCTAATTCCACCAAGTTCTTCTGCAATAGCACTTAATGTTAGAGCATCGCCCTGTTTAATAAGTGTATCAAGTCTTTTGGATAATTCATCAAATGCTGGGAAGATACCAATAAATTGACCCTTAGCATCAGTTAACTGCACCCCAAACTGCTTTAAAAATTCAATAGTTCCCCGTCTTTGCAAACGAGAGAAAATAGTTCTTAAGCCAGCAGCAATAGTATCAGCAGACTCTCTTGTGGTGGACCTAACTGCGGTAAAGACAGAGATCAATTCTTGCAAAGCACCAATAGTATTTCTACTATTACCAGCAGCCTGTGCAAACACACCACCAGTTCTACGAATGACGGAGATCAAATCTTCTGCTTCAACAGCAAAATTCTTTGAAACTCTATTTAATGATCCTAAAATTGCTTCAGAATCGCCTGCCCTTAAATTAAACTGACCCAAAGCAGCAACTAGACCTTCTGTTGTATCTTTTAAAGTGCCAAAAGTAGGAGCAAGAGTTGACCTCGCTAACGCCTGAAGAATAAGCCTAGTTTCTTCTGCGGTCTTACCAGTTTGTGCGATAACCCTAGCGGTCTCTGCTAGTTCATTTGCACTATTACCAAGAGAAGTAGCAAGACCATTAATTGTTGTTTTTAATTGTCCAAGCTCAACTACACTCTTACCGGTTACTTGAGAAATTTTAACAAATTCTTTTTCAAAGGACACGGCAGATTTAACAGACTGCGTTAATGCCCTTTGTAGATCATAAATAGGTCTTGATATTAAACCAAATGCAATAGCTTGTTTAGCCACGCTGCCAAATCTACCTGCTAAATTTACTAATAAACCCTGCTGCGTTTTTAAAGAACGATTAGCGTTATTAGTTTGTCTAGTAACATTATTTTGAGCATTACTAAGAGTATTAAGACTACTACCTGCCTTACTAAAAGAACTATTTAATGCAGAGATAGATGTTCTTGTCGCTTTTAAATTACTATTTAACTTAGTAAAAGTATTAGAAATATTAGTTAGTTGTTTACTAATATTGTTTAGCTGTCTAGTATTACCAACATTAATATCAATTTTAGTAGCCTTACCTAATTGACTACTAATTTGTTTACTAATATTATTTAAGTTTTTTGGTGCAGATAATACTATCTGTGCATTTATGTTAAAAGCCATAAATATCTCCACATATATACATAAAGTGACCGTAGACACCTAATGCATTAGTACTATCCACGATCACTATCCACTCATAACATTATGCATCAGCATCAACTGTGCTTGTTTCTGCTTTTTTAGTTGTTCTTCTTTTTCTAGGCTTCTTGGCTTGAGATTTAGACTTAGCCTTTTCTAAAATTGGAGCACCATCATCGTCTAAAAATGGTAAAGATTCTAATTGTTTCTGCACAGTCTTTGGATCTACTTTTTTACCGTCTACGGTAACTCTATATGTAGTTCCATCTTCATTGTACTCCACATAATAACCTTCATCATCAATGTATCTACCATCTTCAGTAATTAATCTGCCAGTAGATCTTTCAATAAATCTTTTATCTTCGTCAATAAAATTAAATTTCTTTAAAAACTTATTCTCTGGAAGTTGTTCATCTAAAGATTCACTATCAGACATTAGATAATAAAACTCAGTGGCTCCTTTTTCCGAATAATCTGTATTAGGTTGAGCATTATAGTCATCTAAACCATTAGGATATACCTTTTCACCTGTATCATTATACACCAAACAGTTAGCAAATAAAAAGTTAAACTTCTCATTGTCGGCTTGCCCTTCACAGGTGTGATTATCAAGTTCAGATCGAGACACAAGCATCTCTACCATCTCTTGCCTTTTTCTAGATGTCTCGATAGCAATTTCTCTAGCCTCACTTAACTTGATACCACCTTTCTCTAATGTCATGGTATTTTGAATCACCTCAAATTGTAGCTGATCATATTCTGCCTGTAATTGATTGTTCCATAACTTTCTATTCTTTAACTCATCATCAAGTTGCCTTCGTAACAAGTTGCCCTCTTGAAATGCTTCATTCCAAACTTTTTCCCTTAGTTTATTGGCCTCAGTCTGAATTTGTACACTAGGTCTAATAACAGCAAACTGCTTCTCCTCATAAATGGCATCACCATCTTTTGTCTCACTAACCTTTATCTGTGCTGTAAATATTCTTTTTTCTTTCATAATTATTCTCCTTGATTCCTAAAATTAAACTTTGTAACATACCTATTCCAACTAAGTGTATATTGTGAAATTTCTGACTGAGCACTCCTCAAATTGAAATTTCCATTATCCAAAATCTTTGATCTAACTTCGTTCCACATGTCTCTAAATTCTGATTCTTGGTCGGTCAGTTCAGAATAATGTTTCCCATGACCCCATAGATATCCAAACTCTTCCTCAAAAGCAGCGAGGCTACCTATTATAGTTGTATCGAACTTCTTTTTTATATTATTCAGAAGTCTCTTCTTAGAATTTTCTTTGTATTGCTCATTATCCATTTTATCTCCTCCTCATAGTATCTCTCATTTCCTGAGTCTTTTGCATATGAAGTTCCATTTGGACATCTTTGAGATGACCATGTTTAACCTCGCCCTGTTGTTCAATTTGTTTGTTTCTGGACTTAATAATCCCACGACTAGTACTGTCATTCATATTATATATGTCTTGAACATCGTCTTGACGACCCACTATAAACAATTCCTGACCATCTTTATTTTTAAATTTACCAAACTTATCATCTAACGCTTGTTCTTTTTGTTTTTTCTCCCTCTCTCTTTTTTGTTTTATAAACCAGCCATCTAACATGTCGTCATCTTTAATTACATCATCTGATGGGGACTCCATACTTTCATGAACATTATCGTACATTCTAGAAAATGAAACTAATAATCTTTGGTTATCTGTCCATTCACAAGCACTAGTAGAAAATACATTAGCTTTTTGAGCAAGCCACATGCTTCTCCAAGGCTCCGATCTAGCAATCTCTCGAACTTCCTCAACAGTAATATTTGATTGATGCATCTTATTAAAAAAGTTTGTAATTAGAGAGTCATTATACAACCAAAAATCTTCAGGCAATATAATTTTATTGTTATTTTGGTCTCTAATAGATAAACCAATTAAAAAATCTCTTTTTATATTAGATGCGTAATGTTCCTTAGTATGTGCGTACATAGAGTATTTATTATCATTAGACTTTTCTATACCAGCCTTAACAGATTTAATTTGTTTTCTTAATTTTTTTACTTTTGCAGGATTAGTGTGATCAAGAAACAATTCTAGTTTCAAATTTTCTAAAAGACTTTCAATTGACTTTAATGATTCTTCATCTTTTTTAGTCCACACACCCAATCTTTCAGAAATTATCTGTGCTTGATCCCATGTGATCATATTGTCATACTTGATATCATCCATAATTTGATTATAAAGAATTCCTGCCCTATTCCTGTCGGAAATACTATTAGGGACAGATATGTATTCCTGATCATTGTAATAGATATAATATTTTCCATCAAGTATATTATATAATTTGTGTTCTATCTCAGTATATTCCATATTCCTCAAAGTCCTAAAAATGTCAGTAACTTACTCGCCCAATCTGGGTGATATTGCTTGTCAGGGCTATCGCTTGTTACTGACTAAAAAGGGGGTTATCGTCATCATAACCCCCGTAATTAGTCTTAAAATTAGATACTTACATCACCAGTTCCAGATACTGAAAGTTTATTGAATGTAATAAAATCAAAAGTAGTTGTTACATTACCACCACCAGCATCACCTCCTCCGTATGATACAGAAGAAAGTTTATTCTTAGTTCCAAGGTCAATCCGAGTGCCATCACAAAGTTTGATTAAAATAGGCTCATCAGTCAAGTTATTGTTAACATCACATTGACTAAGACCAGTTGCACAACCTTCAGCAGCAGCACTAACTAAGTCACCACCGGAAGAGATAACCTCGATAGAGCAAGTAACCTCAAGTGGGAAAGTCGCAACTTTAGCGAATGGACCCTTCTTACCAAGTTCAAATAGATCTTCTCTACCAAAGTCAGCAGAAATATTGACTGATTGAAGTCTATTTTTACCTTCTGGAATAACAGTAGGAATAGTTGAAGTAGTATCAAAGTATTGTCTTCTTTGCACACCACCAGCAAAGTCTGGAGTGTCGTTTTCAAAATCACTTGCAGCAGCAGTATAACTGTCTGCCCAAGCAGAAGCTGCGTCACAATCAGCATACCAAGCTTTATCAGTAGCGGTAATACCTAACTCTTCAGTAAAGTTACCATCTACTCCAAGAGTGTAACTTACATTAGAGATAAATGCACCACTAATGCTAACCTGATTAGCTGGATTATTGTTAGTAGCACCAGCAAAAGAGTCATTAGCCTCATCCCAAATACCAAGACGAGCAGTAAACTCATTAGTTGAGGCCAAGTTAATATCATTTGCTTTTGCATAACCACCAGCCGCTAAAACATACGCTAATGCTGTTCCGTCAATAAGACGATTAATAGTCATTTCAACGGAAGGCACACCTTCAATATTTTCATAGATTTCTAACTGTCCAAGCTGAAACGCCTGTTCCAAGTTAAAAGTAGTTGTCATCGACACTGATTGCACACCCTTAACAACTTGGTATGTGCCAGCAGTATTGCCAATTGCAACCTGTTGAACTGCATAGAATATTCTATTTGCCATTTAAACTCTCCTAATTTAGTAAACACAAAAAAGGTTGTATCAAAAAAATATACACCATTATTAGTTAAATAGCTCAAATGTTGCCCTCACTGTACCCTGATAAAGTCTAGAGTTAATCGTATTCATTTCAGTAACGATACAATTAAAAAATCTCATAGATTTATACGGATAATCATCAGCTAAACAGGGATAAGTTTTTGAACCATCAACTAACATTCCTCTAAAATCAAGAGGATATGCACCACTTTGTGCAACTGTATTATTATCATACATCATAATAGTTGTATCTTTTTGGAAGGAAACAACATCTACTAGATTATTTCTCCACCATCTTGTAT
>VTLG01011614.1_pt1 | contig 16905 bp, 8 predicted proteins | sample 4694571 | NCBI WGS metagenome assembly VTLG01 (sample SAMN12604809, study PRJNA352737) | marine metagenome | biome: ENVO:00000447; feature: ENVO:00000209|ENVO:00000569|ENVO:01000036; material: ENVO:00002151; isolation source: viral sequences binned using virsorter ...
TCTTTGGTGTTTTAATTGGTTCTGGTTTGATTAAATCAACAACTTCAAATGATGGATTATCATCAGCATCCTCTAAAGAAGACACGTCAAAATCTTCAGGCACTCCAACAGTCACTGCTGGTTCTGTAATATCTTTAACTTCTTTTGGATTTTCGATTACATCTATTATTGAATCTAGTTGTTCAATTAATTTTTCTTCTTTCTTTTTTTGTTTTTTTATATTTACTTTTGCTTCTTTAATTCCAGTAACCACAGTCGAAGTTAGAACATCAAGATTGATGTCCGCTTCCTTGAGAAGATTGTCAAACTCCTCTTTCTTTTCTTTCTTTGCCTTTCCGAGAAGACTAAAAAATTCTGTGAGTTCTGGAGATTTCATTTATCATCTTTATTTTGATTCTTGATTAATTTTGATAACTCCGCTGTTGAGCCTACAAATAATGCGTTTGTCACGTTAGTAGGCCCTTTGTTTGGATCTTGTTCAAGATCTTTCATCTTTTGTTGCAAGTCAATGAGTTTGTCTGTTGTATCTGCAACTGCTTTGATTGTAGTTGCAGCAACTTCATATGCTCTTGCAGAATCTGATTCCTGAGCTAATTCTAATATACCATTCACTGCTTCTTGTCCTTTCTCAACGAGAGAATATAAGTTTGCACGACTGTATTCATAATCTTTTTCAGAATCATTTTGTTCACTCTTTTTCAGTTGATTCTTTTGAGGTTCAATCTTATCGTTTTCAACGACCTCGGTATCAACGTTAAGTGCTTCCTCGATAGAATCAAAATTTTTCATAACTCTCCTAGATGTCTATACCCTGTGAAGGACTGAATGTTTTACCATCACTAAAGAATGATGACATTTCATCAAATCCAAAGTCATCACCAAATTCAATCGATGCATTATCAGTTGCACTGAGAACACCAATGCTTGCATTATGTTCATGTTTTGCAACAACCGTATTATCATGACCACGGAATACAGTTATATTCTGACCACTAATACTTCTAATCTTCATGATTTCAGTATCAATGATAATTCTCTGATTTGCAGCCAAATCAGTGGTTGCACTCACCTTGAAGGTTGTAACCTTCTCAGATATTGCACCATCAAGAACTGTTGCTGTGTCATCATCATAATTTTGTTTAGCAAGAGGTGTTGCACTATATCTGATATTACGTTTTGCAGTTTTAACATTAGTGCTGGTGTAGTAATCAACATCAACTTTCTTGATAAGACCTGATGGATTATCTGCAACTGGCCCGAATAGATAAGTCTTTGCGGTAAATCCTAAAGTATAAACAATTGTTCTGCGAGTTTCAAAACTTCCTTCATACTGGTCACTTTGATTTATGCTTTCTAAGACAATTGGTATATCTTTTTTCTCACCAATTGAATCTATCAAATTAATTGTGATGTTAAATGATGGTTGAAAGTAAGGTACAATTTGTTCAAGTATCTGTAGAGCATCATCACTTAACTTAGACATGATACTAAGTTCAAATGAAACATTGTATGGAACAGGCATATAAACTTTCTTTGCAGTTGTTCCACCTTTTGCAAGAAAAGTCTGTGCGATTCCAGTCTTACGAGTTGGGTCATACTGTATTCCCTGCATCTCAAAAGATAATCTGGGAAGAGTTATTGCAATCTCTCTTTCTAATTCTGGTTGTTGTTGAATTCTTGCCAAGAATTTTTGCATTGGGCCATAGGCCAATGGCACTTTCATGACACTAAAATTTGTCCCACTCGCATCCTTGTGTCGAATGTTAATATTATTAAAGAGAGTTCCGAAACCGATAACTGTCTTTCTTAATATCTCATGATAGAAATAAGTACCTAACATATCAAAGCTTTCTAACTATTTAGAATGTTCCGAACGGATTGCCCTCAGAGAAGTCTAGAATCGCATCCGCTTCAGACTCAAAGTTTGCATTATCATTATATTGATTCGCACCATACTCCTCATTTGGATAATCATTTGGTTGGTCATAACTTACAGACAATATGACATATTCCGCACCAGATTCAAGTCCTTTTATCTTCTCACCAACTTGGAACTGCATCTTAGTTAACATACTGACATCTAGAGTTCTAGAGTCTGCATCCCATACTTTGACTCTTGCAGTTTCTGAAGAATCAGAAGACACTTGAACAGTTTCATTAAAGATATAATTACCATCTCCTATGGATGTCGCAGCTCCGATTGTAATTGTTGGTGCAGTTGTATATCCACTACCAGCGTTACTAATTCTGATTGCACTGATTGTTCCACCAACCATGACTGCCTCAGCAGTTGCATCAGTTCCTCCTGATGGTGCAGTGGTAATCGCAACATTTGGTGTAGTAGTGTAACCAGAACCACCAGACGTAATTGTAACGATACCTACAGAACCTAGAGTCGTGATGCCAGCAGTCGCTATACCAGTGCCTGGCACGGTTACAGTGGGTATTCCGATGTATCCACTGCCAGGATTGATTAAAAGAATTTTGTCGATGGATTTCGCAGTTCCGATACCAGAACGAGATGTCATGATTGCAACTGCGGTTGCATCTACGCCAGGTGATGTGCTGATTGAAACAGTGGGTGCAGTAAGATATCCATAACCATCATTCTGTAAAAATATTTGTTGCACTGCACCAAAATTAAGAGTTGTATTTGCAGTTGCGGTAACACCGATACCTGATAATATAAGTCTTGCAGCATATCCGTCTGTCTGAACAACCTTATCAATCTTCTCAACGTTTGTATCAATAACCTCATCCTCATATTCAAAGACTTCACATGTAAGTTGATATGTGTAATTTTTTCTTAATTGATAGTTTGGTTTTTCAAACTCAACATATTTGATTTCAAAAAGTTTACTTCCCAACGGAGAGAATAATAAATCACCCTCCCTTGGACGATTTGATATTTCATAATCGTCTTCTTGTTGTTCCAAAAAAGGTGCAACTGATTCTTCAAATCTTTCTCTTGAAATCACAAAGGTCGCTTCTGTTGTAACTCTAACACCAAATTTTGTGAGTATATCTCCCTGTCCAGCGTATCCATCAACATTCATTAAGTATGCTTCAAGAGGAAATGCCTGATCAAATCTTGATTCAGTTACCTCTCTCATGATTGTTCTCGATGTCATCAATTTACGAGGAATATAATGACACTCAAGGCCATAAGTCCTTAATTGTTCATTAATTAAGTCCTGTACTAAACCTTGTTCTCCCTGAGAACCTTGTAGAAAAAAAGGATTTAACATTATCCAATCATGTCAAGTGGTGGCATTTCATAATCACTTGACATCTTAGATCTAATCTCATCTAGTTCTCTGACACCATCATCATATATCTGACGACCATTTAACTGAATACCACCAGGCAATTGAACACCTTGAAACTTAATCAAATTCATACCCCACTGTTTCTTACACAATGCAGTAAAATATCTTTTTAAGAATTGATCATTATATACTTTTGTAAAATCATCTGGATCTAAGATTCGGAAACAATCAATGACCAAATAATCACCTACGTTTACTGCAGCTCCCCAATCAATATCAATATAAAGACGATCTTGACGAATATTAAATCTGTATCTGACATTTGGATTTAATAAAAATGTAATATCTTCAAGTTTAGTTTGAACCATTGAATATTGAAGAAGATCAATTGATCCAAAAGCATACAAGTCATTTAAAAATAACTGATAACGAATATTAAATAAACCATCATAAACTGTATCTGATCTAACTTTAAATATTTGATTAACTCCTATCACAGATGGAGGCATTTGTATATAATTATTATTTTCCTCTAAATCAAAAGTTGTTGATAAACCAACTGTTGACGTTGTAGTTGTTGTTGATATTCCTAAAGTTGAATCCCCTCCTCTCGCTTGTCCTCTATCAATATCATCTTGTGTAATTTTATATTTCAAATACATTCTTGCGATACCATCATAATGTCTTTCTTGATATATTTGAATAGCATCGTCTAACAGATCTTGAAACTGTTCATCTGCAACGTTAATCTCTAAGACAGGAAAACCCAACTGTCTTTTTGCGTAATCTATTAATCCTTCTCTGGAACTTGGTTGAGCCATTCTTCACCTCTAAGTTGAAATACCTGTTCTGACAAGCACATTACCTTCTATAACTTTAAAGAAAGTAGAACCAGAACTTACATTGATATCATATAGATATCTACCTTCAGCTAAACTTCTGGTTACAGTTGAACCCATAGATAGAGTTATTTTTCCATCTGTGTCTCCAAGTGATACACCAAAAGTGTTCGCAGTTCCAATCGCAGATTTCTTCATATTGCTTCTTCCAGTATAGTTAGTAAAATCTATACTTGAACCAGCAGAAGTTCTAATGGTGAAAGTAGTGTTAAAATCAGCACCAGAGAACATGGTTAGATTCACACCCATTGGAACACCCACATCTGGGTCAAAAGTGATTATCTGTTGTGCCATTTTTCTAATTATTTAGTTTTTGAACAAGAGTAGATAAAAGACCTTTAATTTCTCCTAATTCACCCTTTACGTTATCAAGGTCTTCTTTCATTTTATCTAATTCACTATTTTTAATTTTCGCAATTTTTTTGCGCTTCATGTAATCTAGATATGCTTTTTTGTCACAATTAATAATTGCTGTGGAATCAGAATCTCGATAGAGTCCGATCTTTCCCTCAACTGGAATGCGTTCTGTCATTATGCAAGTGCGATTGCTCTAAGATCTTTAATGTATGGTGGTTGTGCCTGGTTAGTTCCAACCATGTCAATTTTGATTTGAAACTTTGTAAATGGTGGTAACTCTTCAATTGAGAATTCATAATCTTTAAACACTTCACCGATAGAGGATGGAACATTATCATCAGGTTTTCCATTATTATTAGTTTTGTTAATAATCTTACCACTTTGATCTATGTTATCAAAGCCTGGGAATAAATCAAAATCCTTTTCCATACTGTTTTCAGATTCTCCTTCAGAGAGAATTTTGTACATCACTCTAATATCAGAACTATCTCTTCGATATCCAGCAAATTGAACTTTAAGACTTGATGCTGGATTTTCTAAAGCGATTAAATTAGAAACATAAGTTGCAGCACAAGGATCTTGACCTGTTTCATTAACTCTTGAGTCTGATGCAAAGTTAGAAATAGGACTGTTAACTCTATTTGTAGTTAATATTGCACTAACTCTATCTAGATCAATATATGGTGAAACGTTATCATCAGCACTATCGAGCAGAAACTCAAATGTCAATGATTTATTGCCAGGCAAATCTGATAGTTGTTTATCTTCATTTACCTTAGACGCAACCATTCGAGGTGTTTCAAAATGATTCATATCATTAAGATCAATTTCCTCAAATCCCTGATCAACAAATGATGTTTCTGAACCATCAATACTTGTTGCTGAGATTGTTCTTATTCTAGCACCAATAGTCGTTCCATTTGGTAGTAAGGTTTCAACATTAGGCGTGAGAGTTTCAAACTGCACGTTTTGTGTTGCAGTTACGTTTGAACCACCACCACGTTTTGTTGATGAGAAGAAACGGTCTGGTAAAGTTCCACTACTTCTGTCTGTTCCATCACTGTTCATATCAACTTTGATATGATAGAAATCTAAATCTTTTGGTTTTGTTACAGTTGCAGCTGGACTGTTCATATCATGAGTCTTGTTGATTCTACGAAGAGAAACTCCTGAGAATTCGTACTTTTTAATCACATCTCCAGACGAATGACTTGATTGAGTTGAAGAATCAATACCTCTAGTAGTGATACCAGTGATCGAACTATCTGAAACACCAGTGTAAGAAATAATTTCGTTTCCTAAAATTGCATATCCATAATTTGTTGTTCCAACACCAACACCCTCAAATGTTGCAAAATTAGATGCTGCAATCACAGGTATGTCTGATAGAGAGTTATTGTCATAATCAGCAGTTAATTTTGTCTCAGGAACATCAGAGTCAACACCAGATATTTTAACTAGGTTGTTAAAAGCATGTAATCCATGAGCTCTGTGATCAACTTTAAAGTGCAATCCATCATTGTTTACATCAACATCAAATGAACTAATTGTTACACCACTTCCAATGTTACCATCTGCGGTAACACCTAAACCAGTGGTTCCGTCTAATCCAAGAACTTGTGATCCATTGTTAAATCCAACTGTTCCAATACCAGTGTTAAATGAACCTTGAATGTTATCGATAACAATAGTGTTTCTTTCAGTAATGACTCCAACAGAAACAAGAGCTCCACTTCCGTTTCCAAGACCTAACGTTCCAATTCCAAGAGTGTCCCCTTGTGCATAGTTTTTACCACCGCCATTGGTAATAGTTACAAATCCAACTTCTCCATTATTAACAACAACATTAGCAACTGCTCCACTTCCTTCACCAGTTTCAGTCACAAGTGGTATATCTGTATATACTAAGAAACCACTGGAGGGAGTATATCCAACGCCAGGATTAATCACACTTGCTTCAGTTGCAGCAACACCAGCAACATTAATTAGAGTTGCAGATGCGTTTAAATTACCAAACTGACTAATTGTAACGCCAGGAACTAATCCAGCTGTGTCAGGGATAGTAACACCTAATCCAACCACGGCCTTTTTAGAAAGAGCAGTAATTGGATTTTCTGGTAAGGTTATGATTTGATCATTACCTTCTTTTAACTCTGGACTAAAGAATCTACTTACACCTGTTGTTTCTGTATTAAATACCGCTTGAAAAATAGTAAATTTCAAATCTTCAAACTGACTTGGATCCCATGTAGCACCGTTCTGTGATTTGAACAAAGAGCCTAAGTATGGTTGTTGACTAATTACAACTTGTTGTGCATCAGGTAATCCAGCAGTAGATATGTCTATCTCTCCCATTCTTGATATCCAAACATTATAATTTAATGAATCTGAAATTAAAACAATTGCAAAACGTTCATTATCACCTGGCAAATATAAAGGAGAATCAAATGTAAACTTGGTTGGCACTGATGCATCTTGTGAAACTTCAATTTCACTTGGATCTTTATGTATCTCACCAAATGGTAATATCACAGATGATGGTAGTCCAGTTTCAACAGGTCTAATTTGCAATGTCACTGGAAGGTTATCATCTTTTGATTGAAAGAAAACATCAATTGATGTGATAAAGACACCGTTAGGATTATTATCAGTTACTTGGAATGTTTGTGCTATTGGATCCCTACTCCTTCCACCTCTTCTTCCTCTTCTTCCTCTTCTTCCTCTTCTTCTTGCGCCTGATCTCCTTGATCTCCTTCTCCTTGCTCTCTGTGCTCTCTGTTGTCTCCTCCTTCTTCTAGCAGGACTGGTATTTCTTCTTCTTCTAAGTCTCCTTCTAAACGCCCTCTCCCTTCTAGTGATTTTTCTTCCTACACTTCTTGTTTCAGCATCTCCTATAATTGTTGTTTCAGCACCAACTTCGGCTGTTATTCTGTTATTGACAACTCTCTGATCTTCTATATCAATTCTTTCAATCTGTGGAACTCTAGTTGTTTGAACAGTTTGTTTTTTAGTATCTAATACACCCGAAGCAGTAAAGTTTGCCTCAGCAGATCCTGTAACTGTTCCACCAAGTTTTGAGTTTATAGGGCTTGTAGTTAAACGAAGTGTTTTTGTACCAGTTTCAAATCTTGGATTTGCATCTATATTTGGATCTGGCACTTGATACACTGCTGTTAATTGACCTATGGTATCTGAAATAAGTCTAACATCTGTTATTGTTGCCTCAGCGCCACTTCTTTCACCTACAAGTTTCATTGCTTTTGTTGCATGTCCAAAGAATTCACCTTGAACTTGAGAAGCAAGACTAAACGTATCCACGTTTAAAATTGTTGAAGATGTAGAATATACTGTTGATATGCCTGCAGCAGAATTATATGGGTTTGATGTTATAACTTTTGTTGGCGCATTATATGGGCCTACTTTATGGTTTGGTGCAGCAAGTCTAAATGAGAAATTACCTGACTTCACAGTCTCTCCAATTTGGAATACACCACTAGTCATGTTAACCTCAAGTAGTTTAGGCGTGGTAAATCTAGTTACATCAACATCATCAAAGTAAATATAGAATTGAGTTGTTGGTTTCATTCGATTAGTTACAATCTCAATATTTCTCTTTCTCATGAAAGGAATGATATCACGACTTACAATTTTTTCTCCTATAACTTCAGAGGTCTCCATTGGAGTAACCTTCATCTGAATACCATCTCTTGACTGACGAGTAGTGTGAAGCACGTCATTGAATGTTTTTGTCGTTGTAGCACGAACTCTAGCTTGACCAGTGAATGCATGACGGTGAGGTAAACGACGATTAATTTTAACATTTCCTTTACCGTATCGTCTATACAAATCGTTTATATTTCTTGATCCTAAATTAGTGGTAGAAGATTTTGTGAATGAATCTAGAACTCGTTGACCAACCCAATCTGTCTGCCATGAACCCCACTGTGCTTCACCAAGACCAGTTTGAGTGTTAATTCCTAATAATTGAACAGCTAAATCATATTCTTCTGTTTTCATGACAACATTAGCGTCTACAAATTTTGTATCTGTCCAAGTATCAGAATCTGGATTTAATTTAATACTTCCAGAATAGTAAATAATTAAATATGGATTAAGATTCTCAAGTCTTGAAGCAAATGATTGTGTAATAAATGCTTCTTCTGTATAATCTAATGTTAGAATTCTACCAGTTTTTTTAACATTATCACCATCAATATCAGTTAAGAAATCAATATCTAAAGTAGGATTCGCAGTTGTTCCAATTCCAATAAATGATCTAGAACCAACCACTAAATCTAAACAAGTTGTATAATGTCCTGGCCTTAGATGTCCTTCTCTTTGATCAATACTTGCAGAAAAATCTGGATGTGATATTTGATGAGAGTCATGTTTTTTGAAATTATCTACAAAAAATCCTGATTTAAAACGATTTAAACCATCTGCGTCTGTAATTTGTAAATTAGCCGTATCTTGTTCAAGAAGAGAAAGAGAAGTGTAGTATTCAACCTGTTCAAGTCTCTTTTCAAGTCTTCCAATGTCAGCCATTGTGAAACGTTTATGTTTCGTTCTATTAATCTTAATCTCTCTAATATCTCTTACAAACGCAGGCAAAGAAATAGATGCAACCTCTACCGCATCAACAGGTGATTGTGGGTCTTTTGGATCATCGGATGGAACACCTTGTATATACTCAAATTGACCTGATTTATTGATGAATAATTTATCTCTTCTAGGTTGATAGTAATCAAAAGTAACAACTAAGTTTTCATCTGGAACTAAAGGATCTGGAACGTTATCTTCTTGTGAAGCAAAAGTTCTTGATTGAAATGCAAATGGTGAAATTGATGATGAAGTATTATATGTAGCAACTCTAGGTCTAATATCAATTAAATCACTTAATAAAGATTGAGATACTTGATCATAAGGTATTAATTTTTCAGAACCAGATGGGTAACTTGATGCAGTGAAGAAATCACCAACATCATCTGATGTTACAAAGAAATTTTTAAATATAATCTTTAATCTATTTGTTGGTGCCTCAAAATTTTTCTTTCTTTGAATGAATGAGTAATCATAGTATGTTGGTTTTATGTTTACATTTAAAGAATACTGATTTGTTATATTTCGATCACCAGCGGTGGTTGCACTTACGAGAGCAGTGACACCTGATCTATCTGTTTTAATTTTCTCACCAATGTTAAAATTATTTTGATTTAATAAAACAATTCCTAGTGTGGTTACATTTGGTTTTTCAACAACTAATCCAACAGCACCACTTTCTAATCCAGTAATTTTTTCACCAACAATTAAGTCTGAATTATTTCCACTAGGGCCATCGTAAGTTGTTAGTGCGATAGTTGGTAGATCAGGATCTCCATTGTCATTAGACTCTATGACTGCAAGCAATTCAACAACGTCAGGAACGTTTAGAGATATTTTTCTATCTTGAACTCTAGTTCCAAATACACTACTTGAAGTTAAACCATCATTTAAAGTGTTAGTTCCAATTCCAGAGGCAGAAGAACTTGAACGGTCAATTATTATTGTATTTGATTCATTTAATTTTTTCTGTTTAGTTACAACTTTTGATTTTAAAACAGTTGCAAATAGATTTGCTTTTCCACTTGTTTTACTTAATGCAACAAAAGTAACAGTTTTCTTATCAGCAGCAATCTCAACTTGACTTTCTTTAAGTGGTTCAACTGAACCATCATCATAAGATACGAAATATCTTTCTTCATCAAACGGTTGAAAGAATAAATTTGAACCAGCATCAGGAGATGTAAACTGACTATTTGCAACTGTAATGTCTGAGTATTGTTTTCTTAATTGAAGTGTTGTATTAGTTACATCAAGACTTTCAAGATTTTGACGACTAACAGGTGTAGTAAAAGTATTATCACCTAACTCAAACAAAGGTGATCGAATAACAAGATCATTTACGTCAAGAGAGCCTGGAATTAAACCATCAGAGACTCCACCATTACAAACACCAATTACTGATGTGACACCCACGACATTTATCTCAGTTCCGTTGGTGGATACTCCTGTAATACGATTAAATCTAGGAACTGTTTCGCCAGGAACTGTATAACTTACAATATTATTTGAAGTAATAATACCAGCAAAGTTTTGTGCAGATGCTGTAATAATACCAGCATTTCCAGATGTATTACTTATTCTAAAATTACCAGCAGAAAGAGTGCCTAATCTAGAAATATTACCAAGAACAACGTCAGCTGAAAATGTAGAAACACCAACTGCGCTTTGAAGAGATTTAACATCGTTAAATGTAAAATTATCAACTTTAGCGATAACTCTTCCGTCTCTAACTCCGTTTAGTAGTATGAACTCATCTTTTACAAATTCACCATTTACATCTGTCAAACTAAGATCGCTTACATTTGTACCAGCAGTTCTAACAAATCCTGTCGCACCACTTCTACCACCCTGTATATGATCACCAATGGATATTGAGGTAATCGCAGTTGCAACTTTGACATTGGTAAATGTTTTAATATCAAATAAACGAGTTTCAAATTCGGTTGTTTCATTTACAAAACTTGCAGATTGTGCTTTGAAATCATAAAGTCTTGCAACTCCAATTTCAGAACCACTATCACCTTTTCTTTTATCAAGTAAAGAAACCGTTGCAGTTGTTCCAATACCTAAACTTGGAGAACCAGAGATATTATTTACAAATATAGGATTTCCTGTTTCATATGTTACCGCTTCTTCCTCAATTGTCACTACAGATCTTGGCTTTTCTACGTCTATGAGAGTATTAGATATTTTTTCAATCTTATATCCTTTGATATATGCTTTTCCAGGCGATATCTGAACTGCTAGTAAATCTTCTGATGGTATATTGCCTTGAGTTGTATCCTGTTCTGATGTATATACTCCTTTATTTCCAATCGAATCATTTAGAGACTCTTTTACAAATACTTCAAAAGGTTTGACATAATAGTCTCCAGATTCATCATAAGTCCTTTTAGCTAAAGTATCATTAATTAAATTATATTGTGTTTCATATTTAAATTCTTGCAATTCACCATCTTCAACACGAGAAATTTCAATGAAATTTTGATCATTTGTATCATCAAGATCTTTTTTTGTTAAATTAATACTAATTTGAAGACGGTCAGCGCCAGGAGCAGCAAAGTTTGTAAATCCTGATGCATTGTCATTTAATGATGGATCTTCATCAGCACTGATAAAACTCTCTTGGACATCAAATCCAATACGAAATGATGGTTCGTCATCATATTGATCTAATATTAAAGTCTCACTTTGAACCTGAGCAAAAGTTCCACGAATAAAATATACACCTTCCGTAATTGACATTGCGGATCCAACTGCATTAGCACCAAATGCTAAGGTAACTGCAAATGGCTCGCCCGCAGCGATTACGGTTGCACCATAAACGATATCCTTATTTGCGATTAAATTTTCTCCATCACTGAATTCTTCAGTGGTAAAATCGTTACCAGAGTTTTCATATCTAATATAAAAAGTTAAAGTATCTCTATCAGAATCTTCTTTTGATAATATTTTTTGTATTGTTGCAGTTACACCTGATGTTGCACCAGTGATTCTTAATCCTACTAACTGATCTGTATATAAAGATACTGGAATACCTAAAAATCTTTCTTCAACTTGAACGCATGTAAAGTTACTATCATAAGTTAAGTTGCCTGGAATTACCTTTGAACCCTCTTTAAAAAAGTGAGTACCAAATTGTTCAATCTGATTCTGTAGAATCGATTGTAATGTGCTTAGTTCTCTCGCTTGAACTGGAGATCCTGGCTTGAAAAGAACTCTATAAAAATTCTTATTTTTATCAAAATCGTCAAAGTATGGCGATACGTTTAAGTTGGTTTCCTGTGGCATGATTCTTTAAAATTCCAATACGATCTTGATGTCTTCTTTTTGCTGTGAACTGCGAGTAACAGCAGCTCTGTTATCAACGTAAATGATATCACCGCTATATTTTTTCACCTCTGGGTTGGCAACACCTTTTACAAAACTCATCCCTAAGTTGTAAGTCCTACTATTTATTGAGGTAGAAAGACCAGGCGATAGAGAGGTTCCGAAGTTGGTATCTATATTTAGATTACTTGTTCCGCCAAATATAGTTGTTCCAGCACCAGTAGCAGGGTCAGCGTTAAATCTGAATAATTCATATCCGTATGTAGGTGCAGTTCCGTCAGTTGATATTGCAAGTCTTCGATCTTGCCAATACTTAAGAACTCCTGTAGTTGCGTCATAATTAATCACACGACCAACAGCAGTCGATCCGATACCAATTTCTTGAGTAACCTCAGAGTCAGCTGTGAATGTTGTTGTTGTTGATCCAGCACCAATCAGTTTTAAAGCATAAACAGCGCTCGCTTTTGACAATGTAAGTTTATCGTCTGATCCAAAAGCAAGAGGATCTCGACATAAACCAACACGAGCGAACTGGTTTCCTGTGATAAAATCAGGGTTTGATGCATCATTTTCTAAACGAGAGTAAATTAATACACGATTTGCACCAAGTTCTCGATATACATCTGCGCCATGTCCATCTTGAGGAGGAATAATAACATTAAATGCAGCGTCAGTAGAACCTGATGGGTTTGTTAATCCAACGTCACTTAAACCAACAGAGCCAAAAGTATAGTTAGATCCACCATTAGTTATTTCAACAGAATCAATTTTACCAGCAGCGTTTACAACCACAGAACATCTACCACCACTTCCATCACCTTTGATGGGAACATTATTGTAAGTTGCAGCAGTTCCATAACCAACACCACGATTTGTGATTGTGACTATTTTCAACTGTCCACTAGTTGCAGCGTTATTTCTTATAGCAGCCACCTCATTATTAGTTGACCAATTTTGAGGTAAAGGTATAAAACTTGTTGAATCAAATTTAATAATACTATTTGGATCAATTGTAAAGAGATACTTCCAGATGTATCCATCTCCAGATGCACCAGCAGATCTTGGTTCTAAATCTGTGAATAGTGGTTCGTCAAGAGATGGTCTTCCAGATGTGTTTTCTGGATTAGTTCCGTTTTGTAAACAAACATAAACACGAAAGTTCCGATTCATTACATAGTAATTTGCATCAAACAAATTAGTTGAACTAGTTTGTGGTGATAAGTTTGAACGAGAATAATCATCCCGATACATCTCATACGTTGTACCTGATGACCAAGTTATTTTTCTAACTACCCTTGCAATATCATCTGAATTTAACTTTTTAAGTGCGATCATTGTATCCCAATAATCATTCTCCTCACTAAAAGAGTCTTTAGGTGAGGGTGGATTTTCACTCCAATCTGACTGAAAATCTGCTGGGTTAGGAAGACCAATCCACGCATAATAACTATTCGTAGTTGAAGCTATCCCCGCTACAAAATTCTCAGAGTTTAATATTCGCAGTTGATCAGTTATAATTGCTGACATTTTATCAATGACTTTTTGTTTTTATTTATATTAAGAATAGGACTCTTTTAAATCACTAGTTCTAATGATTATAGGGCCAGTCTTAATTCCTGTGATACCATCATTGGTAATCGCTGTAAATGAATTAGTATCCCTCTTAACGAAGTCGTGTAAACGACCCCATGAGAACTTACCAAATGATCCACTTCCAATACCAATACCCTCAGTTGAACTAACACTTACAGTTACTCTTCTCAAAGCAGTGGCACCAATACCAAGAGCAGGCCCTTGTATAGTTTTAGCACTATGCACTTTGTATATATTATCTAGGAAGGAAGTTCCAATTCCAACTGTTGTAATTCCAGTTGGATTATCATATGATGTTAAACCACTTCCAACATTACTATCAAACACAGTGAAGTAATATCCAGATGCAATACCACTCACAGTTACAGCAGTTCCAACCACTGATGCATCACGAAGAACAGAACCTTTTGGAATAAACAAATCAAACTGTAATGCTGTTCCGATTCCAGCAACAGTTGATGTTCCGATTCCAACCACTTCACCAAAATCACCTTGATATTTAATACTTCTTAGTTCGTCTTGAGTTACTGCCTCTGGTTCTATCAGAACTAAGGGTGGACTTGTATGTGTGTATCCAAATCCAGCGTATGTAACTGTGATTGCAGATATTGTTCCAGCAGCAGACACGGTTGCATCAGCAGTCGCATTTCCTGATGTTGTTCCAACTCCAGCAGTAATTGTACCGATTCCAGCAGTAACACCGATAGAAACTTTTGGTGCAACAGTATATCCAGAACCACCATCAGATATTACAACACTGGTTATTGAACCACCAGCGGAAACAACAGCAGTTGCAGCGACTCCAGTTTTAGTTGTGCGGTCAAGAATTAGAACTTTTTGTTTGACTTCAACTAGATCATCAACTTGACTAAACAATGGAACTGCTGTATCTGTAAACACCTCACTTGAACCAGCAGATACATTTTTAATGATATATGCAGTAGGTCTAATGTTAGCCTCTAATTCAACTCTATCTTTACCAATTCCAATATTATTTACGAATACATCTTGTGTTTGTTTCTTCCAAGTTACTGGTCTCTCAAGTGTTCTAACAGTTGTGATTCCAGCCTTAACGTAAGTGTTTGTAGTCACTGTATCAGAAGTTGTGATACCCGTAACTGTTCTTGGTTCTTGTTGGAATGCATCATCTAAACCAATATCAGGATATTTATTGATTGTTAATTGATCACCAGTTTTAACTGTTTCTAAAATATCAACCTCAAGAACATCATCATCAGAGGCACGATAGTAGTAAATTCTTAATTTATCATCAGCTTTAGGAGCTTCAGAGAATGTAATTTGTGAACCACCACTATACACATAACTTTCATTAGGAACTTGGAGAATATCATTCAAGAATATTAAAGTGTTATCTGCAACTTTAATTGGGGATCCTTTTGCAGCTCTTATAGTAATAGGTGTTTCAACTGCACCAATAGTTTTAGTTATTGGGAATGATTTTCTATTACCATCAAATAAATCTTCAAATGTATTTAATTTTTCTAATTCACCAAATGTAAATCCAGCAAAACTATCATTAAATGTATCAAGAACAGTTAATTCAAAGTCTTTAACCACTTTATTAGCGTCTGTTAGAATACCAGCTTGACCACCCTCCTCTATTTTAAGAACATCATTAATTTTATAATTATACCCAAAGTTTGTGATTTGGAAACTAATTATACTTGATGCAGTACCAACACGAACTGATACTGATGCACCAATACCAGTAGAACTGCCAACCAATCTTAAGTTTTCATAATTAAGTGGCTTTTCAAACTCAAGAACTGGAGGAGTTGCAGAACTAAATCCAGAACCACCACCATTTGTAATTGTAACAGATGTAACTATACCAGCAGATACATTTGCCTTACCTATGGTTACAATACCAGAACTGCCACGAGCTCTAACAAGTATGTTTGTTTGTAATCCAACTCGATAACCAGAACCACTATTTCCAATGGATACAGATTCAACAGTTCCAGCAGCAGATACAATTGCAGTTCCACCAGCTGCAACTAAAGGTTGATATCCAAAGTTTGTAGTCTCACCAACAGAAACAATAATACCACCTCTAGGAACTGATGATATGTTCACATCATAATTATTTGTAGCGCCGACACCTGTAAAACTCACAGAGGTAATACCAGCAGTCTCAACGATATTGTAATCATCATTTGGATTCTGGAATATTTCATTTAAGAGAATCACACCAGTGTTTGTTGCAAATCCAGTTACATTTGAACCGCCAGATTTCAAAATAAAGTTAGTTGCGACTCCTGTAAACTGTTCTTCTACAGTGTCAAACACAAAATTATCTGCATAAGTTTCTTGTGTTCCGCCAGGAACTCCAGTTCGAGTGAAGATTCTACCAGCAAACGTAGATGTGGTTGTTAATCCAGCTGGGCCTTTTTCACCTTTTGGTGGATCTGTAAAGTTAATTGTGTCTTCAACAATTTGATAGTTACCTAAGAATTTAGTGACAGTATCACCAGCGCTGTGATTTGCGATTGCAGAATTAAGTCTTCCTCTTCTTACAAATATTCTATTTGTAGATCCAATGCCAACAGTATCAATCTTCATAAATTCATCATTAACTTTAATTACATCACCTGAGAAGAATGATGATATACCTGTTATTGTAATAAAGTCAGTTTCTAACGCTGCATCAAATGATAGTTTGACATTTACAGGAGATTGTATGACTGGACTTTGAATATTGTTATCAAGAGTTATCAAAGCCTTAGAGTTAAGATTCTTTGCAGTAAATGAGTGAGTTGTTCCAACTCCAACAGCTGATATATCAATGGCTTTTGGAATAGGTTGAAGTGCCTCAGTTGCCGTTCTAGCGACTT
>VTLG01003693.1_pt1 | contig 16901 bp, 18 predicted proteins | sample 4694571 | NCBI WGS metagenome assembly VTLG01 (sample SAMN12604809, study PRJNA352737) | marine metagenome | biome: ENVO:00000447; feature: ENVO:00000209|ENVO:00000569|ENVO:01000036; material: ENVO:00002151; isolation source: viral sequences binned using virsorter ...
ATCAATCAAAGACCAAAATCTTTGATGCTAGGTGAAGTTCGTTATCCATCTAATATGTTTACTAAATATACAGATGCTGAGAAAGCTGCTATAGGAATATATCCTGTAGAAGATAGTGGTACAAAAGGAGATAATAGATTTGAATATACTTCACAAGCTACATATACTTGGAGTGCTTCTGATAAAAAAGTAACAACATCTTATACAATAACAGAAAAGTCTTTAGTAGATACAGAAGCTAAAGATGAAGATGGTAATAATATATTAGATGAAAAAGGTAATAAAACTTATATATATGGTTTAAAAACATTAGCTAAAAATAAAGCTAAACAACAAGCTAATGGTTATATAAAACAGTTTAATTGGTTAGTAGAAAGAAGTATCTATGATAATAGTAAAGCTATACCAGATGCAGTTAAAACTTATGTAGCAGCTATTAAAACTGATTGTGCTAATATAGAAACAGCTATAGATAATGCTAGTGATATAGCAGCTTTTAAAAAACTATATGATTGGGAATATAATGAAGATGGTAGTGTAAAAACTATAGCACCAATACAAAACTGGAGTGATGATTATGATGTTAAACAGTATGTTAGATAGAATTAAAAAGTTTTATAAAAAATTTAAAAAAAGGTTATTTGGTAAACTTTGTGAGTGTAACGACTAATGAAGTATTTATTATTAATATTATTTTTAATTACTAATATATCTTTTAGTAATGAAATTATAAATAGAAAACTTACAGTTAATTATACATGTGCTGATAGAGATTTTGCAGTTAATGATTTAAAAAATAGATTAGATTTTACTAGAAAAGCTTTTTCAGTAACTTCTAATAATCAAATTATAGAATTATATACTAATAAATACAAAGGTAATTGGTTAATTATGGTAACAGGAACAGACAAAATCACTTGTGGTCTTATAGGTGGTCAACAAGAATTTATATTTGAATAGGAGAAAAATATGACATCAACATTTACAAGTAGTCTAAGACTAACAAAACAGGGTGATGGAGATAATCCTAACTCATGGGGTGTTGTATTAAATGATGGTGTCATTAGTTTAGTAGATGATGCTATTGCAGGTTATACAACAGTCTCTTTAGGTTCAGCAGCAACAGTAACATTATCAGCAATAGATGGTGGTGGAGATGTACCACGTTCTGCATTTTTAGAACTTAAAGGTTCAGTAGGTGGAGCTAATAATACTATCTCTATGATAATACCTGCTCAGTCTAAAAGCTATGTTATTAATAATAAAGTATCTGCTAATACTACAGCAAGTGATGTAGTTAAACTTAAGACAGCTAGTGGTGATGGATACACAATACCTTTTGGTTCTATAGGTTTAGTTATCTGTGATGGTACAAGTGTATTTGGTACAAATGTAACTGGTTTAGGTTTTGGTACAGCAGCTTCTGCAAATTTAGGAACAGGTGCAGATAATGTAGCAGTAGTATCTGCAAATGATTTACGTTATCCTAGAGTATCTGTAACATCTAATGCTACATTAAGAGGTGACTTAAATATAGAAGCAGGTTCTTTAAAAGTAGGAACATCTGCTAGAGCATATAATCCAATAACAACATTAACAGATGCTGCAAGTATAGTAGTAGACTTTGCATTAGGTAATAACTTTTTAGTTACTATAGGTGGCAATAGAACATTAGCAGCTCCTTCTAATGCAGTAGCAGGACAAACAGGACAGATATATGTTATACAAGATAGTACAGGTTCAAGAACATTAGCTTATAATTCTGCTTATCAGTTTGTATCAGGAGCATCACCTACATTAAGCACAGGTGCAGCAGATGTAGATATATTATTATATAGTACAAGAAGTTCAACAACAATAGATGCAGCATTATTAAAAAACTTTGATTAGGATATAAATGTCAAAAAGTTCTAGATTAGTAAAAATGGATTTCAAACCTGGAATCTTTAGAGAGTCAACACAGTATGCAGAAAAAGGTGCATGGTATGATGTTAATAAAGTACGATTTAGAGCAGGTAAACCAGAAAATATAGGTGGTTATGAAACAAGAGTATCAGGTTCTTTTGATGGTGCAGCAAGAGATTTAATTACATGGTCAGATAATAGAAGATTAAAACGTGCAGCTTTTGGTACTTCTAAAAAATTATTTGAACATGATGGAGACCAAATACATGATATAACTCCAGTATCTGCAAGTACAACATTAACAAATGCTTTTTCTGTAGCATTAAGTGCTAATACAGTTACAGTATCTGCAGCTAGTCATGGTAGAAGCACAGGAGATTTTATTTTCTTTACAAGTTCTACTACGATTGGTGGTAATATTTTATTAGGAACAACAACATATGCTGTTAGTGTTATTAATTCTAATACTTTTGCTATTGACGTAGCAACAACTGCAAGTGCAGCACAATCATCTAGTGGTGGTGGAACTATACATTTTTTATTAGGTACTGGTACTGATAATGCTGTTGCAGGTTTAGGTTATGGTGCAGGTTCTTTTACAGCAGGTGTGTGTGCAGCAGGTGGTAGAGGTTGGAATCAACCAACATCAACAGGTGCTAGTGATTTTACAAGTGAAATTACACAATGGAGTTTAGATAACTTTGGTGAAGATATTGTAGCAAATAGAAGAGGTAGTTCTATTTATCTTTTTGATACGGATGCTTCTGCTGTACCATTAAGAGCAACTTTAGTTTCAGGCTCTACTAATTCAACACCAACAACTGTAAATTCTATTATTGTATCACCTAATGATAGACATTTAGTTTGTTTAGGTTCTAATGAATTTGGAACAACTGCTTCACCTTCAGGAACTTTTAATCCTATGGCAGTACGTTGGTCTAATCAAGAAGATATTACAAACTGGGTTCCTTCTACTAATTCAACATCAGGTGAAGTTATATTAACAGATGGTACACAAATAGTGGGTGGAGTAAGAAGTAGAAATGCTATTAATATATGGACTGATAATTCATTATGGAATATGACTTTTGTTGGTCCTCCTTTTACATTTAAGTTTAATCAGTTAGGTAGTAACTGTGGACTAATAGCACCACATGCAGCAGTTGATTATGATGGTAGAACAGCATGGATGGGATATGATAACTTTTATGCTTTTGATGGGCAAGTAAGAAATTTACCTTGTACAGTAAGAAGACATATTTTTAATAGAATTAATTTTAAACAAAAAGATAAAATATTTGCAGGAATTAATTCAGAGTTTAAAGAAATAATTTGGTTATATCCTTCTACTAATTCTGATGAATGTGATAGTTATGTTGTATGGTCTCCTGATGAAAACTATTGGAGTTATGGAGAAAGTATATTTACAACCTTTGCAGATAAAACTGTATTTGGAAATACTATAACAACAGGTGTAACTGCAGGTGGTAATAATTTATATAATAATGAACCTGATGGTGTGTTTACAGAAAGTGGACAACCACAATCTTCATTTATAGAATCAGCAGATTTTGATATGGCAGATGGTAATGAGATTATGTTTTTATCTAGAGTGATACCAGACTTTACATTAAATGATGGTAGTTTAACTTTTTCTATTAAAACAAAAGATTTTCCTGAAAGTCCAAGTGAAAGAGAAAAACCACAACCACCACATACTATAACAAATTCTACAGTTAAAATAGATATGAGAGCAAGAGGAAGGCAAGGGAGAGTAAGAGTATCTTGTAATGCAGCTAATACGAGTTGGAGATGGGGCTCTATTCGTTTAGCTATACAACCTGATGGTAGAAGATAATGTCACGTTATCCAGAACTACCTAAGTTTATTACAAGTGAAGATGAAGCAAAAGAATTTTATGAATATGTACAACAATGGGGTGCAGCATTAATTAATGAATTAGATACAAGAGATTTACAATTGGAAGCAAAACCTACAAGTAATATATATGCAGTAGTAACTATAACTGAAATAGGTAATCCTAGAAGAGGTGATATAGCTTATGCTGCATCAGCAGGAAAATTTAAAGGTTATGTTAGTACAACAGCAACACAAGCATGGGAGAACTTAAACTAATGAGCAATACAAAAGATTATTTTAATTTTATAAATGATAGTACCTTTATAGGTAATATTAATACTGGGCAGGTCATACCACCAAATATATATACTTTACAAAAACCTGTAGAACCTATGGCGAAATCAAACAAAATAGTGTATAATAGCACTAATAGTAATTTTATTGCTGATAATACAAAACCCCAATCAAATGTTTATAATCCAAGAGGTGTATTATGATGCCATCTCCTATGACAAAAGTAGAACAATTAGATAATCAAATGGCAATGATAAATAGTCCAGATGCATTAAGAAAATTAAGAGGATACCAAAGTATGATGCAACAACCTGTAATTCAAAGAGAAATGGGTGGTATAGCAGATGCTATGCCTGAAGATATTCCTATGAAACAACCTGTAAATCCAGAAGAAGCACAAGTAGCACAGCAAGGTGCTGAAATAGGTGCATCTAGAGCTTTAGAAGTAGCTGAACAAATACCACCAGAAATGCAAGAACAATATGCAGGAGATATTGCAGAATTAAAAGAAGCAGCTAAAGGATTAGCAGCTATGGGTCGTATGGGTGATACTGAATTAGTACATATGACTGCAGATGAATTATCTGGTTTACATTCTATGGGTCAATTAACATATAATCCTATTACTGGATTACCAGAAGCTTTTAGCTTAAAAGGATTTACAAAAATTTTTAGTCCTATTAGAGCTTTAGCTAAACCAATTAAAAATGTTATGAAGTCTAAAGCTTTTAAAACTTTAGCACCTATAGTATTAGGTATTGCTGCACCATATGCTTTAGCAGGAATGGGTGCATTTGGATTAACATCTGTAGCAGCTATGAGTCCATTAGCTTTTGGTGCTACTACAGCATTAGGAACAGGTCTTGGTAGTTTACTTGCAGGACAGAAACCTAGTGATGCATTAAAGTCAGCATTAATATCAGGTGTAACAGCAGGTACTATGAGAGGTATTGGTAACAAGATGGCAGGTAAACCATTTATGGGAGGAGCTAAAACACCTCCACCTACAGGTGAATTAGGAAAATACTCAGGAGACTTTGGAAGAACTTCATATCAACCTATGTCTAGTACACCAACAGGAACACCTGCAGGTCAAGTTAATCCTAATTTAAGTTCTTATGGGGATGCAGCAAAAAATATAACAGGTCCTGGAGTAACTGGAGCAAGTCCCTCTGATGTAGCTTCAATGGCATATCCAGGTGGGTCAGGAACAGTTCCAATAGAACAAGCTGTATATCCAGGTGGTGGGTCAAATATTCCAACTAAACCTATTATAATTAAAGAACCTGGAACTTTTGATAAATTAGCAAGTAAAGACTTTTATAAAGATATAGGTTCAGAAATGAAAAAAGATTTTATTGTTCCTAAAGATGATGGTGGTATAAGTGTATTAGGTACTGGTAAGAAAATTCTAGGAGCTGTAGCACCTACACAGGCAGGTGAGATGGCAGCAGATGCTTCAGCAATGGCTAGAAAGGAAGAAGAACTATTGTCTGAAGAAGATTATTTAAATTCACCTTATAAAGAAATGTTTCCTACTTATCAAGCTTATACAACTAACTATTTTAAACGATTACAACCAACACAATATGCAGATGAAGCAAGTGCAGTTCAAAGATTTGTAGCTGCAGGTGGTGGACAACCTATGCAAACAGCAGCAGGTGGTGAGTTTAGTGGTATGGTTCCTGGTCAAGGTGGTGGTATGGAAGATAATGTTTTTATGCCTATTAAAGAAGGTAGAGAACAAGTAGGTACATTAGCTGTAAGCCCAACAGAATATGTTGTAGATAGTTATACTATGGCAGCATTAGGTGGTGGTAATCCTGATGAAGGAGCAAAGGTAATGGATAAAACAGTAGAACAAATAAGAAAGAAAGCATATGGTACAACAGAACAACCTAATGAAATAGATGGATTGCGAAGTCTAGTACCTCTAACAAGGAGTGTTGCATAATGGCTAGTATATTTGGTTCTTTATTTGGTGTAGGACAAGAAAAACAACAACAACCTGGAGCAGGAGTAATATCACAAGAATTACCAAAAGCGATAGCTCCTTATTATGAAAAACTTTTAAAAGAAGCAGAAGGTTTATATAAACAAAAAATGGAAGCAGGTGCTCCTACCTATGAAGGTAAAACTATTGCAGGTTTTACACCAGAACAAGAACAATTATTTACAGGATTACAATCTTTACAAGGAACACAAGCTCCTAAGTTTGCAGAAGCTGAAGCATTAACTAGAGGTACTGCTGAAAAAATTACTCCAGATGAAGTACAAGAATATATGAATCCTTATCAGCAAGCAGTTGTTGATATAGAAAAAAGAGAAGCACAGAAACAATATGAGTCTACTGTTGTTCCACAGTTAGCTGCTCAAGCTGCAGCTACAGGAGGTTTTGGTGGTAGCAGACAAGCTATACTAGAAGGTATGGCATCAGAAGCTAATCAAAGATTATTAGGTGATATACAGGCTAAAGGTAGTGCACAAGCTTATCAAGATGCAATGTCTAATATAGCTGCACAAAGACAAAGAGAAGGAGCTGCAGGAGCACAGTTAGCTACTATGGCACCTGCAGGGTTTCAAGCACAGGCTCAAGAGTTAGGAGCTATAGGTAAAGTTGGTGACGTAAAACAACAACAGGCACAACTTGCACTTGATGAAGCTTATAAACAATATTTACAAGAACAACAGTTTCCTAGTGAAGCATTAAAAGAATATCAATCTTATGTACAATCATTTCCAAATATACCTACACAAATAACTAGACAACCTGTTGAAAAAGGTCCTGGTCTTGCACAACAATTATTAGGATTAGGTACTGCTGCTGTAGGTACTTATGGTGCCTTTGGTGGATTTAGTCCTGGTGGATTTATGGGTATGAAGCAAGCAGAAACTGGTGGTGGTATTGCAGGATTACCTGTTGTATATGCAAAAAAAGGAACTTCAGATAAAATTATAAATGAAGCTACAAAAGATTTTAATTATTTTAGAGATGTTCCTTTTGGAAGAATATTAAAAGGAACTGGTAAAGGTTTAAAAGATACAGCTATATACACAGCTACTTTACCTTATCGTATTGCAGGTGAAGCAACTGCAGGATTAGAAAGATTTGGTGTACGACCTTTAGCTAAATTTTTTGCAGGTAAAGACCCTGGACCTATTTTTGAATCAGAATTTGCAGAAATGTATCCTGATAGAACTTTAATATATAGAGATATTGAAGATGAAAAAAAAGGACTAGCATCTGTTGTTCCTGATAGTGCAGGTGCAGGAGAATTTGGTACAGGAGAATATACAGGTGCTACAAAAGAAGATTTAGGAATAGGAACAGGTACTACACAAACTACATCAGACCAAGAAATGCAAATAGGATTAGGAGATGTAGAAGCTAATATATCTAAAGTTCCAACAGAAGAAGAATATCAAGCTAAAAAATCACAAGAAGGTGCACCACCTCCTCCTGCAGAAACTGCACAATCAAAAGAGAATAGAATAGCAACAGAAGTAGAAGCATTAATGGGTAAAGATGACCAAGGGTCAGTAGCAAAAACATTAAAAGGAGATTTAGATACATTATATAAAAATCAACTTGGTAAGTATGAAATGCCTGAAGATGTTAAAAAAGGTTTTGAAAAAGTTAGAGGTGGTATATCAGAAGAAGGTGCAGCTATAGATACAGATATAGCAGAAAGTGAAGCAGAAACAAAGAAAGAATTATTTACTCCTCTAATAGCTTTAGGAAAATCAATAGCTGAAGGTAGCACAAGTATATCAGGAGCTATTGCTGATGCAGCACAACAAGCTGTAGATATTCGAGTAAAAGGTAAAGCTAGAACAAAAGCACTTAAAAAAGAAAGAAGAGAAATAGAAAGAACATTAGACAAATTTGAGTTAGATTTAGCTCAATATACTGAAGAGAAAGTTACAAAACGTGAACAAGAGATTTTTAATAGAGCAACAAAAAAACAAGCAATGGGATTAGAAATAAGTAAGTTAGAAGAACAAATTGCAAATAGACATTTAAATGCATGGAAAGCTGTAACAGCTAATATTGTTGCTGAGAGAAATGCTGAGTCTAGTAGAATATCAGCATTAGCTCAAAAAACAGCAGCAGAAACTCCTAAAGGAATGAAGTATCCTAAATTTGAACCTGCTAATAAAACAGAAATAGAAACATCAACTAATTTTGTTAAGGGTTTATATAGTAATCAATTAAAAAATGCAGGTAATGTAAAACAAGAAGGAAGTTATTCAAATACTTTATATAAAAATATTAACTCTGTTTTAGATTCTCAAAATATTCCTAGATTATCACCTAGAGATTATCTAGCAACTGTACAAGATTTAAAAAATAATACTTTTTTTAATCAAAGATTTGCTAGTTATTTTAAAGCGAAACAAGAAGAAGCAAATCAAATAAGAGCTAGTGGAGGAAATGCTTCAAATCCTAGTCAAGAAGCTGTTTTTATGGAATTTGCTCCTGCATTTTTAATGCAAAATCCAAAGATGCTAGATACTGATTTTTTAAATAGAATAAAATATTAAATTATGGCACTTACAGCTTCTCAATTTTTACAACAAAATTCTGTTCAAGATAATGAAACAGATAATACATCTAGTGTAAATCAACAAGCATCAACTACATTAGACCCTTATTCTTTTTTAGGTTTACAACCTAATATTAATCAAGCATCTCAACCTATTTCAACTACATTAGACCCTTATTCTTTTTTAGGTTTACAATCAATAACACCTCAACCTACTGAACAACAAGAAATAGATACAACTTCATATTATCCTGATGGTTATGAAAACTCTTGGGGTAATCGTTTTGCTATTGCTACGGACAAGATGCAAGAGTCTTTATATAAAGGTGTAGATTTAATTGCTGATATAACAGGAGCAGAAAATTTAAAAAATTATGCACAAGAAGGTATACAAAGAAATATAAAACAAGCTGCAGAAAAACCACAACCAACAAGAACTGCTTCTTTTACAGAGGGTGGTGCAGAAGTTATAGATGAAATAAAAGAAGGTGATATATTAGGTGCAATTAATAGAGGACTACTTTTATTTAAAGATATGTCTGCTGAAGTATTACCATCAATGGCACCTGTATTAGGTGGAGCACTAGTAGCAGCACCTGTAGCAGCATTTGCAGCACCTTTAGGAACAGCAGGTTTAGCAACAGCTACTGCATTACGAGTATTAGGACCTTTTATTCCTGGTTATCTTATGGGTAGTGGTGAAACTTATGATGAAGCAAAACGATTAGGTGTTAGTGAAAAAGATGCTCAAGGATGGGCAGTAGCAGGTGGTGTAGGTATAGGTCTTCTTGATAGAATAGGTGCTATGGGTATTTTAAAAGGAGCTATAGATTCTTTTGGAGAGAAAGCTGTTGTAAATGAATTTAAAAAAGCTCTTCCTAAAGTATCAGAAAAAACTATTAAAAAGAAATTAAAAGAAGCCACAGATAAAAAAGCATTAAAGGATATAGTTAGTAAACAATTTTTATTAGAAGCAGGTAAGAGAGGAAAAGATGCTGTTAAAAATGTAACTAAACAAGGATTTAAAGCAGGAGGTATAGAAGCAGGAACTGAAGCTGCTCAAGAAACTTTACAAATGATAGCTGCACAAGGAGGTGCTGTTACAGGTAAATCAGAAATAACTCCCTATGAATTTACAGACTATGTTAAGAGAGCAACAGATGCTGCTGCATTAGGTTTTACTGGTGGTAAACTAACAGGAATAGGTGCATCTTTTGTACAAAAAGCACAACAAAGAGATGTAGATATTAAAGCTGAAAAAGAAAATGAAGCTGTTGAAAATTTAAAAAAGAATTTACATAAAAATCCTGAAGAACTAGCAAGTATTGTTGAAGGAAAAATAAAAGAAACTAGACCTAGTTTAGCAGAAGTTGTTTTAAGAACTGCTATATCTCCTTTATTTGATTTATCAACTAAAAGTTCAGCAGGATATAATGTGTATAGTGCATTTAAAAATTATTATGATAATGTATCTTCAGGAGTAGGAGCATATGCAAATAATGTAGAGAAAGCTTTTAATTTAGTACGTAAAGATATTAAGACACCTTTTGCTAGAAGTATATCTAAATTAAATAATGATGAATTATATTCTGTTCTTGCTTATGGAAAAAAGACAAAAGATAAAAAAATAAAAGAAGCTGCTGAAATAATAAGAAGAGATATTCTTGGTGAAAAACTTGTAGATGAAGTAAGTTTAAATAAAAATAATTTAATGAAACAAATTAAAGAAGGTAGAAGTACTTTAGAAGAATCAGAAAAAGCATTAGGTCAAACAGAAAATTTAACACCATCTGAAGTTACAAGATTAAATGAAAAAGTAAATAAAGTTAATAGTGCTTTTGATACTCTTAAAAACTTTTATAATACTAAAGTAGAAGAAATAAGAAAAACATATACAACAGGAGCTGCAAGATTAAATCCAAAAGATAAATATATTATTGTAGGAACTACTAAAAAAGGTAAAAAAATAATATATGAAGAAGATAATGTACAAGCTGATAGACCTTCTGCTAAAGGTAAAAGTTCTTATAAGACTCCTCAAGAAGCTTTTGCACAATTAAAAACACAATTAGATTTTGCTAAAACAATGGGACAAACTCTTAATGTTTATAGGTATCAAGGTAATGCAAAAAATGCAAAGTTTACAAATAAAAATAAAATTACTGAAGAGTCTTTAACAGGTAAACTTGATAGTAAAAAGTTTAATGAAGCTTTGTCTAAACTAGATAGATACTTTTTTGAAAGAGGTAAAAGAGGTGCTGTTTTTACCAGTCAAAATAAAAAAATAAAAGATGCTTTTAAAGAAGTAAGTAATGACAAAGCTAAAAAAGGTTTAGGTTTTAATAGAAAAACAGGTGAAGGTACTCTTATACAACCTGTAAAAGCTTCTGCTTTATTTGGTCAACTTATAAATAGTAATGTTAATTTTGATTTTAGAACTGATTATTTCCCTAGACTATATAAATTTAATACTCCATTTGCATGGAATAGAGCTAGAAAAATATTAATGAGTCAAGATGTTGTTGATTCTAAAACAAAGAAAAAAAGAAAAAGAACAGAAGAAGAAGCTAATGAAATTATAGATAATATTAGAGGTAATGATAATATTCAATCTCAAAAAGTTGAAGGGTTAGAGCTTGAAAGAAAAACAAAAGAAGATAGATTAAATCCAGAACAACAAGCTGATTTTGAAAATGCAAGAAGAATAGATGAAGAAACATTTAAGTTATTAGATGAAGCAGGTCTAGTAGAAAGAAATGTTAAAAGAATAATTGATAGATATATATTACAAGCTATTCAAAGAGAACAAGTTGGTAAATTAAAAAGTGTTCTTGATGCTAATATTCCTTTTCTTACAGGAAAAAGAAAAGATGAAACAGGAGAAACAAGGAATCTTTTAGAAGAATGGGAAGCAAAAAGAATTACTGATTTATATGATGCTATTCAAAATAGATACAAGCCTATAAAAAGAGAAGGTATTAATAAGTTAGTTCGTTTTATGAATACTTATCAATATATGCTTACACTTCCTCTTGCAGCTTTAACAGCACTATCAGAACCTTTTATTGTATTGTCTAGAGTAGGACCACAACATGCTATCTATGGTATATCAAGAGCAACAGCAAATGCTTTTAGACAGGGAATAAGAAGTGTGTTACCAAAGTTAGAAAAGACAAGAAGTGAAATGGAGTTTAGACAAATACTACAGGGATTTGATGGAACTCTAGCTGAAAGATTAGGAGATATTGCAGGTATATCTGTATCAAGAAGAATAACAGATGCATTTTTTAAAGCTACTTTATTAACACAAGTTACACAATTTAGTAGAGATATTGCTGCTCAAGCTATAACTAGCCAAATGAGAAGAGATATTAAATTATTAGCTAGAAGAGAGTTAGATAAAACGACAACAAAAACTTCTCCTCCAACTAAAAAAGAAGCTCCTACATTATTTAAATTAACTAAAGAAGAAGCTGATGCTAAAAGAAGATTAAGAGAACTAGGTTTAATAGATGTTAATTTAAAATCAGGAAAAAAAGATTTAGTTAGTTCAGATGTATTTAAATGGGCAACAGGAGAACTAGAGGGAACAGCACCTGATATAATAAGAAAAGCTTTATCAAGAGGTGTAGATGATATTATTATGGCTCCTAATGCAATCAATAGACCTTTATGGATGTCAGACCCACACCTTGCATTAGTTGCACAGTTAAAAGGTTTTATGTTTGCTTTTGGAAGTAAAGTAGGTATGCGTTTATATAGAGAAGTTTTTAAACCTTTATCACAAGGAAGAATACCTATAGGAGAATCTGTAAAATATGCAGTATCTTTAAGTTTAATTATTGCAGTTAGTTTAGCAGTTAAAGAATTAAAAGATGAATTACGTTATGGAGACGAACCTAGTCCTTTTAAAAAGAAAACAGGATGGCAACATTTTAGAGATGCTTTATTAACAAGTAATATCTTTGGACCTGGTACACCTATATATGAAATGTTAAGAGCTAATCAGTATGGTTCTAGTCCTTTTGGTATAGCTTTAGGTCCTTCGTTTCAATGGGCAGAAAGCATTGTAAGAGCTTTAGGTGATGCAGTAAGAGGTAATCCTAGACAAGCAATACGTCAAGGAGTAAGAGCAATACCAGGAGTAGGTGCACTACAACCAGGACTAGCAAGTGAAATGGCAGACAAATTAGGATATTAAAATGAATAATAATATAATTATATTTCCAAAACAAAAAAAAGTTTATGAAGAACCTACAAAAGTTATAATGACTACTGATGATTTAGAAGTTATTCTTGCTAAAGTAAAAAAACAAAAAGAACAAATACAAAAACAACATAATATGCTTATAAAACAACAAGAAGAAATATTAAAACAGAGAGAAAAACTATGGCAGATATGACAATGATATGGAACGCAATATTAACTATGGCAATAGGTGGATTTATGTGGTGGATACGTTCTACGTCTGCTTCTATTAATAAAGTAAAAGAAGAAGTTTCAGAAACAAGAGAAAAGATGGCATTAATATATGCTACCAAAGAGGATGTTAAAGATGATATGACACAGCTTATGCAGAGATTTGATAGGCTTGAAAGTAAAATTGATGACATGATTAGAAGACAAGCCAATAACTAACAAAGGAGATATAATAATGGCAATTGATAATAAAAAAATATTTCAAACTAAAAAACCAGGTGGTATAACAAAGGCAAAAACATTTGCTGAAAAGTTTGCAGAAGAAAGAAAAAAACAAGGTGCAGGAGGTACTTTTATGTTTAAAGGTAAAAAGTATTCTACTAATAGAGCAGACGATAAAAAGAAAAAAGTTAGTAAAGATACAAAGAAATCTACTACAAATAAAAAGTTTGATGCAAAAAAAGATAGTACACCTACTATGCTTAAGAAAAAGAAAAATGACCCTATATCTAACATTACAGTTAAAACTCAACCTTCAAAAGAAGAAATTGAAGCTAGAACAAAACGAAAAAAACCTAGATTTGGTGACGAATCTTTAATTACAAAAAATACTGATATGAGTAAAACTAAAGTTATTAAGACTAATACTAATAAAGGAAATTTACTACAAAGAATGAGAAATAAAAAAGTTGGTGGTAAAATAAAGTATAATAAAGGTGGTGGAGACTTATTTGTTGCTAGAGCTTATGGTGGTAAGATTGGTAACTAGGTGGAAATATTTTTCTGAAGATGAATTAAGATGTAAAGGTACTGGTGAGATAAACATGGATGAAACATTCATGGAAAAACTTATTGAGCTAAGAGAAAAACTAAAACAACCTATGGAGATTAGTTCTGGTTACAGAAGTGAAGCACATAATATAGCTATAGGTGGTAGCACTAGGTCTGCACATTTAAAAGGTTGTGCTGTTGATGTTGTATGCTCTGGACATAAAGCTTATGAGATAGTTAAATTAGCTATGGAGTTAGGCTTTACAGGTATAGGTGTAAAACAAAATGGTGTACATGGAAAAAGATTTATACATCTAGATACTATGCCTAGAAAATCTGTAACAAGTCCGAGACCTTGGATATGGTCTTACAAATAGGACAATGATATGGACCCTGTATCAGCGATTGCTGCTGCGACTACAGCATATAACGCAATTAAAAAAGGTTTCCAAGTTGGAAAAGAAATTGAAAGCATGTCGAAAGACCTTGGTAGATGGATGGGTGCTATTCAAGATGTTAAAGAAGGACATAAGAAAGAAAAAGGTAGGTCTTTTGGCTCTGTTGAAGAAGAAGCATTAGAGTCTTTTGCTGCTCTTAAAAAAGCACAACAGATGGAGAATGATTTACGTAACTTTGTAAATCTATCTTATGGTCCAAATGCATGGAATGAAGTTATACGTATACAAGCTGATATACGATTAAAGAAAAAAGAAGCAATTAAAGAAGCTAAAAGAAAACAAGCACGAAAAATAGAAAACTTTATTCTTGGAGTTCTTCTTCTATTTTTTCTTGGCTCTGTTGGTTTTGTTCTGTATCTAGTTTTATCGGTAAGGTAAAGTCACATCTGTTTACAAGTTCCGTTACTTTTTTTCTACCAAGTATTTGTAAGTTTTCTATAATAGTTGTTTCCAATCCCTCAGGAGACATATCAATTTCTTTTTCATTTTTGTTACCTCTAACCCTAGATAGTAACTCCAAAGCTTTAATAGCACTATTAGTATGACCATTTGCTTTTGCAAATTCATATTGTTTCTCTATTTCTGTTATAACATCTACATTAGTTTCAAGACTTTGCTCTAGTTCTAAAATTCTTTCTTGAACTTCTTCATTTTGTGATAATCTATAACCTTGATTGTACGCAGATTCTTTAGCATATCCTGCAGCTTTTGCAGCTTCTGTTGCATTTCTATGTAGGATATAGTTCTGGGCAAACTTTTCTTGTTTGTCATTAAGAGCCATTTAAAATAATCCTACTATCCAATGAAATCCTCCACATATTAATCCTGTTATTATAGCATAGGCAAGAACTTCATAATACATAGAATCTATTTTTTTTAATTTATAGTATATATACTCTAATATATTCATTGATATAACCTTACGTTGGGGTTTGTAATATCTAAAGTTACTGGTTTACAAATACCTGTGTATTTTTTTTTAATTCCAGGTACTGCAGGTTGTTTACTTATTCTATTAGCAAAGTATCTACATCTATTAATGTCACGAAAATGCATATCACTTTGTTGAACGGCATCACCTAAATAAATTACTAATAGAAATACAGTAGTCATTATTTAAGATTATCCCTTGCTACATTTTTTGACTTCTCAAAAGACCTCATAGCTCCAAGTCCTAGAAGTGACATTACTAATGTAATTAATCCTTCTACTTCTAGCTGTGGTGGAATCATATCAGGAAACCATATACCTGTAGCCCACGTTAATACAGGTCCTACAAAGAATTGCCATAATAAACCAAGACAACATACCCACATGATTGCAGGTCTTGCTCCTGATACAAACAAGCTAGGATGTTTTGCTTGTTCTTTATTTACTTCTATTTGTGATTTAGCTAATTCTTGTGCATGCTTCTCTGCCATAGTAGATAGGTCATGAGCAAGTTGCATCTGCTTATCTTTATCTTTTATGAACTTACCAAGTAATTTACTAGCAGGTCCTATTAGTGCAGTTAATGCCATTATTCTTTCTCCTTTTTAATACACGTAGCATGTGTTCCTTCTTTAGTTTTACATAACGTATATATTTTTAAATGATTAAAATTATTCCAAATGTTTCCTATCTTATGCATCCACCATGAAGGGTCAAATACAGATACATGTAAGTTTTTACCTTTAAGTTTACCTTGTTTAAAATGTTTTAAGGCATGTTGGCAGGAAACATTTAAGAATACTATTTTATTACTACAAGAAAATATTTTAGTAAGAACATAGTCTATATCTTGTTCTGCTACATGTTCTAATACATCTGTACAAACTACTACATCATATTTTTTATCAGGTAGTATTGCATATTTTTCATATGCAGGGTCATATAAATCAAATGATTCTATATTACATAGTTCTTGAACAGGTTTTAATAAACCAACTTCTCCACACTTATCTTTATCATATGGTAATGCTTTACCACAACCATAATCTAATAATGTTTTACATTTATTTTCTTTAGTAATACTCATTAAAGTAGGTACGAGAGGTGATAAACTAATTCCTCTAAATTTACCTTCTTCTTGATGTATTATTTTATATGCATCAATTAAATCATAATATTCTTGAGAAGGTTGCATTACAAATCTCCTTGAAAAGATTGTTGTTTTAATTTATATCTATTAGATAGTTGCCATAAAGCAGAAACTAAAGTTCCTTTACCATGAAAATTAATATCCATTTCCATAGGTGATTCGTTAAAATACTTTTCACAATCTTGAGCTAAAGCAAGCAACTCTCCTGTAGTCCAAAACTCTTCTTTACCAACCGATACTTTAAAATATTTAGGTCTTGGTTTTTCATCTTCAGCACCTGTTGTTTCTTTCTTTTGTTCTTCCGTTGGTTCTTTTACACTAGAATCATAACCAAATAATTCAAAAAATCTAAAACCCATAGTATGCATAATACCTAATGCTCTCATAGCTGCACAAGTGCCACCTGTAATTAACGTAGTGCCTTCAGGTAATCCTAAATCTTTATTAAGAGTTACTATGTTATTATGTATACCTTTCTTTTGTTCTTCAGGGTCACGTAAAGATTCTGTAAATGCATGCCATCCCCATATATCTGCTTTTCTTTCTATTAAATATTCAGTAACAGA
>VTLG01005401.1_pt1 | contig 16901 bp, 17 predicted proteins | sample 4694571 | NCBI WGS metagenome assembly VTLG01 (sample SAMN12604809, study PRJNA352737) | marine metagenome | biome: ENVO:00000447; feature: ENVO:00000209|ENVO:00000569|ENVO:01000036; material: ENVO:00002151; isolation source: viral sequences binned using virsorter ...
ACCCATCTTATCATTTTGCACTACACTGCCCCCAAAATAAAGACGACAAGTCCCACCTGCATAAAAATGTAATGAATGACCATAGCCTGGATTATATCCTATATTATTATTATTACTAGCTGCGTATCCAAAATGATTTGTTGTTCCACTAATTATATTATCTCTATATATATCTGTATCAAAATCAATATATCCATTACTAACATTAGTTGAAGAAACAGTCTTTCTATATGCTACCATTTTGATAGGTACATTATGATGGTCATCGCCTGTGGGAGCAGCACCTGATGTTCCTTTACTTCTAAAACCAGAATCAGAAATAAATTCATTTGTACCATAAACATTACCATCTCCATAAACTTCAAAACAAGCAGTGCCATCTCCTCTTTTTATTTTAAACATATCATGCGAAGATGAGTTAGACGCAGTAGTCGTTATTTGCATCCCATAAGGACTGTTGCCTATAATATTAAACGCCCAATTATCAGTTGCAGAACTAAGCCAAAGTCTATCTACCCAAGAACCTGTACCGTAATGTCTCCATTTTAAATAATTGTTATTAGCAGTAACATACATTTGCCATCTATCAGCATTGTCGTCAGCCTCATCAGAATTAAGCTCTAATACAGCATTACCACCTTCTGCTCCATATATAGATGCTTGTCCTCCATCCACTCTTAATTCACCTGCAAAAGTTGCATTTTGTGAGTTATCAAAGCTTATTACATCTGAACCATCTTGTCTAATTTTTCCACCAACAGAATTATGACTACTAACAAAATCAAGAATAGGAAATATTGAAGTTCCTGAAGTTGTTTCTATTTTGAAAGTTGTGTCAGCAGACGAGCTTGTTGCTTTACTGTTATGACTTAATGTTACCCCACCACCATCGTTATAAGATAGACCTGTTTCATTTCCTGCTCTATTTTTAATATTTACTTGGTCGCCTTGTAAAGTTAATGAACCACTACCACTATCGTGTTTTATGACAGATACATTAGATGATGTTGGTATTATATCTAAATCGCCTAAAACTATTGTACCTGAACTCGCTAATCCTGTAAGAGTACCTACTGATGTAATAGCTGACTGAGTAGCTCCAGTTACCGTTGCTGCAGTACCACTTGCATTGCCAGTAACATTACCAGTAAGGTCACCAGTAAGGTCTCCTATAATGCCACCAGAAGCCCGTAAACGCCCCGTAACGGTTAGTTTATCACCTGAGGTAAGGCTACCCCCTACACCTAAGTCTCCTACCTGAAAACCAGTACCATCATCGTCAAGCTTAGATGCTGTTACAGCGTCATCGTCAAGCTTGGCTGTACTAACAGTACCATCATCTAGGTAAGCTCCTTCACCAGCTACATACGCAGTAAAATCAGTTCCATTAACAGGTGCCTCAGTAAATGTTATTGTAGAGCCACTTATGCTGTATGCATCTGATGGATGTTGAAACACACCATCAAGATATATGTAAACATTCTCTTGTCCAGGCGTAATTGTTGTACCTTTTACAGCACAAGTAAAAGTAGTATCACTACCATCAAACCCAGATGATATATCGTCAAGATAGTTTACTGATCCTGCGTTAGTTGCTGCTCTTCCTATATAAGGCATTATGCGTTCTTCAATGTTTCTAAGTGGTCTTTATATGTTTTTTTAATTTCATCTGACCATACTGCGTTACATACACCTTGAACCTCTTTTGATTCTTTAGATACATCAGCATCAGGATGTAAAACTTTTCTGTCAAATGAGCGAGATATTTCTACTTTATCTTCTTTTATAATAGTAGCAGTTTTTATTTGAACTGTTTTATATTTACCGATTACTTCTATTTTATCTTCTATTATTTCTTTTGTTAAAGCCATTTTATTATCCTATTCTAATTAAGCTGATACATATGTTAAAGTAAAATGACCTTCGAAAGTGCCATCTATATCACTTGCCTGCATATAAGTTTCTGATTGACCATTTTCATGTCTTTGTACCATAAAATACGCTACATTATCAAATGTAACAGGGCTTATTTGGTCAGTTATAGTGTAAGCTGACCTATTAAGAGTTATAGAACCTACAGACCCTCCTGCTTGGTCAGTTAAATCTGCACATGTAAATGGTAAATTAAATCTCAAATCACCGCTTTCACCACTTTTTGATGAAGTTTCATATCTAGCTGTTACTGTAACTAACCTGCCAATTTTTGTATAACTTCCTTTTGTATACCCACTTCTCATAACCCAACTACCACCACCTGAACCAGTTATAGTTATAGTATATGTACCTTCTTCATAATCATCAAGCAATTCACTTGTCATGCCACTTTCGTTAGGCATATTAGCAAAACTAATACCTCTACCATTCTGCAACTGAATATCTGCACCTGGCTGAAAATCTCCTGCTGTAGTTACTGTTTTGTCAGTATTACAAGTAATATTTGGAGTTGAGCTAGTACCTGCTCCTGCTGTTAATTTGACTGTACCACTATAAGAGCCTACATTTACATCGTTAGCACTTCCACCACTTGTTGCCCAATCATCTTTACCAAAAAATCCTTTGTTAGTACCACTTTCGGTAAGCATATATCTATCGCCATCTACTGTAACATCACCTGTAAAAGTAGCATTTCCATCATAATCAAGTTTCATCATATATGAACCATCGTGATAATCATATATTACTAATTTATCTGATTCATTATTAATTCCTGCTAAATTCCCACCACCATTACTTCCTCCTTGAAAAAATAATCTTCCTGTAACTATATCAGAGCCTGGAGCACGAAAAGCACCACCAGTTACTGTGTCTGTATCAGCACCCGCTGAATATGTAATAGATGAGTTTGTTTTACCTACTATATTACCTGCAAAAGTGGCATTACCACTTGTATCTACAGAGAATTTTGAAACTAAATTTGGTGTAGCTTGTGCAGAAGAAACATAATAAGTCAATCCTTGACCACTATATAATCGCAGTAGCTGTGAATCTTGACTATCATTATCATTTACCCAAGCACTACCGTTAAAAGCCAAGTTAACAGACATATCAGCATTGTTATTTTCATGGCTTTGAAATCTTGCACGATTAACATTAAAAGCGTTTAGTCCACTTGATTGAGTTCCTAATGTAATTGCACTAGAAGATGTTAATCCTGTAAGCGTACCTACAGATGTAAGAGAACTAGCTGTAACCCCACTAGCTAAAGTATTACCTGTTAATGTTCCTGCTGCTGAAGTAACAGTTATAGCTGATGATCCATTAAACGAAACTCCGTTAATATTTCTTGCTGTTGCTAATGTTGCAGCAGTTCCTGCAGTTATATTATCTGCAACTTTTGCATCAGTTATTGCATTATCTGCTATTCCACCTGTTTTTATTTTAGTTAAAGCCATATTAATCTATCGTTATTGCTATTTCATCTGTAGTTATCAAATCTCCTGCTCCTGATGAAAGTCTAAACTCAACCAAAATATGAGTTACACTACTAAGGGGAACAGTAAATGTCATACTTTGACCTGATGTACTTAAACTCATAGCACTTACACCTCCATTGTTATTAGATATAGATTGATAGCCGTGTGTTATTCCTGCATTATGATAAGCAAATCCTCTCCAATGTCCACCACCACCGTGCCCTATTACTACTAAATCGTAAATAAAAGATTTCCAACCATTTGAAGTACATACAATTTCAACATCTCCTGAGTAAGTCCCAGTTTTTTGAAATGTTTTAGAAACGGTAACTGCACTACCTCCTGAAGCATAACGCTGTATGTCTTTTCCAAAAGTAGTATTTCCATCTTCATCAAAAGTAACATTAGTAGTTCCTCCAGAATCACCTGTTCTATTAGAACCAATAGTTAAAACTCTACCTGTTTGGTCACCATTTGAATCAAAATTAATAGCACCACTTTGTATAAAGTCTATTGATTGTGCAACATCTGCTAATTGAACCACACCATTAAATAATACATTACCTGCAAAAGTAGTAGCTCTTTGCATATAAATATTGCCTGTACTAATATGATTTACATACAAATCTCCGTGTGAATAATCACTAGCATCAGCAAGACCATCTATATGTCTTACTCTTGTACGATTTGCTTTTACTTCTTCAGAACCATTACTAGCACCTACTGTAATCGTACCTGCAAAAGTAGCGTCTTGAGATGAATCAATAGTTAAAGCATTAGTCGCACTAGTTCTGAGATATAAATTGCCTGTTCCAGTTGCATCATCAATAAATCCTACATAAACATCATTACTATTAGCTAATCCAATAACTCTTATATCAGACCCTGCTGTATCTTTAACTTTAAAATATTTATTATTATTTAAAACTACATGGTCAGATGATGATAATCCTGTAAGAGTACCTACTGAAGTTATTTGAGTTTGTGCAGCGTCTACATTAAGCGTGTTTGTACTTAGCGTTAAGCCTGTACCTCCAGCTAATAAAGTTTTATTTATTGCTATTGAACCAGCTAGATGTGAATTATCTATTGATCCATCTATAAGTTCTGAACTGTCTACGGAATTAGCTGCGAGTTTTGCTGATGTAACTGCATCGTTAGCAATATCAGCAGTTACAATGGTTCCGTCAGTTATTGCTGCGGAATCAACGTGGGGGTCTATTAATACGTCTGCTGGAACTTTACCTATGTAACCCATTAGGTAATCTCCATGATTGAGAGTACAACGTCTAAAGCATTAGAGGCACTAGACTTAGCCTGTAGTGCGTCTGAAGCTTCAAGGACAATCTTATTGCCAGACATTACCTCAAGTGAACCTCCTTGTGGGATTGGTGCTCCTTTAACAATGTATACATCATCTGCGTTTTCGCCAGAGGAACTATCAGTAACAATTTTTACATCTGCTGTTATTGCACTAGCACTAGTATTAGATAGAGTACAACCTATAACAATAGCTGTCGTAGATGACGGTACTGTGTAAACTGCAGATAAGCTTGTTGTATTATTTGCATCAGTTTTTAATTTAAAAGTGTTTGCCATATACTAGCCTAAAGCGATTGCTAAAGCAGTCGCATCTCCTTGAACATTGTCATTATCTGGAAAATGGCCCCTGGAATAAGAGGAACCATTATATTTAGCATAGTAAAGTTTTCCGTCACGGTAATTAATAGCAACTTCACCTGCAGCCAAGCCATTACTAGTTTCTGACGCATCAGAATTAACTGTAGGTGTTCCACCAGCACTTCCATCCTTTTTTAACTTGATAGTATTTGCCATTATTACTCCTAATCACTAAATGTTCCGCCATCAACAGTAGCTCCACTGATAGCTGTAAAATAACCTGTTGCAAATTGACAATCACCAACAGAACCCGATATTACACCAGTAGATTCAGATGCTACAGGAATATAAGTAAATCTATGAGAGTTACTATCATCCATACCAAAGAACATCTTTTTAGCACTACTATCGTAGTATTGTGCTAAGACACCTCTGTCTTTATTATCATCTGAACCTGGGGCAGAGTCTCCACCCAAAGTCATAATTGGATCATCTATTGTTATTGTTGTCGAATTAACCGTCGTAGTAGTTCCGTTAACTGTTAAGTTTCCTGTAACCGTTAAGTTATCATCAACTTGAACTGTTCCACCTGCTGAGTCTATTACAAGATTTCCACTTGAAGTATCAATCTCTCCATCAGCAGTAACTCCAACCTTTATGTTTCCAGCAGTTATACCAGCAACCGTAGGGCTTGAGCTTGTATCTATTGCAACAGTTGGGGTGGCTCCTTCGCCAGAATTGTTTGCTAGTGATATACCTGTACCAGCTACAAGACTTGCAACATATGAACCTGTTGTTTCTGTACCAAGAATAACTCCGTTGTCTTTGATAGTTACAACACCAGAACTTACAGCAAAGTTATCTGAATTAAACTGAGCTATACCCTTGGCACTAGTTGTACCAAATATATTAGAATCAGTTACATCAACTGCTACAGTTACTGAGTTGTCATTACTACCAGAAGCTATTGTTCCACTAACACCATTACCATAAGTAATATCTTGAAGTGTTGGCAAGTGGAATACTTCCACGCTACTATTATTATGACGGCCTACATACAGTTTTTTACCAGCTTGACTTAATGCAAGTTCACCACTAACTAATGAGCTAGGTGCACTTGTATCAGTATTGCTACTATGGCGTTTAATCTGAATGGTATTAGCCATGCTTATCTCCTATTAAGTAAATGTTCCACCGTTAAGTGTAGAAGCTCCAGCCACTAGGACTTCATTCCAAGAGTCTTCGTCTCTAACGTAAAACACATCATCATCTGTATCATAAAAAAGGTCTCCCTCATTGATACTAGAACTTGGTGCTGTTGTAGCTGCAGTTACTCCCTGCATTGGCAGATTCTGTACAATTTGATCTGCAGTTCCGTTATCAATATAAAGATTACCATCGTCACCTTTAAAAACAAGTTTTGTATAAACATCTTTAATTTTATTTGGTGCTGATAAAGTTCCCATTAATGCTCACCTGATATTATTAGTTCATTAAATGTTACCGAAGCAATACTAGTATCTGTAAAATTTTCAGAGCCTACTGTTATTGCTGTATACGTAGGAGCAGATATATTACTCGCTGCACTCAACGTAGGAGCAGTTGGTCTAGTAGATGCTGTATAGCTAAAATCATCTGGTGCATCTTGAGCTGTAAAATTATCAGCACTATATGAGTTAAAATGTTGACCATCGCCAAGCTCGCTAAAAGCAAACCCAATATCATCCCATTCTGCTAAACCAAAATTATTAGTTGACCAGTCAAACGCTCTGGTGTTTATTGCCATTAATAATCCATTCTTTTTACTAGTCCCATTCTTTCTGCAAATCCAGTATTGCCATCTTCATCTCCCCTTTGTCTAAATATATCAAATCTCCCACCTTGAGGAGTTCCAAATCTATTAGTTCCACTTCCTCTTCCACCATATCTTGTAGGCTCTTGTCTTTGAGAAGGGCTATATCTTGTAGACCTGTCTATTGGATTGCTTTCTACTTTATCTGCATCCCTACTGTCTTCATTATACATTCCTTCGTATGATGGCCCTATTCCACCTTGAGGCTCACCAAACTCTCTAAGAGGCAACGCATCTTGCATTGTATCTGCTTGTCCTTGTGCAAACCTAAGAGCTCTCATTGTATTTTTACCAATCATTCCGTCTTCAGTTAAAGCTTTTCCATCAGCTCCTTTTATGCCTGCTGCATTCATAGCTTTTTGCATTTGCAATACTTGTTCATTATCTGATGGATCAAAATCTCTCATCATTGATTGAGTAAGACCAAATCCTGTATTTTTAGCAATTCTTGATTTATCAGCAAAATCAGCACGAGGTGATGGAATATCCGCTCTTTCTCTAGCTATATTAAACTGGTCTTGTCCTGTAGGAAGAGCCTCACCTGTTTGCATTCTTGCCTGAGGATTAACTGCTTCTGTTATTCCAAGGTTCTTGCCAAGCATGCCAAGGAATCCTTTCATTCTTTCATTCATAATATACTCCTTAAAAATCTACTGGTTTAATGTATTTAACTGTACCAGCTCTAGCACGATAAGCGTAATTCCTACCTTCTCTAACTCCTTTTTCAAATTTTTCATGAAAATATTGAGCCAAAGGTAACTGTTCTGGTTTCTTTTCATAGCCAAGAGCTATTGCTTTTGCAACTATGTAATCATGAAACTGACCTGGAAAATCACTAGTAGCTGTCCAAGAAAAACTGTTGCTGTTAGGCTCAGTAAATTGAGTAGCTTTTTTATAATAAAATAAAGTAATTTTCTTACCATGTTGATTAGAATCAGGAGAGTAAAACTTTTCTGCTGCAGGATCATATTTAGCTATACCAATAGCATCTCTTTCTGTCCACCAAACCCATTTATTAGTAGCATATCGTTTACTGTAATTGTCTACATAGGTTCCAGCCATTAAGTTAAATCCCTTCTTACTGGTCTTCCAACCAATTTAGGTATGTTAACATGGTCTGTAGTGCCATCAGCACCTTCCATGTCAACTGATTTTATTTCAAGAATTGATTCATCTAAAGCATAATATCTTTGTGCGTTATTGCCATCTAAATCAAATTGTGTAGCTCTTTCAAGCATTCTTGTTCTCTGACTATACTCTTCTTGTGATATATTTAACATCTTAACTATTTCAGTTACGCCAAGATCAGAATGATGTTGTTGTACTAGTTCAACCATTTCTTTAAGTTTCATCGCCTAACTCCTTCTACTGTTGAATCTGTAGCTCCAGGAGACATATAAGGTGCCATAAATTCAGCTAGTTCTGATTTTACTACTTGATACTGTCCTTGTAGCCACTGGTAATCTGTGGTTAATTTACCAATGACGGTTGTATAAAGACTAATCTTTTTTTGAAGATTAGCGTTCCATTCTTGTAATTCGTAATTCAAAGATTCCATTTTTCCTTGAACATCAGCTTGATACTTTGTTATCTCTGCATTAAATCTAGTTTGTTCTCGTTGCAGTTCTGCTTGATAAATTGCTACATCTGTAGAAGCTATTGTAGAATCAACACTTAACTCTGATTGTACTTTTGCTGCAGCTAAATTTGCCTTAGCCTGTTCTTCAGCTATTTCAGCTTGATAGGTTTGCATATCAACAGTAAACTCTTGAACTTCTTTATTAATATCTGCTTGAAATTTTGCAAGATAACTAGAAGCTCTTTGTAGTTCTTGTGCTGCAGTATTTAAAGTAGCTTGAGTCATTTCTTCATCTTCGTCAGCTAACCAATAAGCAGCTGACTGTGCAACCCCTCCGTCATCGTCTGTCATGTCAACATCTATAAGTGCTTTTGCAGAAGCTAACGCATCTAAGTATTCAGCATTGTGACTAGTGCTAATATTTAAAGTAGGTAAAGTTGTAGTTATTCCGTAATCAGTAGGTAAACTAGAAGCTATTGCTATAGTATTTGGCAAACTTTTACTTGCACTAGCAAAAGTTGGTAAAGTTATTAAAGATAAACTTGCAGCTATATCAGTTATAGCATTAAAAGGAGTTGTATCTGCATCTAGATCAGTTGGAAGCTTAGCGTTTACATCTGTCATTTTATTATGAATTAATTGACCAGCTGCATACAAGACTACCGCATGATACATCTCAGAAGGAAAATTATCTATAGCACTATCACTATGAGCTACTGACGTATCAGGTAATACTATACTTATCTTAGCATTTTGATTTGCTGTAGGCTCAGGCAATATAGATAAAATTGCATTCTCTATATAGTAGACTGGAGAATTAACACTAGCATAATATATACTATCTGTATTAGTAGCATTGCTTCTAAAAGCTGCATTTATAGGGCTGCATTTTAACAGCTCTCCATTACTATCGGCACTATCTCTAACTACATCTAAAATTTTAGAGTTAGTTGATAAAACTAATTGAGGTGCTACATTAGTTAATGTTTGCACAGAAGCAAACAAAGGTAACATATCTGGGTTAGTTTTTTCTACTTGGTTAATAACCCATTGTACACCGTTAGCCAAGAACTTTGATATATGAGTATTCTTGTTAGTTGTGCTACCAGCGTAATATCCTACTTCGTCTACAAAAGCCATTATACTTCCTGACCTAACCTCGTTCTTGCCATTCTTTCACGTTTACTCATTTTTTTAGCTTTAGGAGTAGCTCTATCTACTTTTTTAGCAGTTGATAATAGCTTACCACGAGACATACCCATCTTAGATGCATAGTATTTTATTACTGACATTCTATTGTTCTTCATTGCTGATACTAAAACTTTTGCTACGGCTGCATTCATTTTTTACTCTTTTTAGTTTTTTTAGTATTGGTGTTTTGTTGTCGTCTGTTATTATTGTTGACTTCTTCTTTTCCAGACTTCCAGGGGCCACCAATGGTATTACTAGTTACTATTTTCATATTACTCTCCAGTAAGGGGGGCTAAAACGCCCCCCTCAAATTACTGAATTATGCGAACTTTAACAAGGTATGAGTTTCAGGAAGTGAAATCTCAAGACCAGCTTCGGTCATGACGATATCTTTCCGTCCATCAACGTTGTTATTCTGCACGTTAGTGATAATCTGTGTATCACGAGATACACCATTAGCTGCTAACGGACGATAAGCCACATTCTTAAGGTCAACCATGACAGCATAGTCTTCCCACATACCTCTAAATAGAGGCTGTTCGACAAGATGTAAATCTCCATAAAGAGTATTTACTTTAGTTACATTATGTCCAAAAGAACCTTTAACGTTCTGTATGTCCATGCCATAACCATTTGAACCACCGCTAGTTGTAGCTGTGTGTCCAAGTGCCATTGTGTTTCCTAAGAAAGAACTTCCGCCAAGCTTGTTAAAGTAAGATAGAACCTTACGAGAAGCAAGAACTAGCTTGTTACCGCTATTTCCTGATTCAGGTGAGAACACATCTTCCATGGCGTCAATAAAGTCGTCATAAGAAGAAGAAGAGTAAGTAAAGTTTTTAATTTTACCATAAGCTTCTGTGTAAGGTACAATACCCCATGAACGTCTAACAGGCCCTGATGCTGTTGAATCATCTGATCCAATACCAAACAACATTGCATGCTCTAAGTCCATTTTGTGTTCCATTAGTTTTTCTTGCCATACTCGCTTATACTCATTAGACACACCACGATAGCGTGTTGCTAATGAAGTCCCACTAAAGAGAGATATAGCAGTTTTAAAAATCTGCGTATAGCCTTCTCTATCGTAAAACTCGTCTTTCCATCCTTCAGGATCAGTTGAACCTTCAGCAAAAGCTGAACCAACAACTTGACCTAATTTCGCAGCATCAATACGTAACTTACTACCACTTGCTGGAGCTATAAGCCCAGAGTTAGAACCAGTAGGTACGTACATTGCTTTGATAAATGTTGCTGTAATCTGCGTATGAGCAGCGTTAGTTGCAATATCTGGATCAGCACTTATTTTATAATAAGCTGTTGCTGCGATATCACTACCATCACTACCATCTGCATCGTACTCACAACCGATTGCCACAATCTGATTGTTCAATAAGAACTTAGGCTGTGTAGCGGTTGTTACAACTCTACCATATTCATCATAAAGACAGTCAACTATAAGATCAGTTACGTTCCAACCGCTTGAATAAGCAGCAGTTACTTTAGCTGTTTTCACCTTAAAGTTTCTTCGTTGCCACTGATGACGCTGTTCTAAAAACTTAAAAACAGGATCGTCTGTAGGCTTCTTCGCTACTTTAGACAAATATGTGAAGAATGGAGACTGTTTAGGAGCGAGTTCAGCAACTCTGTCACCAAAGTTAAACATTCGTCTTGAATGATCAACTGAGGAGCTATTCATTCCAGCACCACTAGTGGTACTAAATACGTTTGCCATAATTTACTCCGTTTAGTTTCCGTTTAATTAGTTAAAAGGGTTTTGCTTATCAAAGTCCCCTATCATGCTATCCATGATACGGTCTTCAAGCTTGCCCTCGTTTTGTCTATTTTGAGATGGCATCACACCCATAGAAGGAGGTACTTGTTGTGCTCTTTTTACTTGTTGAAATTCCCTTGAAGGAATTGCAGGTTGAGTAGGAGTACTAAGTCCTTTATCTACAGAATATAACTTCCAAAGATTGTCAATGTTAATAGATTCAGGATCAGACATAACTCTAACAAAATCTTCTGCAGTAGTTGCATCAACTTTAAATTGATTCATTACATGATTTTTGACATTGTTAACTTGTTCTGCTTGCTGAACCTCTGACTCACGACGTTGAATATCAGCTTGACGTTCATTCTTCATCTTATCACGTTCGTCTTGTAAAACCGCCATTTGGTATTCAAACTGCATATTTTTATAATCGTCCATTTCATCACGCCAAGTTTGTTCATTTTGAACAAATCTAGCACTTTCAGAAGATGGGTCAGTCATTGCTTCATCCATTGAAAAGTTATATGGTTTTTGTGGCTTCTCAGGTGGGTCTGGAAATGCTTCTTCTACGACTTCTTCTTGTTGTTCAGGCTGGGGTTGAGCTTGAGGTTGTTGTGCGGCTAGAGTATTAAACTGTTGCTGCAACTGTTCTTTCTCATTTTTCAACTTATCAGCTTGAGACTGCCAATATTGATATCGTACTTCATCATTGTCACTGGCAACTTCAACAGACGGTTCTTCGTAAGGTTGCTCAGGATTTGCAATATCCTGTTCTTCCCTATCAAAGGCTTCTGTTACAGCACCTTCTGCACCACCAAATATGACGTCATCAACTATAGAGCCCTCTTCTTGTAAATCTACCGAGCGTGGTTCTTCCACTGCTGGAGCATCTACTTGAGGGGTATCCAATACTTGTTCTTCTGCCATTATTTATCCTATTCTTAAGATTGCTTCTTCTTAGGGCTTGAAGAAGGTGAACCTTGCTTTGAGGTCTCAGCGACCTCTTGTTTCACTTGCCCTAAAGCGTCATCTAGGCGTTTCTCAAATAGAGTGCCAGACATTTTAGCCCGATTTTCAGTTCCCTTTAAACTGGACTTTGTTTTTTCGATTTCGGCTTTCATTTTAGCGTGATATATTTCACGCTCTCTTGTTTGCAAGTCTCCTTGCATTGCTTTTATAGTTTCAGTTGCTTGTTGTATTTGACCTTGCAACTGTTGTATTAAATCTGTTCTCTGCATTACACCTTCCATATCGAATACTTCTGTTTTCTTCAATACTTCTTGTTTATCAATAATACCTTTTTCGTAAGCGTCCATATACATTTCAAGTTGTGCCATTCTATTTGTAGGTAAGGTAGAACCAGTAACGACTACTACATCGTATTTACCAACAGTAATATCGTTAACAACTTTTATTTCTTGGGTTTTATCATCGTACAATCTTTTATTAATGACGTAATCATTTAAACTATTATTAGGTTGTAATAACCTAAATACTTTTTGAGTTGTGTAAAGTTGTTGCATCATTGGAATAGCTATCATACCAAGTCTGTTAAGACCAGCTTCAATGTCAGCAAGTTTACTTTTCATTTTACGCTGACCAAATTCGTCAAGACTTACTGTAGCTTTATATGTATGTGGGGCTACAGCAGAATTACCCATTGTCATTTCGTAAAGACCTAACTGATGGTCAATATCATTTTTAGCTGTTTGTTCATTTGAATACAACTCATTCGGTAGGGGAGTTGGCTGAACTGGTGTTGGCTGCCCTTGATCAAAATCAACCTCGATGGCTACTCCAGGCTGGGCCCATTTCTGCTCAAACTCCCTCATATCTACCGAACCTGATGGTATTAAAATCTTTGTATTTGTACTAGTAGTAGCATGGGCGATAATAAGACTTCTCGTTTTATTAATGTACTCCTGCATACCTTTAACCATACGAACATCTGACATAGGATAGGGTGTTCTGGTATGTTGATTCATAAAGAATACAATAGGGTACTTATCTATTGGTAGGATACGAGAATAAAGATGCTTATCGCCCATAATTACACATTGTTTAATTCTTTTTGTTGGGACTACAACAACATCTATCATTTCGTTATCTAATAAATCTTTAAAAGTAATTTGTTCTATTTGAGGTTCTTCTGGTAATTCTAAATTACCTTCTTGTCTGCCCTGAGCTAACTGCTGCTCATACTGCTGTTTAAGTTGTTGAATTAACAACTTAGCTTGCTCAGCTTCTGTAATAATGTTTCCATTTACTACCCAAGCTGGTTGCTCTAAATATTGTGCATACTCTTTTTCATCTAGTAAGTCTTCATCTCCACTAAACGATTCAAATACTCTATAATAATCAATCATTAATGGATAGTATCTTTCATACCCTCTTATATATTCATCGCTATCACCAAAGTTTGATATAGTTTGAGTGCCAGGTTCTTCTGGAAAACTTATCTCACCATCATCTTCACGACCAGTATTAGGTCTATCTGTTTGATGACTTTCTGTAGATGCGTTTTTAATAGCTTTTTCATACATAGGGTATAAAGCTTTTGCTTGGTCTTTGGTATAAAGTCTTGATATAATAATATTTTCTGCGTCATCCGCAAAAGGATGTCTTGAGTTAGGATCAATATATATATCAAGTGGGTCTACATCATGAATACAAACCTCACCCTTGCCCATATCCATCATTGGGTCTACATAAACTAAAGCTGCTCCCATACCAGTTACATAGTAATCATCAACAACTCTTCTCATCATTGTGTTACCTTCTGATATTTGCCAAATATACTCTAACAATCCATTCATAGCTTGAGCTACTTGATTGTCACTGTCTTCTCTGGGGGAAACTCTAAATTGAGGTTTGTTTGCAGTTATAAGTGCTTTTGCTGCTTCTACTGCTGGATGGATACGATTAACTACTAGTGGAGCTTGACCTCTTTCTTCTAATATCCGTTTTTGGTCTGATGTCCACTGCTTACCAAGTCTAAATTCTTTATCTTCTTGAGCATGATTTGCCCAAGTTTCACGTTTTTGTGAATAGGTTTTAAACAAATCTTTAGTTTCATCAACTAATTTTTTGCCTGTTTTCTTTGATTTCGAAGAGTAAGCCATCATTTAAAATTAATATCTATAAGGTTAACCAGTCAAGTAGTTTATTGCTTTTTATTTCAAGTTCTTCTTTAGGGTCAAAATCATCTTTTTTAACCCTACAAGGTTTAGCACCTTCTAATGCAGTCCATACAGCATCCATTATATCATCATTCTTACCTCTTGGGTAAGATAAGAACTCTTGCTGTGCTGTAAGGTCTTGAGTTCTAAAGAAAAATTGTCCTTTAGCAAAGACTGGTACTAATGATAGTAGTCTTTCACTCTTTCGGTTCCGTGGTTTTACACCTTTTTCTAATCCAGGTATATATAAATTCTTTTCAAGCATTAAAGCTCTAGTTGCACTACGCAATGCTTCTTGATATGCAACTGTTTCTATTTTCATTCTTTTCGGACGATATTTTTCAAATATCTCAATGATCTTTTCAGGTTGTCTTGCAGGGTCGAGTCTTTTTCTATAAATGTCAACAATATACTTGTTATTGTCAGCATCAATACCAATGGTAGCAATAACAAAATAGTCAGCACGGGCACTAAGACTAGATGCAGGATCAACCCCAGTATAGAGTTCGACTGGTATAATTTTCTTTTCATCTGCTATCTCTCTAGTTAAACATGATTGTCCATTAATTTTTTCAAAGTCATAATGGTGTAATTGTATATAGTCTGGTTTAAATGGTGCGTCATCTGGAGATTGAGCAATATTCATGTACTCTTGATAGAATCCATTTATATTACCCACACTCTCAAACTCGCTTTTTATTTGCATTATTCTATCTTTAGGGAATCTTTGTGGCCATATACTGTTTTCATCGTCATCCCAGATACTATACCACAATGTTTTCCAAGCAGGACTGTCTTTAGCCCAATAAAGAAAACAATCTTCAGATATAACGGTACCAATCATTATTATTCTACCCTCGTCTGAAAGAGATGGTATAACAGCTTCTGTCATCCATTTACGGTTTTTAGTCCTAGCTTCAGGAGTAAGTGCATTTAATTCTGATTCAAAGTCATCTACTATAATAACATTAGGTCTAGTATCACCCTCAATAAAACCACGCACTCTTTGTCCAGTACCAACTGCTACTATACGAGTACCATTTTTTAATACAATATCTGTACCAGTCCATCTTTTTGCAGTAGCAGAACTAAAATCCCCATATATAGACCTAAAGTTATCACTATGTTCTAAATGGTATTTAATACGAGATAAAAAGTTTATTGACTGAGCTTGAGACTCAGATATAATAACTATAAATAAATCATCTTCTGGTTTTTTATGACCTATCTTGTACAACGGAAAGATAAGCGAACATACAGTGCTCTTAGCTGTACCACGAGGTGCAGCTATAAGAACACGTTTAGTTTCATCGTCTTTTAATGATTTGTATATATCTCTGTGAAAAGAAGGTGTGTCTTTAGCTAATGCTTTTGGAAAGCAATATTTTCCAAACCACCCCATATCACGCTTAAAACCAGCTTTCTCTTTTTCAAGAGCATAGCCAATCTCGTAATCGTTAGTATTTTGTAGTTGTTGTTCTACCAGTGTTTCCATTTTTCTTACGTTTTGGTTTATTCTTCTTGTTTTGTTTCTTTTGTTTGCGTCTGTAACTCGCCATCTTTAACCTCCGTTTGCGTTGCTTTAAACATTTTCTTTTTCTCTTGAATGTCTGCCAAGGTATTCTCAACAGTAGATGCTTCTATCTGATGGGTAGTAACAACTTTACCTCTACCTTTCATTTCATTCATATCCATTAACTTATCTAAAACTGTCATAGCTACCTTGGGATCACCAGAATTACCCATCTGTTCTCCATCCCAATCCATAACCTTATCTAATACAGCAGCTAATGCTTTAGCTGTATCCATCTTACCTATTGGAAATTGTTCTACTATATTATCTAATTCATCTTTAGTCATCTTTTTAAAGACCTCCGTTCTCATTGTCTTTTTAATTGAATATTCTTTGTTTTTAGGTATAGAACCAAACACCATTTGTATAGCAGCATTCTTTTTCATTCCAGGTTGTGCCATAAGATGTGCTAATTTTTGGTATTCATGTTTACTTTTTGTATGCTTACCACGATTATTTTTACCACTAATAGTATAATTGTTAATTCTGCCTTCTGAGTTTATTGTACTATTAATAGATTTTATAAATGACGGGCCCCAAGGGTATTTAATATTTAAATAACCATTTTTAGTTTCCGAACGTTTTAGACATATGGCCACTTCTCCATCAGAGGAGATGCCATACTCTCCCTCAGAAACTTCAAAAGGGTGTTTATACGACAAACCCAGTTCATCCGCTTCTTCTCGTGAATAAACTGGGTATTCTTTCCCAGAGACTACTTCG
>VTLG01013376.1_pt1 | contig 16897 bp, 13 predicted proteins | sample 4694571 | NCBI WGS metagenome assembly VTLG01 (sample SAMN12604809, study PRJNA352737) | marine metagenome | biome: ENVO:00000447; feature: ENVO:00000209|ENVO:00000569|ENVO:01000036; material: ENVO:00002151; isolation source: viral sequences binned using virsorter ...
CCCCCCATGCCACCTCGTTCCCCTTTTGTTCCTATATCATATTTCAAGATAAAAGTCAATAAAAAAATTAAGTTATCAACAAAAATCTTTTTATATCTTTTTCAGGTACACCAGATTTTTTCAAATCATCAGTCATTTGTTTGAAGACTTCTTTATGCCCACCATTTTTAATAAATACTTTACCATCTTTTTTCAAAGATATTCCAACTCTAGTTCCGTCTTTTAACTTAACAAACATGTCGGCTGATGTTCCATGATTCTCAACACCTATAGTTTTATGACCACTCTTGGTATCCCATACTATTTCATCTATACTATCTAAACCAAATGTTTTTTCTATTTGTTTAGTTGCAGCTAAAGAGGCTTTCACCCAACTTTTATCTAAAAATGTATCTTTATCATTTGCAATAGACATTAACATTTCTGATATTTGTTCATATGACTTACCATCTTTTAACATTCTTAATGCTTTATGTGTTGCAGCTTCACCAGCTCTTGAAACATGTGTCCCAGCTCCTTTATCAAAATCAGATGTCCCACTTTCTTTATCTTTCTTTTCTTGAGTTTTCGAATAGTTTAAAGCTGCATCAGTATCTTGATGATCTTTCTTTCTATTATCGTCTATAGAAGATTTATCCGTTTGAGAAGAAACATCACCAACTGTAGTATCTTTACCAGCTATATTAACTTTAGTAGATGGTCTCATTTTATGTTTGGCTTGATATTGTTTAAAAGAATCTATACTTTTAAAATCTAATTCTGTTAAATCTGTATTTTCTTCTACTTCCTTTTCTTTTTCTTTTTTTTGTAATTCTTTAGCTACATCAGAACCACCTGGATCTCCACCTTCTGGACTATCTGGATCTACAGGTTCATCATTACCTCTTTTAACACCAAAAACATTTTTTATTTTAGATGGTTTTGATTTTTTTTTCTTTTTGTTGCCTAAATCTGCATTTTTATATGGCACGAATGGTTTTTTTTCATGTAAATTGGACATTAATTCTTGGATTAATTCTTCAGAAAAATTAACTTTCTTTAAAGCTTCTTTTAATTTAACCATGTGATAAGAATTTTCCATATTTGGTATACCATCTGGCAACAAATAAGACCATTCAATTAATATTTTATTTATAATTTCTGAAATATGTTTCATTCTATAACCTATTAGTGATGTCGTTTACACTATTATAAGTATAACCCATCTTAACTTTTGTTGGATAATTATTTTTTTCTAAAATTATTTTTATATTTTTCAATATATCAACTCCATCTTGTTTATCGAAATCAAATAGAAAACTATCATATCCGTATAAAATTAATTTTGTTTTTTTATTTTTCAAATATGATTGTAATTTTAAAATTCTTTGTATATTACGTTCTGTTTCAAAAGACTGTATCAGATAATTAAATACTTTATTTTTATTCAAATCTTCAAAATTATCATATATAATCTTCCGTCTATAAATATCTGTGTAAACACAATTATGTGTATTTATTTCATTCCATTTTTTATTGATGTAATCGTAAGTTTTATCAAAAAATGGGACGTTTTTTCGTGTTTCTTCATCAATTCCACCATATAGCAATTTAAAAGTTTTTGCTTTTGAATCTTCATATGAACAACCATAATGTTCTGCAAGATGTTTATGTACTGAATCTTCACCAAATTCATAATCTACTAATTCAGCAATCAATCTCAAGTGATATGCATCAAAATCAAATTCAACCAAATAATCATTTTCAGCCACTATAGCTTTTCTCTTTTCAGGTGGTAGAGCTGCAAAGTTTACACTTCCAAATGAATTACTTGGACGACCTGTTGTTGTCCATAGATTGTAATTTGAATACAACTTACCATTTGATATATGTTTCTTTACTCTTATATCAAATATATCACATATATCATCAGAAACTTTGATTCCATTCTTTTCAATTGATGTAAATGCTTTAATAGCATCATTCATATAATCATCATTTTCACCTGTATATGGCTTAACCATATTTTTATAAAGTTCACTACAATATTCATTATGTTTGCATAATGGTATGATCTCGTTAAGCTTTTTTACATTATAGTACTTACTACTCAAGAAATCTATTGCATTATTACGAATATTATTGTCAAATGGTTTGCCAGTTTCATTCCACCAAATAAAGTTTTTATCCACTACATTCTTAAATTCATAGAAATGATTTAGTATTTTTTTGTCAGGTGTTTGGATTAGTTCTTTATCTAACCATTTATAATCTTCCATAAATTTATCTGAATCAGGATGTTTTTGTATTATAAAGAATGGTTCTTCTGCAGATTCTGGTTGAACCCATAGGGCTGATAATCCATTATTTTTATGTAATGGATGTAGGTTTGGATCTGAAAATATTGGTATAACCGTATACATCGTGTCTTAATATATAACATTTTTATGATAAAAACAAACGTTTTTTTATTCTTCAGATTCTGGTGGTGGTATTGGTTGAACTTCTTCCCAATTTAAATCATTGTCCCATATTTCATCACATTGTTCTGGTTGATATCCCAAATCAGTTAAAGCCTTTTTTGACATTAATATTTTAGGAGTTGGTATTGGTGTTTTTCCATTTGCAAAAGCTTTATCACTTCTTAATCTCATTTGTCCAGCTAAACTTGTTCTCCATGTTCCAGAACTTATTTCTTGTGAAACTTTTGTTAATGTAAAGTATGTTCTTTCTAAATAAGCTTTTGGCATGTAATCAATTTTAAATGAATTTCCTGGAAATATACCAGATATGCCATAGATAGAAAAAGAAACATCATATGGTAATAATATATCTTTATTATTTTCTGGATTATCTACTTCATGTTTTTTTATTTTGTATTCAAAATACTGTGTAGCTGATTTTGCAACTAAAGCTCCTTCTGGTGGTTGTTCTTCCAGTTTAGCCGAATCTTTTTCTATCTTTATGACATTTGAAGCACTTACTGCCGTATTGTATTCTTCTTTTAATTTTTTTGCATAATCTTTTGCGTCTTTACTAGTTCCTTTATATACCTTATCTATATTATCTATTAATTGTGAATTATCTGAATCATCTAAAAAGTCGTCTGGTAATTCTTCTGGTATTGGTACATCTTCTTTTTGTTCTTCTTCAATTTGATTTACTTCTTCTTCTTTTTTTGGTACATGTTGCCAAAAAATATCATTATCTTCTTTAAATAATTCCTTAACAGCTAAACCTTGTAAAATATTTTCTGATGATGGGAATACTTTCTGTTCACCAGTCAAACCTTGTATAGCTACCATGTTAGCCATAGCACCATTTGGAGTACTTAATCCCAAATCTATGGTAGATATAATTGAATTTGGTGAATATGGTTTGAATATAAATAAATCATCAAATTTCTTTGTTTCTTTTGCAGCTTCTTCTTGTAAACTTTCATCATATCGTTCTTTAAAGTTTTGAACATTAGCGTTTATGACTGGATTGTTGAAATCGACTACTGCAAATTCTTTACCATTGTTTATTTCCATAAGTTTTAAATCTATACAACCAACTGATTCTTCAGATATCGTTGTTAATATTTGATTTATAGCACTTTTGACATCATCATTTGTAGCAAAAGCTGATTCGATAACACTAACATTGACAAATATTATATCCATTGGTACTTGGTTTTGTTTTTTTAAAGCTGATATATCGTATGTACGTCTTTTTATTGGATTATCCCATGAGTTATTTACCCTTCCTTGAACTTTATCTGTATTTGGATATAAAAATGATAAACTTGATAAATTCTTCGTATAATTTTGTTTTTTTAATAAATTTTCATTGAATGTTATAAGTTGTCCATTAGAATTAAATCCAGCGTTGTTGTTTGGGTTTTCATATCTAACACCAAGAATTTTATTTAAGAAATTTTCAAAATACCACCATGTCATATACAAATTATTATTTAAATCTGGTACATCCTTATCATCTTCATCATCTAAATATTGAAAGTATACACCAACATCATAAGCGGTTGATGGTATAACTGGATATTTATATTTAGTCCCATCTTCTTCTGCAGATTCTTGTGAAGCTACAGATTTAGCAACAGCTTTTCTCCAATCATTACCTTCTTTAGACTTTATTATCCAATCTAAATCAGACATAGTATCTAAACCTAATTTTTCAGCTATCCTTTTTAAAGCTTCATGTGTTATTTCATTTCGTATTTTATCTGCATATTTGGTACGACCATCTTGTTGATGATCCATAACTGCATAATTTTTAGATATGATTTGAACCGAACATTCGAATGTACCATCAGGTTTTGATTTTGCATCATATTTTGTTACAAAACCCATAAAACAATCCATATCACCTTGTGATTTTTGTACTACTCCAGTAGGTGAATCAGGACTACCAAATATTAAATCTTCAATGTGATCTAATGTTCCTTTGTGTTGTAATTCTTCTTCTGGATGATATATGTGTGATGTGTCCCAACCAACATCTACAAACACCAAAGCTCCTGGATATAAAAAATACTTTGTAAATATTTTTTCAAAATCATTAAAATTATTTACTTTAAAATTAACAGTTGTATTTTTGACTGTCCCTAAATAACCAGCAACATCAGATGTAATAGATGTTATACCAGCATTGGCTTTCATAAATTCGTTTTCATTCAAAAAATCTTTTTGTACAGAATCACCTACACTTTCATTTTTAAAATAATCTTTATATACATTATTACCAATACAATACACTTTGACATCAAAAGGATCATTTTTTACTGGATTATCTGGATCTGAATTATCTACTTGGTATAATGAAACGGCTGTCCACATTCTAGCCCATGGTTTTCTAGAGGACAATTCACCAGCACCATTAAAATTATGGTGATGTCCTATACCTGTATTATAGGGATTTGAATTATCGAAATCTTCTTGTGTTGTAATTGGTTCATTTGGTGATGCACCAGCAGCTAATAATTGTCTAGCTTCTAATTTTTTTTTGATTGGTTCATCAAAATCAGAACCAAATATTCTATTACTTATATTCATAACTTTTATTCACCATGTGCTGATTGAGTTGAAGATGGTATTCTAATTATTTTTCCTGGCTCTATATTCATAAACTTCATATTATTTGCTTTGGCTATAAACCACCACAATGATGGATTACCATAATATTTAAATGCTAATAAATCAAATCTATCACCATCTTGTGATTGTACATATATATCGTCATTTTTTTCTGGTATTTCATCATAATATGTTGTTCTATAGGATTTCATTCCATCTTTTTCTCTAATCTTCACATTGTCATATCTACCCATTATTGTTCTCCCCCTGCACCAACTATAGAACTTTTACCAAAAAATTTACTTTCCATATTAGGAATAGTATCGTGTAATATTTTATATGTTATAGCTGCATCAACAACTTTAGGTACTTTACTACCATTTTCTATTTCCCACAAAACTGTGTCTTCAAATGTATAAGTTACACTTTCTATAAATCCTAAAACTTCTTGGTCTTTTTTACCATATAAATCACCTAATCTAAATCGTGTTAAAGGTGGTTTAGATCTAATTTTATTTTCAAAATTGACATCATCAGCTTTAAATTGTGGATAACATAACGATGTCAATCTATTTAATTTTTCATAGATAACATCTAATTCACTTCTTGATGAAGCTGCCAATTTTAAATTAAAAGATATATTTCTTTCAGTACTTTCATAACTATAAACTGGTGAACTTCTTCCTACATAAATTTCACTACTCCATGAAGGTGTTATTGATTCTGTCAAACCAGTTATGTATCCTCTAAAAAATATATATGAATTATCCCGTAAATCTTTAAAATAAGTTAGATAACCATATTTATTTTTTTCTATTTCACCAGATTCCAATCCATTTTGTGTTTGTGCTTCATCCAATGTTTCAGCTTGTGTTATAGGAAATAATGTCATTATATCACCACGTAAAGAATTGAATGGTGTTTCTTTTGGTTTTAAATTGTCTGGATAATAATTACCTATACCACCTTCTAAATTTTTAGTATATCTTTGTGAATCTGGGTCTTTTTGTATTTCACTATAGTTTTTAAATTGACTTTTAATTTTATTTTGTTGTTCTTCTGTAGGTGAATTTACATTATTATGAAGTGATTCTTCACCAGCATCAGAAGCATCTTTATCTAATTTATCTTGTAAACTTTTGTGATTTCCAAGTACACCTAATGTAAGAAAAGGGTAATCTTTACCTGTTTGAACATTTGATGGAATTTCACCACCTTGTTTTTCTTCAAGTCCAGCTTTCCTATTAGTATAAGTACCATATATACCCAATGTGTTTAAAACTTCACTCAACTTTCCTTGTAATCCATATGAAGCTCTTACTGAATTTGAACTTGCTGTGTTGAGTGTTATTCTACTATCTCCAATATTTAATATCATTGGATTTGCCAATCGATTATCTTTTAAATTTCTTGTTTGTTCTGAAGAATTAAATCTTCGTTTTAAATTAGATATTTCTGGTCCTAAAAATAAAGATACAGGTTCATTGTGTGGTGCTGGAGATATATTGGTAAAATCAGGTGACAATGCGCCATCAATATTAGTGCCCAACACTTGGAAAGCATTACCACTACCAGCATCAAATCTTTTTGCTACATTTACAACTGTTTCAGAAAGAGCTTTATTGTTATCTGGTGCATCTCCCATGTTTTTTGTATCATAAACGTAGTCTTCATATTTTTTTTCTGCTGATGGTATTAAATATCCTCTCGACATTCTAAATTTTATTGGAATAAATAAAGGAAAAGCTGAACCTAAACTTAATGGATTATATAATCTTGGTTGATATGTATTAAATCTTGCTAATATGTTTTCTTTTGCTATAAAAAGTAATCCAGCAGGTGATAATAAAAATTTACCAATTCTTTCTATATCTTTAGTTGTTCTTCCTAATGGTAATATTCTTGAAGATAAATCAGTCTTTCTCAAAATACCTCTTTCACCACCAGTCCTACTTATAACATAAGGTTCAGCTCCACGAAATCCACTAAAAGGATCAAACCCTTTATTTAAATCTAATCTGTCATTTGTTTTACTTGTTTGTTCTTTTGTAAATAAAGAACCAAATTTAAAATCACCCTTTCCTAATTCTGATAATGTATAATCTATGGTGTCTACCAACCCATTTGTTGGATTTATATCTAAACTTGGAGATTGTAATTTTTTACCACTTGGGTTATATTTTTTAGCTGATTCATTTGATGGTTTCCATGATTCATATAAATTATTCAGTGATGGGTATCCTTGATTAGTCAAGATGTTACCAGAACTAAATATAGATTGTTCACCAAATGTAGAATTATCACCATCATAATAACCTTTTTGTGAACTAATTGTTAATAATGAATTTGAATAATTAGTAGTTTGATTAAAAATACCACCAATACCATCATTAAAAATACTAAAAACTTCATCACCATTACCAAATAAAGTTTTTTTAGGATTTATATTAGTTGTAAATCCAGGTGGAAATGGATCTGGTGTTGGGTGTGTAAACCCTCCCAAAGATACATTTTGGAAATCAACAGATTGATTTATTTGTTCACCAATAGAACCAACATTACTCCAATGTGATAATAATAAAGGATTTTGAGATTCTGAAATTAAGTCTGGTGCTTGTGTTGGAAAATTACCATTCTTATTTAAAGAATCTTCATATTTATTATCTTTTGTATATATTTGATTGCCAGGTAAATTATCCAATTGTGAATTATCTTCTTTATATTCAGATCCCCCACTACCATGTATAGAATTTGAATTATCAATTGGTTCAAATGAAGGTAAACTATTTTTTAAAGATTCTAAAGCCATACCATTATCCCTCTACTGAAGTTAAAGCTATATTCAATTGTTCTTGTGTAGCTGTTGTTTTCAAGTTTAACCCATTCATAGCTCTAGACATAGCCATAGCCAACTTATCATAGTCAATACCACCAACACCTGCAGCTAAAGTAGATGAATCTTGTTTATTTAATACTGTTTCACCAGCATGTAATTTTGCAACTGTATCAGACTTAACTCCTTGTATTTCAGTACCAACTTTAAGTTCTTCAAATTCAGCAATATCGAATCCTATCTTATTACCAGTAAATGGATTTGTGAAACTTAATTTATTCAATCCACGAATAACCAAATTAACAGCTTTAATAATCCAATTAAATGGCATTTTTACAATATCAACAAGTCCATTAAATATAACACCAATACCACCAAATATAGCATCCCAATTAAATAATCCTGATATATAATCCCAAAATCCAGTAAGAGTTTCCCAAGCATAAGTAACAAACCCAGCAACAGCTTCTTTAACAGTATCCCAATTATTATACAATAATACTACACCAGCTACTAAAGCTGCTACGGCAGCTATTATAAGTCCTATTGGATTTGCAGTCATTGCTACATTCCAAGCATATTGTAAACCAGTAGCAATTTTTACAATTGTGTTATATGTTCCTACTGCCACATTATAAGCAGTACTCGCAGCATTAACTGCTAAAAGACCTACTTTGTATGTTGCCCACGCTGCTGTCAACCCAATTACCACTTTTTTTAATGCTGACACTGCCCATTCATTTTCTTGAAACCACTTTACAACTTTTCCTAATCCAGCAATAGCGTCTTTTACAAAATTAGCAACTCCTTGAGCCAAAGCTTCCAATTGAGGTCCAAATTCACCAACTATATTAGTAAGTTGTGATTGTAATTCACCTAAAGCTTGTGACATTGCTGATAAAGCTTGTTCTGGTGTAACTCCAGGTTCCATATCTTGCATTGATTCTGATGTAGCGTCTGCCATATCACTGACTTCATCTTGTTTATTCATAAACTTGGCCATTTCACCAACACTAACACCAATCGAATCTGCTAAAGCTTGTCTTTGAAGAACATTCATTTTTTCAAATTCTGCTTGACCACCCACTTGATCTAACACATCACCCATAGCACCACTTATATCACCTTGTAAAGCTTTTTGTCTAGCTGAATTGAAATTTAATTGTTTTCCAATTAACATCGAAGCTTCCATTTCTTTTTGAATTGAACTTTCAAAATCTAACAAACCATCGGCTATTTTTTCAGCTGTTGCTAATTCATTACCAAATTTTCTAGCGTGAACAGCTGCTTTTGCTATGTTAGCACCACTATCTTTTCCATATTTAGCTATGAGTTCACTACTACCAGCCATATCTTCCATAACTACATTGGGATTAACACCTTCACTACCAGCTAAAACACCAACAGCTTGTGTCATTTGAATTGCTGCTTCCCTACTGGCTCCAGCCATCATTTCAAAATTACTTATAAGTTGTGCACTTGTGTCAACTGTTGTTCCAAATGTTTTACTTATTTCTGCAGAACTTACAGCCAATTCAATGGCTTCCGCATTTCCCATTCCCATAGATTTTGTAAATTGATCTACAGCTGGAACAATAGCATCAAAATCCATGCCCAATTTTTGTACTCGCATTTGAGCATTTGTGACATTTGTTGTCAACCCTTCACTAGCCACACCCACAGCACCAAACTGTTCACCAGTTTTGTCTATCAATCCTGAAAAAGTTGTGAATATCTTTGTAACAAATCCAATTGCTGCAGTAAGTAAAGCCATTGGTCCTAATGCAGCTAATATATTATTCTTCATTTCAGCAAATTTATCTGATATTCCCTGTACTAATGCACCATTTTCTTTTAAGTCTGCAGCTTGTTGACTTATACCTATAGCTATATCATTGTTTGTACCTAATATTTTATCTGTGATTTGTAGATATTTAGCACGCAATGTATTTGATAGTTTACCACCTTTCACAGCTGTTTGTGCAGATTGTGCTATTTCTTTTGCTTTGTCTTTATTGGAATTACTATATTGAAGACTTTCTTTGAGTCCATCTGTGTATTGTTTTGCTAAATCAACTGATTTTTGTTGAGTTTCATTCAAATCATCATAACTGGCAGCCATCTTATCGATAAACTTAGCAGCATTTTGAACTTCCTTCATTCCAGCTACTGTTTGTTTCCCAAATAATTTTGATTTATCTTTTCCTGTAGCCAATTACTTTCTCCTATTTAAGAAAATCTGATAATTTGTATGGTTTAGATTTTATTTTTACTCCAAATTCCTTTTCAAATTCAGCATTAATTTTTGCCTGCCTATCATTCATTGTATCTATATTTGATTTCAATTTATTAACTAATTTAGTTTTTTTATTGATTTTTTTTATGTCAGAACTTGTTATTTTATCCTTTTTACTTTTTTTTCTGTTAACATAATTTGAAATCATATCAAAAATGCCTTCATCTAATATATTTTTACTATTCATATATGATTTTTTATTTTTCATTTATATTCTCACTAAATATTATTATGTACTTTTTCAAATTGCATATCTTTACCACCTTTGAAATCAACAACAGATCCAGTGACTGTAGAAAGTGTGTGTGTGACTTTTTTATTTCCCGCGACTCCTTCTTTGTTTTGATATATGTGCACAGCACCACTACCAGTATATAAATCAGAAATATTAGCATTTTGACCAAGTGTTGAATTAAAACTATCAACTGTTTGTTCATTTACATAGACTAGAAATTTATCACCATGACCATTTACATGAGTTATAGCTCTTTTTAGATGACTAGCTACATTTGCAGCTGATGAAGAATCATTATTTGCTGATCCAGTTCTAAATAATATATATGTCCCAAGTTCTGGTCTAGATATATCACCATCATTGTTTTCCACAGTGGGATGATGTTGACTTGAACCAGTAATAGCTAAATATGTTTTGGTTGTACCATCAGTTGACGACAAAGAAATTGTATCATTGACACTTGCAGATGTTGTAAACTTTAAAACAGCTACGGCTTTTTTTGAACTACCAGCAATGGGTTCTATTGATGGTCTTGAAGCTCTTCTTGTAGGCATTATTATTCTCCTATTTAATATATAAATTTAGATGTACCAATTCATATATAAATATAAAAGTATCTCTTTTATTGATTATTTTCTTTTAGATTTTCTATTGGATTTTTCCATTTGTTCTTTTTCCCTATCTTTTTGTGCAGATAGTTCTCTTAAATAGAATTTTCTTAAATAAATAGGCATAGTATACACTTCTGAGTGTGAAAATCCACCTTGTGCATGATATAAAAGGGCAAAAATTTCTTGATGTATTGCGGGTCTATGGTTTACCGTGAGGCCAAAAAAATTCGACAGCTAATGGTATGTCTACCGGTACTGTCCTACCTCCCAACTCTATGATTTGTTCCATAACAATATCAGGTGATATTCTAGCTATTTCATTTCTTAAAGCTAGTGAATCTCTAGATAACATATTATCTACAAAATTATTTATAAAACCTCTATCTTCATTACCATCAATTGATATTATAGCTTGTTTTAATCTAGTGGTAACTTCTGGACTTACATTATTTTTCAATTTAGCTGTTATAGTTTTAATTTGTTTGTTGACTGAATCATCATCATAACCATTCAATATCTTGAAAGTAACTTCTTTTTTACTAGCGGGTAGTGATATTTTAAATTCATTTCCATTTTCATAATCAATATCATCTGGTAATTCCTTAAATGGGCATTCCGATAAATCAAATGTAAATTTAATTTTTTCTGTTGTATCTGGATCTATTATTTGTGTTGTATATTCTGAACCATAAGCTAAAATTCTAGCTGCTACCATAACTGCATTTTTATCACCCAATAATAAATCATTTAATTCAACACCATCAGTTAGAATTAAAGATTCTAAAAGTTTGTCAACAACCACACCTTTTTTAATAAGATTTTGTGATGTTAATATATCTTCTTCACGAGCTGTCATGTATTTTATTTCAACTTGTCCAGATCTCAATGGACTGTTTTCATTGTATAATTTACCACCACTTGGTAAATCAATTAATTCACTTGGATATTGTATCTTTTGTGCTGCCGTACTTTTATTTGACATAATATAACTCCTTAATATTAAACTTTATTTTTAGAAAAACCAAGTTGTTCGTATGTAGTTTTACCATTTACTTTTTTAGCTCTAGTAATTTTTTGTCTATTTTCACCAATTTTTTTATAACTTATATGTATCCACCCATGTGGTAAAAATTCAGCTATACATTGATCAAATGGTAATTTTGATTCTTCTGTTATCCATTTAAACACTTCTTCTAAATCCATATCCATATCGTAAAACTCAAAATCAATAGCTGCATCATTATTTAATGCACAATGCTGAGATCTACTTGAACCACCAATGGATTTGTTCAATGTTGGACATCTATAACCTGAAGTAACCCTTATTGGTTTACCATAATGTTTTCTAATTGGGTCCATTATGTTTTGACATATTGCTTTTAATTGTGATACAACTTTGTCATTAGGAGTATTATCAATACCCTTTCTGACAGCAGTTTCAGATTTAATAACTTCTTTTAATGTGAAGTGTTCAGAAAATTTATTATTTGTCACTTTTTTCTCCCGATAAAAAAATTTAATTAAAAAATCAATCATATCTATAAACCATTTCATTGTATATATAAATATATAGTAAATAAAAAAAGAGGAAAATTAATTTCCTCTTTTTATGTGTGCATGTATGAGACCAGTGTGGATTAAATTTTTAAAATTGTAATATAGCGTAATCATATCTCATTGTCATTGATATTTCAATTGGATCACTAGAAGAATTGTCTAAATCACCAAAAGTTACATCTTGACACCACGCTCCTTTTAATTTCCATTCTTCAACGATGTCACCTACAGGGCCTAAAACTTGGAAAGTCACATCTTTTTTATAAAAATCTGCGTATCCATCTCTACCAGTTACAGATTCATGAGATAATCTAACCCATTCCATAACTGCTTGTGCCGCTGAAGGTACAACTGGATCGTATAATGTTACAGCTAGAGATTGCCAATCAGCTTTTCCTTTTATCCATCTTTTCACATTCAAGTGATGAAGTTCGACTTCTTCAAATGTAACTTGTGGTCTATTGGCTGTTTTTACCAAATATGCAGGTATACCATCAATCTGCATCAAATATCTATTTTTTAACTTTGGTTCAAACGGTGTAAACATCGCGTCATTTGCATCAATTAATGTAGCCATTAAAATTCTCCTATTATAAATTATTTTCTATTATGCTCTTTAATAGTTCATATATAAATATAAACGAAACAAAAAAAGCCCATAGATTATATGGGCTTTTTTCATATTAATTTACATCATTTATTATTCTGGGAATGAAGCTCCAGTTGATTGAACAATGAAGTCTAATACAATAAATTCAGCAGTTCTTGTAGGTTGTAAGAATAATTGTCCAACTAATTGATTTCTATCAATTGTTTCAGGAGTATTATTTGTTTCATCCATCACAACTCTAAAAGCGTTTAATCCACTATTAGATTGTACTTGTTCTAAATAAGGATTAACAATATTTAAGAATCTATTTCTTAAAGCTGAATTATTTTGTTCAAATACCAAGAATCTTGATGATGAAGCTATGAATTTCTTAACAGCTATCAATAATCTTCTTACATTTACCCTATCAAGTGCTGAAGGTTTAGCTTGAAGTGTTTTTTGACCCCAAACACAAACCCCTTGTCCAGGGAATGTAGCTATTGGATTTACTCTAGCTTCATATAATGTATCTCTTTCATCATGAGTTAATCTTGTTCTTGCCATGACGACTTCATTTAATCCACCACGATTTAAACCAGCTGGTGCAAACCATGGGTGAGCTATCTTATCAGTAAATGAAATCACACCAGGTACAGTAACTGAAGGTGGCACCCAAAGTTGTCTTTGAGTAACTTCATCAAGTATTCTTACCCATGGATAATAAGCTGCTGTATAATTACTATCTTGTGATTCAACTACTGATGTAGCGTCAGCCACACTAGCTTCATATCCAGCTGCATCTACTGGGAAGAATGCATCTGATCTATTTTCAACTGCATCTCTAGCTTTAGTATATATTTTACCATGATTTTGTATTGTTATACCAGGTATAACTAACATGTTAATATCAATTTCATCTGGGTTAGATATCGTGTCAATAGCCAATTTAAATGATTCTATATCAGCGTCACTATTTGTATTTGTATTAGCTGGTTGAGCTTTTCCAAATCCATGATAAGTACCACCATCATATCTTGGATCAAATCCATCAAATCCACCTTGTAAACCAACAATGAATTTTTTATGTTCTAAAGCTGAAGAACTTATGTTTAGATTTGACGCTTCACCACCAAGAGTTGTAACATTTGCATCTAATGCAAAATCATCACTATTGATGTATCCATTATCTTCATATGGACCATGATAAGCGTGTATGTCTTCTTTAGATGCCGAATCAAAAGCTACACCATGATATATTTTTGAATTATATACAGCATCACTACCAGTTTGATTTGGTTGGAATGACATTGAAACTTGTGAACCACCACTATATCCTACTGGATATTTATATCCTCTAAATCCAAATGGTGCTATTTCTTTACCCATAGCTCCATCTGTTATTTTACTATTAATATCAGATATTCTTATATATTTTGACTTTTGTGGATAGTCACCATATGCCAATACTTTCTTTTGTGTTTGATCAAATTTAAAGTATTGATCTCCAATTTTTCTTGCGAAATAATTAGGTGATGTTGGATCCATACTACATCCAGCAAATTGTTCAAGTATCACAGGTCTTTTATCAGTGTCATCATATTTTCTAACAATCAAATCAAATTGACCATAATCAGCTTCACCACCAGTACCAGGTACTTCATCAGGATGTTTAATATTTAGTATACCAATTTTAATATCTTTATTTGCTGATGTTCCATCTGATAATGATGTTACTTTAAACAAATCTTGTATTGTTTCACCATTATGTGGACCAGTTATATATGGAGTACTTGGTGAACTATATCCATCACCAGCCACACCATAAGCTTGATTTGCAGTTGCTGCTATAGTTAAAGTACTTGTTGCACCTACATTATTAGCTATATGATATGGGAATATTGTATGAACATATCCAGCTTTATCAGAATCATATGATACATTTGGTTTAGAACCTAAAACATCAACAATATAATTGTCAGATGAAGGTTTCAAAGATAATTTTGGTGATGTGTTTGAAGCACCATCCCAAGTTATAGTAAAATCATCTACTTGTCCAGTTCCACCAAGTGTAGCACTACCGAAAGTAGCTTCAGTGTATGATGAATTTCTTTGTGGGAATATAGCTGCTAACACAGCTCCACCTTCAGCATCTACACCACCAGTCATTGCATTTTTTGCAAATCCTACAGACGAAGTAGCATGTGACACATTACTTGATAAAGCAGTACGAAATCCTATAGGATCAAAATAAGCTTGAGGTCCACCAGAACCAGATACGAAAGTAATATTATTACCACTTGTACCTGCTGTTGAAGCTGAAAGGATTAACAATCCACCACGTTCTTGATTATTTTCAAGTCCGCCAAGTGAACCTGTCAATGTCGCAACACTACCAGTTGCAACTGTACTAAATAATACTTTTGTCGTACCACTTGGTCCTAATTTACTTTTTATTTTAGTTGCCAATGCATTAACAGTATTTAGTTCTAATGCACTTGTACCTATAAATCCATTGAGGCTTTCATTTGTATCACCAGCATCGTTACCTATACTAGAACTATGTACAGAAAAATAATAATTATGTGGTGAACTTCCACTTACATCATCTGGTAATGTTAAAGAATCTACAGCATTAAAATTATAAGTAGTAGTACCATCACTGATGATAAATTCATTACCAGCATATGGACTATCTTCATCAGCACCAGAACCAGACATGATATGAACCATACCATGAGCTGAAGCTGCAGGTGTTGTTGCATTAGATAGTAACAAAGCGTTAGTTGCAGTGTAACCACCTCTTCCTAATACTCTTACAATTGTTGCTCTTCCTGAATTTCTTAAATAACTTTTTGCCGCATAAGGCATAAATAAATCTGGATCTACATCTCCAAATTTAATTATAAAATCTTCAAAACTTTCTACTTCCGTAGGAACGAAAGCAGGTCCTTTATTACATATACCAATCAGTGCAGCTCCTAATTCTGATATAGCCGCTGGTAAAAAGGATTGGTCTATTTCATTTGTAAATACACCAGGTGATACTATTCTTTCTGCCATGTTAAATCTCCAATTATTTTATTGTGGGGTGAATTTTATGCATAATTCCATTTTTAATGATATTCCTTAAATAAATATCAAAAATAAACTCAAAGCAATTATATTTTGTTAATTTTTTATTACGATTTTTCGGATGGTGTGAATACTCCAGACTTTGGATCCAATGTCCCTTGACCATATTTTTTAGTGAGTTCATCAACTAATTTTCTCTCCCTTTGTTGTATATCATCAAAACTTTTTGAAGTTTCATCTTTTATTTTATTCAATTCATCGAATTGATTATTCAAATTAATTTCTGTTATTGAAATTTGACCAAATTTATTTTGAACATTTAAATAATCTTCTTGTAATTTTTTTAATTGTTCTATTTCTTCATCATTGAACTTGACTTGTTCAGACATATATAACCTCCATTGTTTAAATTATCAGATATAAATATATATAAAAATTCTTAAAGATCAACTTTTTCTTTAAAAGTAACATGTTTTGGTGATAAAATTCGTTTTGCATTATAAGTTTTTTTAGATATAACATTAGATATTGTTTCTGGAATTAAATAACCAGATAATGTTACATTAAATTCTAATTTTACAAGTCTTTCACTATCTTGATTCATTTCAGTAGCGTCGTTTAAAGCTCCATCTATTTTACATAAGAATCTA
>VTLG01014181.1_pt1 | contig 16893 bp, 5 predicted proteins | sample 4694571 | NCBI WGS metagenome assembly VTLG01 (sample SAMN12604809, study PRJNA352737) | marine metagenome | biome: ENVO:00000447; feature: ENVO:00000209|ENVO:00000569|ENVO:01000036; material: ENVO:00002151; isolation source: viral sequences binned using virsorter ...
CACCACCGTCCTTATCACCAATGTAAGCCCCACTGTCGTCATCGGTCATCAGTATCCAAGACCCTACACTTCCGGTACTCTCAATGTGTGCTACTGTGTCGGTGGAGGTTGCAACGTGAAGGCGGTGGGTTGGAACCGTAGTGCCGATGCCGACATCTTGCGAAGCATCAATGGTCATCGCATTGCTTGAGTTGGTGGCAAAGTACATCGGGCCATTCTCGCGGAACTCAAGATAAGCAGCCCCACCGTCCGTTATTAGCTGCAGACCGTCACTGGTTGTGGTTCCGGTTCCAGATGTGAACAGTGCTATGTTGGCTTGAGAGGCTCCATATACACATAGCTCTCGTGACGGAGCCGTAGTGCCTAGCCCCAATTTACCGTTGTTATCTATGGTTGCGCGGATTGCTCCAGAAGTCCCAAGCTGAAGGGATGAGCCTGATGCAGTAGCAGCCATCACCGCTGCGCGAGCCGTAGTGCCTGTGCAAATTGTTCCTCCAGTGTCTCCTTCTACACCATAGACCGCCTGTGAGCTGGAACTTGATGAGTTTAGTAAAATTGAAAGATGGTCTGTATCGTTTGGCCCTGTTATTTGTAGTTTTTGGGACGGAGACGTAGCGCCGATGCCGACCCGTGCATTAGCTCCGTCAAGAGTTACAACTTCTGTCCCTCTGGCGAACAAGCCAGTGTAATTTAAAGTCGTACCAGTGTTCTGCCCTAGCCTTAACTTGTATTCACCTCCGCCCAGACTCTCGTAATCTATAATCTCATTACTTGCTAGGTTATAAGCTGTTGTAGCGTTTACTGACCCTGTAACGTCAAGCTCGTAGGACGGAGCCGAAGTGCCGATGCCCACACCCGTGGAATCCATTGTGATTCCGTCACTAGCTGTTGTCGTGGGTGACATCCAGAATTTAGAACCCGTTACGTTGTACCCAATATGACCGTAACCACTTGCCGTGCTGCCAACCTTCAGAACCGCCTGTTCACCCACACTGGTTGTCCCAAATAAATGCAATAAGGTGTCAGGGTTTGTCCCGCCGATGCCGACATTGCCACTGGAATCAATCAGCAATCTATCGGTGTTGTGAGTCTTAAACACCAGAGGGACTTCGGTTAGCGCATTGAGAGTTACCTGTGCTGCCTCCGCAACTAAATAGCCAGTGAGTGCGCCGTTTACTTCCAAGTCCACTGTCGAACCTGAAGTGCCGTTTATTGTAAGAGTTTTGTAGTTCGTGTAACTGTTGGGAGACGCAGTACCGATGCCAATATTACCCCCGTGAGTCATCACAAATGTACCCCCAGCACCCGTCCCATTATCGTTCAAACTTAAAAGGGAATATGTCCCGCCATCTGCTTTCGTAACGAAAACTCGTTCATCAGCAGTAGCACCATTATCAGAGAGTATAACCGATGCCAGAGTGTCTCCCTCTATAACGAGTTGGCCCCTGTCTGTGCCACCGTCTATGTGTAGCCTAGTCGTCCCGTAATCTGTGCTGTGCACAGTTCCAATCGAGGTAGTGCCGATGCCAATGTTGCCCGACGAGTTGATGGTCATTCTATTCGCAGCAGCAGTCTCGTCTCGGAAGTAAAGTGAATCTTCACCAGCAGCGTGTCCACTTCCTCCCACCCCTATTCCCCAACTTTGGTCAGTACCCTCCTCGTTCGTAATAAACAAAACAGTAGCATCTGATGAGTCTGCTATGAGTTCCGCAACAACCGCCGTACTCCCTCCATCCACCGTAAGAGGTCGAGTTGGTGAGGAACTGCCGATTCCCAAGCGATTATTCGTCGCATCCCAGAATAAATCATTCTCACCCGCTAAAGTCCCATCACCTGTCCAATATCCCACTTGACCAGAAGCAGGAGTGCCAACTTTGCTGACATCACCGGAACCGGAAGCAGTTGACCAAACCGGAGCGGAACCACTTCCTTGAGAGGTGAGGACTTGGCCTGAAGTTCCGTAATTCTCTCCGCCAATTCCAAAGGCTCCACTAGAGTCAATCCGCAATCTTTCGGAAGCATTTGTGCTGATGGTGCAATAATTACTGCTGCTATCAAAGTCTATGAGGTTGTTACCATTAGAACCATATCCATTAAGAGAGTAATACGTTTCAGCGTAAGCGGTTCCTGCAACGTGCATTTTGTAGGACGGAGACGAAGTGCCGATGCCGACCAGACCCGCGTCTGTATGATAAAGATAATTCCCGTTGCCCACCAAAGTGCTAGTGCCGCTGCGGTGGATAATGTTAGCAGAGTTATCCCCGTTATTATGAACATCTGCCTCAATTCGCGAGGTACTGGATGACCTTATCGGCCCAGCAACGTGAAGGGTGGTAGCGGGAGACGTAGTGCCGATGCCGACAGAGCCATCTGTCTTGAAAGTAACGTGGTCTGTTTCTGCCCCAGCATTTCCGCTTCTAAAGTATAAATTAGTGTCACTTGCTTTTAGTCCCATCGACCATAAAATATGGTCAGCTTGACGAATACCGAAGAAATTAGCATTACCCGATGCCACATCTGTTTGAAGGTTATAGGACGGAGCCGTAGTACCGATGCCCAAGCGATTATTTGTTGCATCCCAGTACAGGTCATTCTCTCCTTTTATCGTTGTAGCATCTTCAAAGAAGGCAACTTGGTTGGCAACAGGTGTGCCTGATACTGCGGTCTCTCCGTTAGCCCCTGTAGCCCCTGTAGCTCCAGTAGCCCCAGTGTCACCCTTGGGTATCGTGAAATCAAAAACAGCAGCAGAACTGGAACCACTATTAGATACGGATGCGCTTGTTCCAGCATTTCCAGTAGTTGTAGAACCAACTGCTACTGTTGCGGCTGAACCAGTAGCCCCTGTTGCACCAGTGGGTATTCCAAAAGTAAAATCGAATGTAGCTGCACTGGAGGAACCAACGTTACCGACTGCTGCTGTGGCATCCCCTCCAGCCGCCACTGTATTACCAGTAACAGTTCCAACAGCTATAGTCGCAGCAGCACCCGTATCGCCTGTGTCACCCTTGTCTCCTGTACGGGCAAAAGTAACCATCAAATCCTCCCCATTAGAGAATGGGTTTGCAGCAGAGGAATCTATAGGACTAACACTGATTACAAAGTAACCACTGTTCTCAACCAAAGATGAAATAGTCCAGATTATGAATTGTGAGGAATCCAACAGATTGGAAATCTTTACATGACCCTTAATTGTAGAAGTTGAATCATCAATCGTTCTCATGAAGGATTGAATATCTGATCCATCTAAATCAGCATCATCTATATAGATAGCAGTAGCGGCGTTCTGGGTGGCGTTATTAAATTTTAATCTACCAGCAGTAGGATCATCATTATCTACATCAGTTAAGAAATCATACTTAAAAGAAGCTCCACCAAAGTTACCATTTTCTCCTGTGGCCCCTGTAGCTCCTGTAGGCCCAGTGGGTGAAACAGCCCATACGGCATTACCAGAGGAATCCCTAGTAAGAACATAGTCAGTGATTGTACTGGATGAATCTGTAAGAGCATCTATAGCAGCTTGGCGCGTGGTCTGACCAGTGCCACCATAAGAGATTCCTACAGCATCTCCCTCCCAAGCCCCTGTTCCTACAGTACCGAGGGTAGTTAGTGAGGTTTGACCAACATAAGATGTATCAATACTAAGAGTATGAGCTTCACCTTCTCCGCTAGTAGATCCCGTTGAACTAAGCCCTGTACCTGCTGTAACAGTGCTAACGTAGTCTCCAGTAGTATCTGTACTAAGAGCTACCGAATTAGGCTGTATAGTGGCTGCTGCGGTTACATCCCCTGAGCCATCGAAAGATGGGGATGTCCATACGACATCTCCGGTCATTCCTAGGGTTCTACCTGATGAAAGCTTGGTGGCTGTTCCAGAGTTTCCAGAGACATCACCTGTTACGTCTCCAGTTAAATCTCCAGTAACATTACCTGTTACATTACCGGTAACATTACCCGTTACATTCCCTGTTAAATCTCCGGTTACATTACCTGTTACGTTTCCGGTAACATTACCTGTCACATCGCCAGTAATATCGGCAGCTACACTCCCATCTTCCAGTAGGGTAGCTTTTTTATCTGCTAATTCTTGTGTTAAATAGAGCTGCTGGTTCTGGGCATCGTCCAGATTAGCTTCAGTTACTACAGAGCCATCCACAAAATCAACATAACGATTGGCTATATCTGAGTTACGTTTTACTTCAACTTGGTAAACACTTCCGTCAGCCAGTGTAGCAGTTACAAAAGTAAGGTCTCCGTTATCAGCTATATTGTAATCAGTGTTAAATGTAGAGGCTGTTACTGAGCCAGCCGCTAGGCGGGTCTTAAAGGCAGACAGGGTTTCTCCAGCGTTGGAAACCCGCACTTCAACGTGGCTTTTCTTGAGGTATGAGAACGTAATAGCGCTGGCAGAGATTGTCTCTGTAGAGCTTGTCCCTGTTACGCTCGTGTAGATTCTTGCATTATCAGCCATTTCTTATTCTCCTAGCAGTTTATTGTATTTGTTTCAACTATTCTTTTGGTGGATTTAGTTCATTCTCTTGACGTTGTAGTAGTGTCTCGGGTGTTACAGCGTTTCTATTCTTTCTTTGAATAGCTTGTGGTCTCATAGCAGCAGCTTGAAATGCTAACTCGGGCCAGAGTAAACCTAAGGGGCCACCATGAGTCATTTTAGGATCAGCTCTCATATCATCAGTATTAATCCTAATTAATCCTTCTTTGTTTTCTCTAGTTATTCCAGATAACTCGTCTATACAATCTCTTCTCCAGTTATGGATCATAGATGTTAAAAATTCTACTCTATATGTTTTTAATCTTAATTCTGGATAATGTTTTTTAGGAATATTTCTATAAAAATCAGATCTAAGGGCAACCATTATAAGCTCCTCTAAATTCACTTCTGAACGTCCTAACTTATTTTCAAATTCGTCCATAAATTTATTCCAATTTTCTTTATCTTCTTTAGAAAATTCTTGTGGAGTATTCTCTCTCCAAGCAAGTATTTGAGGAGCGTCTATTTTAACCTTACGAACTGATCCATATTGCTGTAAAAAATCATAAAAATCCTGACCTTCAGCTATAGGACAAGGTGCTCCACCTTTTGCTTTAAAGTTTTTTGCGTAAGCTTTTAGTTGTTTTGATTTTTTAAGATTTACAGATTCAACCCCTGTTTTTGGATCAACACTTATAAACTCAAAATTAGCGTGATATTGAGTCATTGGTAAATTAGGATTACCTCTATACTTTATACTAGGTGCTCCTGCCATACCGTGAAGAGATAATAATTCAGAATAGATCTCTGGAGAATTTTCCTGAGTATAAACCTTTATAGGAGTTATAGATTTAATGTGAGGATTAGGATATGCTTGGTGTTGTTTTACTATTCTTCCAAAAATAGGATCTCTTTTGGGAGGAATACCGTAAGGCCACACCTTTTTTAAAACATGATCTTTAAAAGATCTTACATCTCTTTGAAGGTCGTCTACATTACCAATTTCTAGAAAATTAGGAACCATCGAACCAGCTCGATGCTTAGCCCAAGCTTCTAAAGCATCCCAAGTTTCCATATCTTCGCTGTTTGCAGCAGTTACAAACAACATCATACCTTCAGCAAGTCCTTTAGTGTATGTACTTCCACTTATAGCGTCAGCAGTAGCTCCTGTTAAAATAGCGCCATAATCTTTAATAAGTCCTTCTTCTTTTTCATCGTTGCGAACAAATTGTGCTGTTTCATAAAAATCAGCCATCCATTTAACAGGCATTGAAAGAGGTTCTAATCTACTTAAATCTAAAAGTTCTCCGTTAGGTTTAATAATAGTATAAGGCCTTAAGCCAGCTCTTTGCTGCATTTCTCTTCTTCGTTTATCTTTTGACAAACCTCCAGTAATCTTTCCAGAAAAAACAGCCATACCTCCTAAAGTCCATAGTGCAGAGCCAACCATCTGCCTACCAATAACTTTAGACCTTCTAGCAGGATCAGTAGATTGCCAATCTGCTATATTCTTTCGATGAAGCATCCCCAAAACAGGTGTATGAGCCAAAGAGTCTCTCCAAAGATTTACAGGAGTTCTATAGAAAGGTGCTAAAGAACGAAGAAGAGACGATAACATATGATCATTTCTACCTGCAAATGCAGATATATCTGATGATATGCCTTTTTTACCAAAAACTTCTTTATCTACTTTTCCAAGTTCTTCTGTAAAAGTAGCTTCATTAGCCCAATCTAAAGATTTAGCGGCTAAGTTCTCTCTTTGGCTTGAAGTTAATCTAATATTACCATTTTCATCTAAAAGATGACGCTCATTTTCAAACATTCTTTTAGCCTCTGCTGTTAAATCGTCACCCTGCCATAAAGGAAGGCCAGTAGAAGAATCGACGCGTGCGCCTAATCTACTATAAATATTCATTTTTAAATTCTTTTCAGAAAAGACTTCTCCATTAGGCAACATTAATCCTTTTTTATGATCTAAAATATACTTTTGTATTAAAGCAGGATCTTCCATCCCTAATACATGGATCGCATGGTTTTTAAGAGAAGCGTGCAAACGAGCACTAACATGAATCCTTTTAAATAGCTGATCTCCCAAATTCATTTTACGGGTAGCTTGTCTTATGAAATGCTGATAAAAACCGTCCCATAGATAAGCAGATGCTTTATAGACTGAAGTTCCCTCAACTCCGTTTATAAGCTTAAGAGCAGCTTCGTCTCCTCCATACGGTATATTATTTTTAGCAATGCCTTTTATAGCTCCCATAATTTGATGGGAATTAGCGGCTCCTTTAGCAGACTCATCTAAAGCTTCAGAAACAGTTCCTCCTAAAGATTTAGTAATATTAGCATCAGACTGACCTCCATAATGTAAAGCATCTAAAGCCTCCTTACCCCTTTGCTGAGCTATAAGGTCTCCAGTAACTATATCAGGCTCTAACCCGTCGCTTACATTTCTAAAGAAAATCCTAAGAATATCCCAAGACATTGCTGTGGCATAAGTAAACTGATCTAAAGCTTGTCCTCTAGTAAATTTTAAAGAAGATGCAGCAGCTTTTTCAGACATAAATTTTTCACCAGCTTCTATAGCTTGTTTTTTAGTAGAAAAAATTTCTGAAGATTCTGTGGGTGTTCGCATAAACGTCCAACCCTTATCTGACTTAGTTATTTTAGGAGTTAACTTTAAAGAGTCTCCAAAAATAGTTTGTTTATCTTGAGCCTTTAAAATCTCTTTTGAACCTTTAAATACAGATCGAGTAGTGAAAGGTAGACGAGGAGCGAAGGTTCCCAAAAATTCTTCAGCTATATTTAAACCACCTTTTATTACATTAGATACTAAATTTACAGATTGCGTTCTCGGGCCTGATAACAGGGCATTTATCCAAACATCATTTAAAGCGTTAAAAAGATCTGCTCCCCCATGTTCAGAAACAACGCTATGAGCATTTAAACGCTGCTCTAAAATACCTTTCGAGCCTATAGCTGGTTCTGGTTTATTAGCTTGATTTGAAAGTGCTATAGCTTCGTCTATCCGTTCTCTTCCTCCAGCAGCTTCTAAGAATTGCTCTTTTAAAACTTCTTGTTCCTTGGGTGAAAGACCCTGTAACATCTTATCATAGTTTTGCGTGCTTCGAAGGGCTTTGCCAGCAGCCCGACTCATTAGCCGTATCCTAGCTAAATCGCGCTCAGCTCCATATTTTAAAAAGTTAAACTCTAATCGGTCATCGTCAGTTAAATCCCCTGTTTCAAGCTTCTTAGCAAACTCCTCACTTCGCTCAGCTAAGGCTCTTAATCTGCCCGTAAGATTTTGACGTAGACTAAGAATTCGAGCTGATAATTTAGTAAGAGGTACATGGTCTATATCATCTATACTCTTTCCTCCTAGATTTATTTCTTCTAAACCAGATCCATCAAATATTCCCTCCCCTCCAGCAAGTTGATTCTCTAAAGCTTTCATGCTAGGAGGATCAAACTCATTAGAATCCTGTATAACTTTTAAAAAATCTTTAATATCTTTTTTTACGTAGTCCTCGGCTGTAAGACTTTCTGTTGGCCCTTTCCAACCTAAGGCAGTCGCAAGATCATCTATATGATTAAAGGTCGAAGTAAAAATATCTTCATTAGTTTTACCTAAAGCTATTAAAGAATCTCTAGCACCGCTGTCTGAAGTAAAAGTATTAGGATTTATTAAATCCCCCTTTTCACCTATTTCATGTAGGGTTATTTCGCCTTTTTTAGCTTTTTCTATTTCAGAAATAAAAGCTTCTATACCTCCTTGGGTATCGAAAACTCTACTAGCTAATTTAGAAGGATCTAGTTTGTGTCCTGTGGGTGTAATTTCTCCTGCCCATACTCCTCTAACATCCTCTGGGTTTAAGCCTAACCCGCCCTCTCCAACGGGTTTAAACAAAGCATCAAAAGTAGCTTGCTTAAAAACTTTATCAGCTCTAGCTGAGCCCATATAAAGTTGATTAAATGCTAATCCGGCATCTTTACCTAAAGCTTTTACATTCCTACTTCGAAATAAAAAGAAATCTTTATACATCTCGACTGCACCTTCTTTTCCAGCTTTTTCAATTAGTTGTTTTTTAAGTCTTGCTGGATCAACTCCTAAACCATTTAGTAAAGCAGCTTCATTTGTGGATACACTAGAAGGGTGGCCCGTTACAGGATTGAGAACATCTCCGCTAAGGTACGGTAAAGGATCATCAGATTGAAAATCTCTTCTGAGTGCCTTAAGGTCTAAGCCTATAGTTCCATTAGGGTCTATTCGGTAGAGGTGCGTTCGAACTTCGGCGTTAGATGATGTACTAAAATCTACTTCTACTGCGTTTGGAGGGTTCCAAAATTTTACCTCAGCATCTTTCGCCTTGAATTTTTTAAAAACTTTAAAAGCAGCTTCTATAGGAGCATCATCTATTCCAGCGGCCTCACCTTCAAGCGTATCCAGCCATTTTTTTGAACCTCTTAATGCCTTTGCAGCAGGATCGTCAGAAGTCTCAACCCATTCTTTAAATTCTTTTGCATAAAATTGGTCAAAGGCTTCTTTGTTCCTGAGCCTGAGTTCTTCTGGGGGATCGAAACGAGCATCTCTTGCTGCCTTTGCAGCAGGATCGTTAGAAGTCTCAACCCATTCTTTAAATTTTCCAGTAGATTCAACCCTAATGTCATCCCCTATTACACCTATGCCAGATCCTTGTTGTTTATTAATACGATTAATATTATTAAGCGTACTTTCTATATTCACGCTTTCAGCTTTAGCAGCAGTAATCGTTTCATCAAAATGTTTTTGAGCTTTATTATATTTTATTCTAGCATCGTTCCAAAAACTGCTTTTATCTAAAGCTTCTAGATCAGAACTTCCTTTTACTAAGTCATCTAAAACTCCTTGAGCTGCTACTAATTCTTTTTCAGCTTTTTTTAAGTTACGGCTGATATGGGTAACTTTCATTAAACGCATAAAAGCATCTATACCAACACCCATGATAACACCCTCACCGACATTCTTGAATCGTTCTTTAAAGTGGTCAGTAAGACCTTGCTCATTCTTAGCCCATTCTTCTGGATCTATAGCTACCCAATCTTCAACTACTGCCATAAACTTAGGATTTTCTTCTTTCCAATTTTCTTTTCTACCTTTTTCAAGAAGCATTGTTCCTAAGTTGCCTTCATCTGGATCGAAAGATATGAAGTCTGCAACAGCTCCATAAGCAGTTCCCTGTGCCATTACCCGAGCCCATGTTAAAGCTGAAGCTCCTTCTGTTCCTGCAAACTTTTTATCTACTTTAGCTCCTTTACCTTTAGCTAATTGTTTTTTTGCATGAGCTTTTAATCCTTCTCTACCTAACGAAGTTATGCCTTTAGTAGTGGCAAAACCTGTAATAAATTGAGTTAATCCTCCTACTAGTCCTCCTGAAATTGACTTAGATTCCTTGTATTCCCATCCTAAGTCTTTAGCATTTTTACCGAAACCTGACCCAAATAAATTATAAGCAGATCTACCAAAATTACTTACTCCTCTTCCTATACTAAGGACTGTATCTTTAGTATCCCACCACTGAGAACCACCTTGCGCTCTCGCGTTTACAGCATTTTTTAACTCTTCAGCATCATTCTCTTGATCCATACTTTCTAGCTTCTGTCTATAATGTAAAGCGGTGGCTTTACGCGCTTGATACACCTGATGGGCAGTAGCTTGGTCAGCCGTAGTTTTACTGGTAAAAGCTGATTTATATTTTCTGTCACTCATATCTTTTATGGATTAGTGTCTTTTTTTAAGACTTCAGCAGCATCACCTAAGTCTATTTCCTCAGTCTCAGAGCCTATTTTATCTTCCTCGGACAGCCCTAATATTCTGTTCCATTCTGGTACTTCTTCTCTTACCCACCAGTTATCTAATGGTTCTTTAAATATCCAACCTTTTCTTAACTCCTCTAGTTTCCTTCGTTCGTGAATACCTGTTCCTACCAACCTTATTGCACTTACTCTACTCGGTAATAGCATTTCTCCTTTATCAGACGTACTCATTCCTATCCAATCAACCAAAGGAATTATTTTTTTACCATTTCTACCCGCCATTACTACATAATTCTCAGCATCTTTTAAGAACTCTGTTACTAGCTCGTAAACTGGGTCAACATCACTACTTATATTCTCTTTGTAATAGTCATTGGAGTGCTCAGTAGCTCCCTTACGTCTCCTAAAATCATATAATCTTTTTATGCCGTTTTTAATATAATGAGAATGAGATCTATTTCTAAAAGATCTAAACTCTTCTCCATGTATTGCAGCTAAATTTGCCAACTCTAGGTACTGTGAGATCATCTTTACTAAGTCATCAACCTCCTCAGGAGAAGCTCCTTCCATACCCATCTCTTCTATAATAGCTTCAGAATGAAAAGCAGTATCTAGTTCTCTTCTGGCATCAGCTAAAGCTTCTTCATTAGATATATCTAAACCTTCTCCCTCAGGATATGGTGCTTTTCTACCCCATCCTTTCACCATACGCTGCATATGCCTGTTAATAGAGTTAACCTGTTTATCTAAATTATACTGAAAGTAATCCTGACCAGACACTTTTCCATTAAAATCTTTATCTTGATCCGTGTTCCAGTTTACAGGTTCCTCTAATCCAAATAAATTATATTGTGATTGTTGAAACGCTTTAATATGAGAAAAAGTATTATGCGATAAATGTCCGTCCCATCCATCAGGATGTCTGAAACTTCCCAACCCATCGGCATCTACAGGAATATCAGGGTAAAACTGAGCTATAGCCCCTAAGTATTCTTTCATTAATTTTTTATCCTCATCCGGTAGCTTACCCCAATTAATCTGCGCTAGATTGCTTACAAGTTTTCTCTTTACCGAACTATAAGTAGGAGTGCCGAACCCTTTTTCAGCCCAGTATTTATCCCGCTCTTGTTCAAAGGCTTCCTCACTACCGTCTGCTCCTATGCTGTCAATAAAATCAGGAGCTTCAGCAAACAAATTACGGTAACTTAATTCTAGGGAAAACCTATTCTTATCTTCCTTCTCACCTTCTTGAGTAGGCCTTAGGAATACTTCAGAGTTCTTAGGTGTAAACGCAGCTTCCTCAGGGTCTCTAACTACTCGGGCTAGTTGAAAATGCTCCCTAACTTCATCCCCAAAAGATGACACACCATAGGCCATACTAGGATCTATCTTATCTTCTTCGGATTCTATTGCATTATTCCAATCTTCTATGAGTTCTTTCATAGATTTCTTATAGGGGTCTCTAAATATCTGATAAAAAGGAGTTAAAGCCTTAGCTACTGCTTGCCTATTAGGGAAAAACTTAGTGTTACTAGGGGATAAAGCCTCATTTCTAAAATCGTATCGTCCTTTTTTATCTTTAGATAAATGAGAAGGGAATTCATCTAAATAAAAAGGAACTTGCTCTAAACCTCCAGACTCCAGTTGAAGCTCTGGACTTACAGGGTAATATCTATAACCTCCGTTACGTTGGGAATCAGATTGAGGAAGGGTAGCCAGTATGGGTATGTGCCTATGTTTGTGTAGTCCGTATAAAAAAGTATTTCTAACATTTTGATTATTCGGCTCTTCTTGAAGTAATCTTAAATTTTTAACGTAATGCCTTGCTTGAAGCTCTTTCATTCTAAAAAAAGATTTAGAAAAATCATTTCCAAAAGATTTAGCTTTATTTAAGTCACCCTCATGACTGCTTACTTGATCGTCCATCCACTTAAGTTCATCAAATATCGTAGGCTCAGGTCTCTGAGGAGTGGCTAAAGCTTTTTCAACTTCGGGTAATATATTCATACCTTCGAAATTTCCTAAAGCTGGTGTTTTTTCTATATAACGCTCTGGCATAACTACTGATTATTTGTTGCTCTTTTTCTAGCTAGATCTCTTAAGTATTCATCCCAAGTATTAAATTTCCCGTCACTTACAGTTTTAACGTGGTCTCTGAATTGAATCCATAAAGGATTAGCTAAGATTTGTTTTTCTTCTCCAGAAGGTGTTTTATAAGTAACTGGGCCTTCTTTAGTTTCTGTAATTATTTTTTTAATAATCTCAACAGCAGCCTTATCACCTTCCCAAGTTTCAAATACCTCCTCTACAATATTTTCGTAAATAGGGTGCATAAATTTATTCTGCTCTTTAATTAAATTTCGTTCTCTAGCACTTTGCCCAAGCATTAAACGCTCAGCAGGAGAGAGTGTGCCGTGATCGAATGGATTTTTAATAACACTAGCGGCTAATAGAGGGTGCTGCCCATACATAATAGTTCTGTTTGTTTCCATCAGTTTTAATACAGACAAAGAATTAAGATCTAAAGCCTCTATCTCTGCCTCACGACCTTCGTCAATTAGTCGCAGTATCGTAGGAACTTCTGATCTGTCTGCTATATTAAGTTCAGCCAATACTTGATGACGTTGAAACTCAGGTAAATTTCTAAGCCTTTGGTAATTCGTCGGGCCTCCTGCGACTCGCCTAGCGTTTAAAAAAGCGTATAAAGGTTTTCTACTAGCATAGGGATTTTTTATGTAAAAGTCTTTAAACTGATCTCTTAAATTTACTAGTAAATCTTGCCTAACTTTACTTATATCTACAATTTCTCCGTAAGTGCTTTGATTTAGTTTTTGTAAACTTTTTAAAGAAAGCCTATCAAATACTCCAAAAAAATCCATATCAGTGAAACCTGTTTCGCCATAAAACTTTTTTATGTAATCTCTAAGTTGGTCTGCTTCTTCTCCAACTTTAGTATTCACTTTTCTTAAAACTTCTTCTTTAGTAGCTTTGCTATTAGATTGTTTATCAGATGTTAGCTGTCTCAGATTTCCAAGAGCTTTAATTAAACCCTGACTTGCAGCTATAGTTTCAAACTGTTGTCTAACAGGTTCGGGAAAATCTTCTTCAGTAAGCGTATCACCTTTGTCATCTTTTAAAGCACCTTTTTTTAGTTCATCGTAGAAAGTTCTCATAAACACCTGAGGATCGGTTAAATAAAGGTTCTTCCAGTCTCCTTCTACTTCTTTTGTAAGAGGTTTATTAAAAAATAAAGTAGCACCCATTTTATTTGGATCATCACCTTTAAACTGACCTAACTCCTTAACTACCTCTGATGCCTCTAAAGTAACTTTCCTAGAAGGATGCCTACCATTTATAACATTAGCTATGTGAGGGCCGTTTATATAAGCAAAATGACTAAAAGTATCTGTTACTAACTCTTTATTAGCTTTATCTATAGCTGCTTCGCTGTTACGAGACTGTATTAGCATTTTTTCTAGATCTACTCTAAGTTTTCCATAAGGTCTTATGCCTTCTCTAGTAGTGTAATCCCCTACTTTAAACCCACTTACAGGTTCCCTTAAATTTGTTAATTTACTTAAATTTTTAAGTTCTTCTTCTATAGCCTGAGAGCGTACAGATCCCATTGATTCGGAAGGGAGATTATATATAACATTATTACTATAAGTATTGAAAAAGAACTTTCTTCTATCCACGTTATCTGGAAGTTTAAAAGCAAACTCCTCTTGATATTGTTTATATATAGAATCTTCTTCAGTTGTTGGGGCCATAAGCTTTAAAGATTCTTCAAAATCCCCCCTATCAAAAGTATTTTCTAAGATACCTTTAGCAGTATCCATATTTTTAGATGACACCGCTCCTTCATAATGTTCGTACCAATTAACTTTTAACTGCTCTAAAACAGGAATTATAGCTCTTCCAAACCCTAATTCTCTAGCAGACCTACTCTCTGGTAGCTGATCTACAAGTGATTGAATGTTTGGCGTAACTATATCATTCATTAAACTTTGATTTACTTCAGACCAAGTAGCTTCTGAACCTTCTACCTTAGCTGAAATCCAATCTTCTATTGTTTGACCCTCTTCAGTTTTTCGTAAGATATCTAAAACTTGGTCAGATTTGGCGAATAATGCTCCTGCATTTTTATGGTAACTTTTTATTGTAAAAGGGTTGTGACCATCTTGATTCTTCCACATTTCATTGGCTACTTTTAAAACTTGAGCCATGCTTTTAGATCTATCTGCTGAAACTCTAGCTAACCCTTCCTCCTCGCCTTCAGTCATTTGACCCTTTGCCATTGCTTCTATCCATTCCCCTGCGGCTGACCCCATTTTTCCTAAAGCTGCCCCAAACTGGGTTAGATCGTTAGATCTAGAAGGAGCTGCTGGAGGCATATACCCGAAAGCATCTGAGCCAGCCTGAGGTTTAATCTGAGGCCGTCCGATTCTACTGAATAGGTCTTTTGTTTGAGGTCTAGGCATTATAAATCAGCTCCATCATAGAATCTACCGCCATAAGTTTTATTTAAACTACCAGATGAAGTCTTAGGTAAAGTGTTTTTGTACTTATAATAAGACGCTCCAGTGCTGGCAGCATCAGCTCCGAAGCTAAGCATAGCTGCAAACGCATTTGGCTCCTGAACCGGACGCTGGGTAGCGTACATCTGTTGCTCAGCTCCAAGCATTATATTCTTAGAAGCCCTCTGTAATTCACGAGTTCTCAGTTTATCCTCTTCACCTAGCGCAAAGATATATGCACTTTCTTGGGATTCTATCTCTTGAGCTAGGTGATCCATGGATAAGCCTGTAACCCCTCCCTCTATAGCAGAGAGTCTCATATCAGCCGCAGCTTTAGCTGCCTCTTGAGATACTGTAAATCTATTCCTAGCAGAAGCTTCTCTGTTTTGAATTTCTTGTGCTACAGCAGCAGAAACTTTACGTTGGGCGGCTTCTGCTTGCATCCTTGCTAAATGATCTTGGTAAGCTTTCTGTTCCTTAGCTGCTTTCTTCTGACCCATATAGGTCATGGCAGTAGCTCCAGCACTCATGGCTAAACTAGCCGCCATCATTGCGCCTACGCCACATCCTAACATTGGAATAAACTCAACCATCACTATCTCTCCTTTTATAAAATTGCCTGAACACTCGCTTCTCAAAACCAAAGTCAGGTACGTCAGCTATAAACGTAAATCCTAACCATTTCAACCACCGAATATGTAATGTATTTCGGGCATCAACTAAATTATGTAAAATATTATAATCACTGAACAATTTTTCTACCCAAAACGCTGAGTTTCTTAAGAAGGAAACCTTGTTCTTTTTAAATAAATCATCAGAACCTAAAAACCATACAGCAGCTTTAGTAACTTCATCTCCCTCATTAGGACAAGTTCCAAACATAGAGAAAGGCGTATCACTATGTAGGTCTCTTACAGTGTAGCACTTATCAGAACATTCCATACTAATTTGCAGACCCAACGTAGGCTCTATACCAGCTAAAGCATAGATCTCAGCCTTGTCTGCTTTCCTTAGACGAGGGCCAAGCTCTTCAGGATCACTCTCTTTTGCAAGAGTAATCCTAGCGTTCTCATAAACCCACTCTTTAGAGTTGTTTGAAACGGCTGTGGTATGTGGCTTCATATTCCATTGTTAAAACACAGGAGGGGAAAGGCGTGTCGTTGATTATTTTTATATCTACAATATCTCCTTTAGATTTTATAGGAACCTTAAATACTCCATCTTTTAAAGTCTGGGGGCCACCTAAGGTAAAACCCGAAGTATTAAGTGATCTACTGTCAAATTTGTAAGTACGCGCTGATCTCCCTTCAGGGGTTACAACTACTTTAAAACTAACTGAATTATCGTAAGTTAAATTACCATGCCTAACTTGGAATCTACCTGAACCAGCGTTACCTCTAGTACCACCCTCGGATTGAACCTTTAAGTAAGGTTTATTTAACGTATAAGTGAATGAGAATTGATCCCCAATCCACAGTTTACGGGATGTTAAATCGCCTGACACTGTTATAGTGTCTGTATTACCTGACTGAGTGACAGGGAATCTAGTTCCAGACTCTTCTGAACTTCCATCTGCTCTAGTTGATATATCCACTGTGCCATAAGATGTATAAGGAAGCACTATAGTAGTTAATTGAGTGTTAGAGTCATAACTAATAGTGCAATCGGTCTCTTTTACCCTCCTATCTAGTGCCGTTTTATAGTCAGAATTGGCATCTTTATCCCCTTCTTTAAATGACATGGACTCTAAGTATAAACCATCTGATCTTAAGACAGTCATGTATAAAGTTTTTTCAATAAAATCTATATTCTTAATTGTAGCTCCTGAATCTATTGTAAATTTAGACCACGAAGATTGGATACGATCCCGCCCTCTATACATATACCTATATACATAGAATCCATTAGGGAGTCCTGACGAAGTGAGGACTACAAGAGGATCAGAGGCACTACTAGCCATCTTTGTTACATTACCCTCTATATACTTAGGAATATGAGCACTAATATCTTGCCCATTCATTTGCTCTGTATCGGGAGATACAAAATACTCCATAATTCCACTGAAATCTCCACGGATAAAAGGAAAGTAAATACTAG
>VTLG01001173.1_pt1 | contig 16890 bp, 17 predicted proteins | sample 4694571 | NCBI WGS metagenome assembly VTLG01 (sample SAMN12604809, study PRJNA352737) | marine metagenome | biome: ENVO:00000447; feature: ENVO:00000209|ENVO:00000569|ENVO:01000036; material: ENVO:00002151; isolation source: viral sequences binned using virsorter ...
AAAAAGCTAAGGCAGAACAGAACAAGATGCTCTTACAGCGTGCTGAGTTTAGAGCAGGTGCAGTAAAAGACGCAAGAGAATACGGTAGAAAAGATACACACTTTGCTTGGACTCGAAGGCTTATTGCATTGGGTGCAGTGGGAGCCATCATAGTACTTCCCAAAGTTGCCGCTATATGGTATCCTGAAATAGGAGTAGTTGTAGGATACACAGAAGTACAAGGAGGTTTCTTTAACTGGCTGTTTGGCCCAGGGGAAGCGGTTGTATGGAAAGCAGCACGAGGTTTCGTAATTACTCCATTAGATACACACATTGTTTCCGCCATTGTAGGTTTATACTTTGGCGCAGGTTTTACTAAATAAGGTATATTAAAAAATGACAGACTTAATCCAAGCACCTGTTCCAGGGCAATCATTAACTGGTACTCCTAAAAATGTCCCGTGGGAAAAACCTAGTGAGTTAAACGAAGTTAAAGAAGTTATCAACCATTATGTTGAGAGACTAGCAGATCAAGACACTATGGATGACATATCTATATTGTTTGAGTTAGGGGCAGATTTAAAAACAGTTACAGAAGGTCTGTGGTTAACTGGGTCTATGAGTGGTCTGCATACCGTCGAAACAGGTATGTTAGCTGGCCCTGTAATAGCATCCTTTATTAAGGTAGCTATGAAGTCATACGGTATTGACGCGCCAGAGGAAAGTGTTAGCTCAACAGAACGCGCCAAAGAACGTGAGATGAGAAGACTAGAAGCACTTATAGGTAAGATGCTCGAACAATCAAACGCTGAAGAAGGTGATCCTGGTGTAGAATTAGTAGAAGAAATAGGTGCGGCGGTAGGTAGTGAAATGCCAGCACAAGAAGAAAGTATGGAAATGGAACAACCCGAAACAATGGATGAACCTATGGGTCTTATGTCAAGAGGAGCAGTATAATGGGTGTAGATTGGCAAGCCTTCGCTACCGCGTTTCTTAACGGTACTGCTTTAAATATTAAAGAACGTAAAGACGACGCAGAAGAGTACAAAGATGAGTTGACAGAAAAAGCTGAAGATAACAAAGCGTTACTAGGCACTCGGAAGTCTGCTGCACAGGCAGCCTACCAACATATCTTAACAGCAAAAGAATTAGGTGCTGATGATAGAACTATAAAGGCAGCTTTAAGAGCAGGGCCGCAAGGCATTACAACATTAACAACAAAATTAATACAAGCAAAAGAAGCGTTTGAAAGAGAAGCCCCTGGCGTAGAGTGGACTCCTCAAGATGTATCAGCTAGGGCGGCTGTACCTGAAGGTTGGAAATCTGAAAGTGACGAAGCTACTACTGAATACTACAAAAAATTAACGGATCAGTTATATGGTCTAGGTGGTGGTACTGCTGGCGACTACAAATCAAAAGCGTCCCGAAGTTGGCTCGAAAACGCAATGGGATTTAATGCTAAAGATAGAATTAGAGAAGAACTAGACATTGATGTCGGCGCAGGAGGGTTTAGTACATACGATTTATCTAAACTAGATACAACACCAAGTTATACTGCAGGTGATTTTGCTACGGTAGTAACTTATTCTAATCCTGTTGTGTTTGGTTTAAGGTCCAGAGAAAATGAGATAAAAAATTTAGATTCCATAAGAAGAACGCGCATTGAAGAAAGCGGTGGTTTTGTGGATTTAACAAATCAACAAATAGAAACAATAGCAAGAAAATTAAAAAATCCTCCTGCTTATTTTGCGGAAGAGGGACTTACTGACATGGCGAAACCTGGCAGTATGGAAAACTTTGTAGCCTCTAAAGAAAAAGAAATTTTAACATTACAACAAAAAATAAAAAGCCACAAAAATAATATATATTATCAACATTTTGTAACACAAGTACAGGCATACCCAGATGACGCGCAACACAGAAAATTAGGCTATCTAATAAATATGGATGATGTGATTAAAGAAAAACTTTCTGACATTCAGTATATTCAATTAAGAGAAAACTATGGCCTAAATGCAGATAAAGAAAAAAATGAATTAAAAAATAAAATGGTAACGCAAGAAGGTAATAAGGTATTTACAAAAACTGCAGACGGAGAAATTCTTTCAGTAACAAATGTAGGAAGAGTGGAAGGTAGTGAAGATTATAGAACTAGCTTGTTGCCTAATGAAAGAACCGACGCAGGATTAGAAAGAAATCCTTCATATGCTTTTGGTCCAGGTATAGATAATTATACCGACTTTAAACTTTCAGAGTCAGCAAATACAGCTTTAGGGGATAGAATTAAAAACACTCAGATTGCAGGAGGGGGCGGTGATTCTTCTGTAAATGAAACAGTCTTAAACAATAATTTAGCTGCTTTTGAATCTAAAGGAACTATAACTACTTTTGTAACAAAAGAAAATGAAATAATAACTTTTAACATGGCAGTAAAAAAGTTAAGTGACGCAGAGGGTGCTTTGACTGACATGACGGGAGAGGCCGCCTCTCTTCCTATTAGTGCATCAATGCAATTAGAAGGTGCTAAAACAAGAGAAGTTACTAACCCAGAAAAGGTTGCTATTCTTTGGAATCAAGTTATTACCGACACATTACAATTAGAAAAAAATGTAGCACAATCAGCAGGTATCCCTTATTCAGTAAATGAAATTGTGCCTTTTACTAGAGACAGAATAAAAAATTTAGTTTTTATACAACCTGATTTAGATGAAGTACAACGGTATAGTTACTTTCAAGAAAATCCTGCAGGACGAACATCGTTTTTAGGGGGTATGTCATTAGAAGAGGCTTTCCCTGGAACTTTATTAGGTTCGTTGACTGAGTTATTTAAAAAACGTGACCCAAAGCAAGTAGCCAGAACTGTTTTAGTTAGAAAGATGGCGGAAGAAAGAAATAAATTACCAACAGACAGAAATAAAAAAATGGCGGAAATTCGTAGGCTTGCAGAAGAGGCAGATAAATATTCTTCCATCATTGTGCCGCTAGAGTATAATCCTACGTCACAATCTGTTACAGACGACGATGTAAAAATAGCAGCATCAAAATTAAGAGAACAAACCATAGCTGCTTCAGAAATGGAAAATGAAACCTTAATAGATATTATTGAATTTTGGAAAGAAATACAAAGACAAAACGAAGATCCTGCAGAAAGAAAAGAACAACTAAATCAATTTTTAGAAAATTATTCTGATCCACAAGGGCAACTAACTATTAAAGCAGAAGATGTAATGCCGTTGTTAACTGAAGAGTACGATCGAAAGGCTATGCCAGTAATAAAGCGTTTAGAAGAACTCTTTTCAATGTCGGCTGGTGCTGCAACAAACCCTGATCTTAAAGACTTAAACATAAATGTAAATGCGGAAACTACTGCGCGGCCTTTGTTTCAAAAACCAAAAAAGGCTGGCCCTGACGACGCACCTGTTATTGCTGACACCCAAGGACTAGGAGCAAAACCCGAAACAGAAGTAGTTTCAGCAGCTTCAGCAGATCCTTTTGTAGTAGAACACATTGATGATTTAGTAGCTTTAGCTAAGGGAAGAAAGAATGTATCATCTAAGAAAAGTTTAGAGAATATAGAGAAAGGTCGATTAGGACAGTGGAATACCTTAGTTGAAACTTGGGCTAGAAAAAATGACATTGAACTGCCTGATAAGATAGCTGATAGAAAAGCACTATTATCTGAATTAGCCGACGAGTATATTAGAATAATGAAAAGCGAGTAATTAAGTATGGGTAGATTTTATGACGAGGCGGTAAGAAAATTAGGCCTTGATAAACCAGAAATAATACCTCCTGTGATTTCTCCTCCCTTATCTGCAGAGGATGAAAAAACTGATTTTAAACCATCTATATACAGCTTTGCTGAAAAAAATGCAGACCCTTATATAACTAGCGAAACAGGTACATCGGTAGATACCAAACAAAAATTAACTATTAAAGATTTAGAAAGTCTTGAACATTCTAATAAAATACGAAAGTACATGATAGATAGATTTGGTGCTAAATATAAAAACAAAGATGTTATTAGTGACAAAAAGATGGTTGATAATTTTGTGGATCATATGCGTTGGTTTAATACAAATATGGTATCTACTTCTGGCGAGATTATGTATGTTTCTAAAGCTACAGACGAACAAAAAAGAAATGCAGGAGAAGCCTATAAGACATACGATAAGCTAGGCAACTTATTAGCTGGACGTGAAGGTTTTCTAGGCACAGCAGAAGGTATAAAAGATTACGTATTCTCTGCTGTAGTAGACCCGTCTAATTATCTAGGGGCGTTGACAGGTGGTGTTGCTAGAGCAACTGCATTTGCAGGTACTACCTCCGCTAAAAAGCTAATGATGAAAAGTATACAAGAGGCAACTAAAAGAAAACTTGCTGAAGGAGGAACACGAAAAGCTGCAGAGGCTGCAGGAAAAGCAGCAGGAGATAAAATTGCAGCTAACTTAACAGAAGAAATAGTTAAAGGTTCAGTAGGAAAACAATTAATAAGTACAGCTATGCAGAACGAGTCTAAGGCATTTATTGCAAATGCTAGACGTAGCGCACGCGCTAAGTTAATTAGAGGGGCTAAAGATGACGCAGCTAAACGAACAATACTAAGACAAACACTTCCTGCTGACGCTACTGCTGCTTTTTTAAATGACTATTTAGTACAAAGAACATACACAAATACAATACCAGAAAGAGAATACAGCTTAATGCAAGGCGGATTTTCTTTAGCTGCAGGAGCCATTGCTCCAGGGTTGCAATCTATATTTCATAAAGCGGCAGGTAAGTCGGGACTTGCTGATGCAGGGCTAGAAACTGCCGCTAAAATAAGGCGCAATGATATTGCTCCAATGGTAAAGATTGCTAGTAAAAAAGGAGCGTTTGAAAACTTAACTAAAGAATTAAAGAGACAGATATTTGCTCACAATAAAGAATGGTCTGAAAAAGTTTCTTCAGGCAAAGAGTTAGGAGCAGATAGATTAGATAATCAACTATTTAGACGTATAATACTAGGAGAAAATGGCAAAGGAAATGTTGATGGGCTTGCAGCTACGTATGCTAAAGAAATAAAAATACCACTAACAAAAGATGAAAAAGTTACCGACGTATTAACGTCGTTTATTGATTACTTACCTAAAAAAGATTTAGATGAAATAAATAACTCTCTTAAAGCGCAAGGACTATTGTTAGGAGAGACAGTAAATACAAGCGCAACAATAGGCGATCTGTTAGCTGGTAAGTCTAGTTTAGCAGGAGAAGCACTAGGAATAATGGGTTCTGCAAAACAAGCTATAAACGGGACACTTCTTGTTGGTCGAGACGCTTTAGATAAAATTGTTAAGGAGGTGGACGAACTTACCGAAGGTGCTTTAGAAAAAACAAAGACAACACAAGGTATATCCTACATACAAAACATATGGAGAAGATTACTTGTATCATCCCCTGCTACAACCGCAGTAAACGTATTTGGTTTTTCTCAATACGCAGTTGGACAAACCATAGTAGATTTATTTAGTTCAGGGCAGTACGCAATGGCATCAGCTTTTACTAGGGGTGCTACTAGACAAGATATGTTACGGAAGTCTCGCGTGTATTTAGATATACAAGCACAAAAAATGCGAAACTTTCTTGATCCATATACAACAATGAGCGCATATAAATCGGTACTTGAACAAGATCCAAAAGCAACCAAAGTTTTATTTGATAGTTTAGCTGGTTTTGGTATAGAAAGATCTGCTAAAAGATATGGAATTGATCCAGACAATAAGTTTGCTAAAAACGCTGAAATTTTAGCCGACGCAGCAAACCTTCTTACAGGAGTAAGGATACAAGATAGTTACACAAAATCTCAAATGTTTATGGCAGAGCTTGATAAAGCTATTAGATTAAAGACAGGTTCAACTTTTGCTGAAGTCGCTCGAAAAGGTGATTTAGATGTTATTGATGGGGCCAATGTAAGCCAGTCTATAAGCACTACATTAAAATCAGTTTTTTCTAAAGATTACACTATTCCTGAAACAGGTGGAATCATGGCAGAGCCAGCAAAATTAATTGAGACTATTACTCGCGCTCCACTATTAGGACTTACTTTACCCTTCGGTAGGTTTTTTAACAATGTGGTAGCAACACATTATCAATGGGGACCTTTACCATTTGTACCTATTGCAGCAAGAGTATTAAAAAATTCTGCAACAAAAGCAGGTCGAGCAAAGATAGGCAAAGAGTTAACAACAGACCAAGCGTTTGCTAAAGCAGTGGTAGGTACTGGGGCATTATATGGAATGATGCAATATGATAGACATAAAAGTGAAAAAGGACTTGGTACTTTTCAAGTAGAGTTAGGTAGCGCAGTTATAGATGCAAAATATATATTTCCTTTTTCTTTATATATGGCCTCCGCTAGACTTGCTAATCATTTAGTGGGCTATAGATCAAATGAAGAAATGCCATCGGAAGTCTTAAAAGATTATGGAGAGCAAATAGGAATTGCAAACCTAGCAAGAAATTTAGATACAGGTACAGAAATTCGTGCTGTAATGGATACAATTTCAAATACCGAAGATCCACAAGCTATGAAGATAGCTAGAGATTTATTTGCAGTAAAAATAGGCAATGTAACAGCAGGGCTTACTCGACCTTTAGACGCAATAAATCAAGCTGTTGGAGCTATTGCAGGTACAGATGCAGCTAAAGATGTTAGACTTGCCGACGGAGCTATTGCAATGGGGACACAAAAAGCAACTCGTTATATAGACAATATAGTAGAGTTAGTGTCTGATTCTATTGATAAAGTAACGGGGGCAAAAGGATCTGCAATTATTGATAAATACATAACAGGTGTAAAATTAAAATCTGCTAGTAGGCCAGGAGATGTATTACCATCAGGTAATTTTTTAGCTAAAATAGGCGGTATAAAAATTGTTCCTGCAACAACAGAGGCAGAAGAAATTTTTACACTTTCTCATTTAGAAACTTTTAAATTACAAGGAAGATCAAAACTTGCTGAGTATGATGAATATACTAGAAAGTTTTTACAACCTTTATTTGAACAAAAGTCAGAAGCACTTAGAAATGATAAAGATTTTCAAAAAGCTAACTTAGCACAAAAAAGAGATATAATAAAATATGAGCTTTCATTAATAAAAAAGAAAATACGAAACTATGCCTCTCGTGATTTTAGGGTAGGAGAAAGCGGCGAAGATTCAGGTTTTAAATTACAGATGAAAAATTCAGCATTAAATGTGCCAAAGGACATTAAAAAAGAAGTATTAGAAATTATGAAAAAGTACGGATACGAAACAGATTTACGAAAAATGTCTGTACAGGAGTTGTATTGGTTTTTAACTTACACAAAACTACGTAAAGAAACAATAAAGAGAACACTTCTAAATTAACTACAAACCTAGCTTCCGCCTAATCTCATATCGTTGAATACCTATATCTCGTAACTCTCGATCTGTCATGTTACGTAGTTTCCAGTAGTTAGCTCGTCTTTCCTGCACAGCTACTGCTCTGCGCCATAGTTTTTTTAGCATGGTATAACTCCTTTAATGTATTGCAGTTATACCACACTTGGGGTGTTTTTAATATTGCTATCTTTACAACCCCGTTATGACTTTACGCCATGCACCTCCACACTTCTTCTTGCCCACATCTCTGCTTCAATTAAATGAAGTAGTGCATTATCTAACTCAACCGCGTTATGTAGGTTGTCTTTTAGCAACACTCGTAAAGGTCGCATTAGCCCGTTAAACTCATTTTTAAATCTATTATATTTTTTATTTATATGAGCGTTCGCTTCTTGTTGTAATCTCATTAGGCTATCTCTTCCTTAAATTTATCCATAGGAAGTAAATCCTTTATTTCCATTACATAATTATCTTTCTTATACGTTAGATTATTTGTACCGACGACTGAACCTGCTTCAATGTACGTCGAATCCTCTAAGAACCTTCTCTTATTGTACCCTCCCAAAACATATACCGTGCCTAAGTCACTAAGTACCTGGGTGAATAACAGATAGTCGCAATCTTGCGTTGCATTATATCCAAATATAGTACAATCATAATAATCTTTTGGTTTATATTTGACGCGCTTGGTCTTCACATCGACTGTCTTTCCTGACTCCATCATTATGTCATAGTCATATGTGTTATGGAACTTCCCCCCTATAACTTTCTGGGCAGCGATCTCTCCAAGAAACGCGGTGAGATTGCGTTCTCCTTCCATCATACTGCCCTTTAGCTGCCCCATGTTGGCAGCTTTTTTCTTTGCTTCTTCCAACATGGAGTCTGTTACAGGTACTTCAATCATTAAGTGTCCTTCTTATGTTAAGTCTACAATTTCACAGACATCACCACTACAGGCTAGTGTCTGCATACCGACGGTGTTATCTTCCTGCTCATACGAAGATAACTTTTCCCAATCAATCTGTTTAGGGAAATCTTTTAGTAACGCCTTGTACTCATCTCTATTACAATCCTGATACGGGGCTTGTTGATAGGTATGGTCAGAGTGTGGTAAAAAAGACACACCACTCATTTCATCAAAGTTCTTATACACAAATGCACCTACATCCATCCATTCGTCGTCTTTGACTGTAATGGTTACAGATGGTTTGTGTTCACACCAGTGTCTCTGATATATGAGCCACATCTCTAGCTGCTCGATGGCTGTCATATCGTTACGGGTTACTGCGTTCTTTGGCGACGCAATAGGAAATGTAAACACAGTTGTCGTATCTGGTTTCATAACACATGGTTCTGCAGGTATTCCCTGGTCAACCATAAACTGTGTAATAGGATCTTTGTTATCACCGCGTACAGTTCTGTGGTAATATTGACTGTGTCGAGCGTGAATACCGCTTGCACTATCTACGAGTTGTGACACTGTTCCGCTAGGCTTAACGCACGTAATAGCTGTTGACTGTTGAACACCTAAACGCTCTGCCCATTCTTTATTTGTTTCAATGGCGACGTGACGGAGGTGATCTAGTGTTTGTGATAGACCTTTGTTCTTAGGGGTAAGTAATGGGTTGTCCATTATGCCTGTCAGTGAAACGCCAAGTAGCCTTTCTTCTTCGGTATTGTTTTGCCATACCTTACGCAAGTACGGAAACTTAGTCAGAGTAGATTGTAGTGTACCAATTATTGTAGCTAACTTTACCTTATTAGATAAACTCTTGATGTCGTCGGTGGCTCTGACGACTACCTCACTTAAATTACAGAATTGATATGGGCGTAAGATTATCTCGCTGCATGGGTTAGTTCCAAACTCCCATTCTGAATTACGTCTACCATTCTTGTCTGCTTGTTTTTTACTAGCTTGCCTATTAAAGATACCTCTCTCGCCACTCTTAGATTCAACTAATGCTGTCCACTCACGCAAGAATGTTTCCATATCTGGTTTCTCTGTATAGCTAACTGAGTTGTTAGACAAAGCTCGATGCCCTTCATTTTCCCACCAGTTGCCTGACTTAGCGTGCCTCATACGGTCATCGCTTAAATTAGACAAAGAGATCATTGCGCTGCGTCTTACACCACCACTTACAACTATCTCTCCTACCTTACACATAATGTCGTGACACTCTAGGCTAGACAGTCTGCGGTTCTGTGCGCCCTTGAATGTAGCAATACAAAAGTTAAACAAGTCTACAAGTGGAGCAGGGCCTGACGCTCTACCGCCGAATGTTTTTAGCTTTGCACCTGCAGGACGCACCAATGACATATCCCACTTAGGTATCTCACCTGCCCATAGCAACGCCAGTACTTGTCTAAATGCTTTAGCCCAACCTTCTTTGCTATCCTTAACTATAATAGTTGTATCGCTATCAAACATCGTTGGTACTTCAGGTAGTTTAGATACAAACTGACGCTCAACAGAAAACCCGACACCTGTTCCGCATAAGAGTATAAACATAGCTTCATCAAAACTCTTGGGGTCATCAACTGGTAGGTAGCTACAGTTATATCCTGCTGTATTGTCTCTATCTAGTGCAGGACCTGCAGTCATCATAGCTCTCATAGACGGCATTACTTGTAGTGATATGATAGCGTCATACAATTCTTTTCTTGTGTCTGTATCTAGGCCATCTATTTTTCTTAACTCAATAATATAACGTGATACAGTTTCATGCCAACTCTCGCGGCGGCCTTCAGTGTCGAGCCATCTGGCGTAACGTGATTTGTGAATAAATGATTGATAGTCTGTTGGCAGATAATTACCGTCCATAGTCTTTCCCTTTTACTTTAATTTTTTCTATTTTTACATCGTCGATGTCATGTAGTGCATTAGATACTACATCCTCAACGTCTTCTTCATGGGCATCATCTACCAAAGATAATATATTCCCATCTTCATCTACTTTCATAGTGAACGATACATGAAAGGATTTAAAGTTCATCTGCACCATTAATCTGATTAATACGCATTTCAGCATAACGAATTACTTTATTGAGATCAGTTATCTCACTTTCTTTTTGATCCATGCCATCGTATCGTTTATGTCCTGCTCGGCTAGCATACTTAACTATATTGCCGCGCCAGAACTCAAAGCCATTCATCATAGTATAGGTGATAGGTTCTATCTTCCACCTAGCGTAATGCTCTGGCTTATGTATTAGTTCGTCACTCATGCGTTGCCTTTCGTTTTAGTTAAGGGGCCAAACTTAATTACGTTACCCTCCTTTGTTTCTATTTCTACTTCAGGTAAACCGTTGGCTTCTTCTTCTGCGTCTTGCTCGAAGAGCTTAATCATTTCATCCCGTCGCTCTTCTACGATCTCCATAATGTCAGGAAACTCGTGCGCTATATCTAGGAAAGCACTCAAGAATGTAGCACACTTAATTAGTTCCGCTAATACTTTTCGATCTATCTTTTCTTCTGGCCCCATAGCTAATCCTGTAGATATGAGACCACTCCATGTACCATCTTTATCAAACCTTATGGGGCGCAATATCAAGGCTACCTCATCGTCTGCTAGTTTATATGCCATTAAATATCCTTACGTTTTGTTTTTAATTTTACTACAGTTTCTTTAGTGTAGCTACCTTTTTCTAATAGCCACTCCAAAGGAATAACTCTGTGCGCCCACTTGAATCCGTGCTTTTCACACCACCCACAATAGCGCGTTTTAGAACCTTTGTAGAGTTTAGCTTGTGCGTTACTGAATACTAACCGTATATCTAACTCAGGATGTTGTTCCCTGATAGCTATATGCTTACGGCGGTCTTCATTATCGAACAACCCCTTAGATTCTATAAAAATACCATTGTCCAACTGAAAGTCAGGCGTATACGTTCTGTATCGCAAGTCTTCCCATTGGATTTTTAGTAGTTCGTATCTAACTTCTTTTTGGTGATGTTTTAAATAGTCAGCGACTTGTTCTTCTAAACCACTACGATAGCGTCTTGAATTGTGCCGACGTTTTGTATTAGTCTTTTTTGCCATCAGATAGGGAAGCCTTTAATTCATCTACTTTAACCCTACCTATTGCATTAACACATTGTAACATATGACCGACTACATTTGATGTAGTTGTGTTAACTTTTAGAACTTCAATTAATTCTTTCTGGTCATCAGTCATGTCATCTGTGTCGTACTCTGTTCCTTCGATTGTCATCTTAACCATTTATGCTGCCTCGTTTTTGTTGTTATTTAAGATCTCTGATGGATCATATTTTTTTATTAGTTTCCAATAAGTAAGTAGACTGTTGAACATAGCTAAGTGGCGGTCGTGTGTTTTATTATTCCACTTATGTACTGCTATAAGTTCAGGATCTTCTCTGTCTACAAATATAGAAACTCTTTCTGGTTCTTTGTAATTACATCCTTCAGCGTATGCCGAAAGTTGCATCCCATGATCGTCGAAAACTAACTTGGATGCTTGCTTATCTTTTAACCCATCTTTGGTTTTGAAGTCAACAAATATTCCTGATTTAGAATACAAATCTATCTTACCGCCGTAACCGTTAGTAGAACAAAATGAGTCTTCGGCTATCCAAGTTTCATCAGGAAATTCTTTGTCTAAATAATCCTTAATAACTTTGTAAGCTTTAGTTTTTGTGCCGCCCATGAATCCTTGCTCAATCATCGCGTGAATTATTGTACCACGTTCTGCGGCTTTTCTGCCTATCTCTTTTGAGTCTTGCTTACACCTATGAGTAAACTGCTCTAAAGTTTCGCCTGGGTTTTGTTTCAAAGTAATGGCGGAGTTCAGTGCCTGATTAATCTTCCAGTTTTCGAGAGATGGCTTTGCAGCCATCCCTATTATTGTTGTAACAGATGGGACATATCCATGCTTTCTAGCATCTCTAAGTGTAGTGTTTCTTTCGACACCATTCAAACCTACTATAGTATATGTAGGTGCGCCTTTACTGTCATACCAGTGTCCTGCCTCACTAAGTTGCTCCATTAAACAGCAGCACCCTCTACGTCAACAAACTCAGCTACTAAATCTGCGTCGTCATCCATAGTTTGTTTGTTATTTTCTTCCCATTTAGTTAAGACAAAGTTATTAGACCATTCAATCCAATCTAAGAAAGACTGAAATGTCTTACTATCTTCTTCGACTAAATCAACTTTATCCTTTACTGCAAATGTCATAGTAGCAAAGGTTGCACCAGTAGGCATCGAGTGTGCCTCTGACCCTAGCTCTATGGCGTGGGCAATGGGTAGAACACCTCTCTTCGATAATGACCTAACAGTTGCATCTAATTCTTTAATGCTCGTGTTGTTCTTAATGTCTAATATGAATGGTATCTCTCTATCATATCCTTCAATAGATTCACCATTACTATTCATAGCTCCTCCATTTATTTTAATTGCACCAAACAAAACCTTAGTACGTCTAACGACGCGCATTATATCTTTTGTTTCTTGTGGTACACTTTCCCAATCAGTTACAAACCCTGATGGTCTACCTATATTAAATGTACCGCGTGTATCTTTTAAGTCTGACTTCAGATCATTAGCTAATACTGTTCTGTCCATCTTATTATTCTCAGCATCCCACTTCGTATACTGTACACGCTGTGCGAATATTCTTATGGATGGATTAGCTACATAAATTGTGTCATCATCTATCTTTAGAGCATATGTGCCGACAGGTAATACTTCTGTCTTCATCTTCTTTCCTGCTACATCTACTTCGCCCATCTGAGCAGAGTGAAGTATGCTTAGTCTAGCTAAGTTAGATGTCTTATTTGTGCTAGGAGTAGACGTGCTAACTCCCATCATCTCAGCCATCGAACGGCCTGAGTTATCGTTTACTGTTAATTCAGTATTCATTATATATATACCTTCTAATTTTTATGTGGTGAAAAGAGTTATAGTTATACTCTCAAACGTCGTTTGTGTCAAGCCAATTAGAACCTATTTTTGCTTCTAGTAACATAGGTACATTCATTTTTACATCATAAGCCTCCTCGATGATTAAATCTAAGTCATTGTTCATATCAGTTATAATTTGTATAACATAATCTTTCTCATTAGGGTGGACATCAATCACCGTCGAGTCATGTACTGTATTAACTAAGCACGACTTTAATGGCTTTAATCTCTCATCTAATTCTAGTAAAACTACAGGTACAATATCCCCTGTAGCAAAACCCTGTACTGGGTAGTTCTTAATCATGGTGAAGTGTGATGGCTGTCCATTTACTCTTCGCTCTACATCAGGAAACGCATATTGTCTGCCTGATGGTGTCGTTATCTTTCTATGGCGCAATGCTTCATCGCCTAGCTTCTTGTGCCACTTAGCTATGCCTTTATATTTTTCATTAAAGTGTTTGTAGTATGCGGCTTCAGCTTTACTTCTGCCAAACCCACTAGCTCCAAACAACGGCGCAAACGTATGGCCTTTCGCCACCTGTCGTGACGTTTGTTGCCCTGCGTCGGTAATAACTTTAGCTGTGTAACTATGCACGTCAAACCCTGTCGCTATCTCATTCATGGCAACCTTATCCTGGGACAAGTATGCGGCTACTCTGAACTCTAACTGTGCAAAGTCAGCCTCTAATATATGACCACCCTGCCATCGAGATACAAACACACGCTTTACTGGGAACGTACCGCCCCTAGGCATATTCTGCATATTAGGATTACGACCACTAAAACGCCCTGTTGATGTAATGTGTTGTGTTAAACCTACATGAAGAAAGCCATCTTCTTTTGTGTAATTACTTATACCATCAACAAAGGAAGATAGATATGTCGATACAGCACTCAGTCTCTTTATATCTTCTAAGAACTGTATTGCTTTATCCATGCGTTTTGTTTTAGCTGTAGCTATCAGTATATCTAGGTTGCCTTTACTTGTACTGAAACCATTAGCACTTACCCATGTTTTGTTTGGTGGGTTAAATCCTAGCCCTGCTAGTTTGTTAGTCTCTTTGAGTTGATAGCCGCGTGCTAAACAGTCAGGACACTTGTTAGCTTTCTTAAAGTTTGTGCCATCCTTTTTCTTTTTGTAACGACTGCCCTCACCATTACACGTCGGGCAACTAAACGCCGTTGTCTTTCGTAATAGTTTACTGTTGGCGGCGACTGCATCCCTAAACTCAGGTAAGTTTTTAGTAAAGTCAAACAACTCCACCCATTCTCTTTTGTCTATGACTTGTCTACTAAATATAACCTGTGACACTTGTTCTGGGCTATTCAGATTGACTGGCGTATCTCCCATTAAGTCTCGTATCTGTTTAAATAGGCGTTGCTCTATGTTAGTCTTCTCTTCTTCAAACTCTTTCCTTACTTCTCGAAGGGCGAGTCTATCCACTCTGAACCCTGACATATACATTCGGGTAAGGGTTTTACAGACTTTGCAGGTAATGGCTCGAACTCTATCCATTCCGTTTCCGCAGCTTTTGGCGTACCCTTCGGTATCAATAGCATGGAACAACTCTGTAGTAGTGTCGATGTCACAACCAAGATAGTAACTAAGTTCATCAAGCGGTATTTCATTTGTGTTGTATCCTTCTTTAAAATATTTCTTTAATGTATCGTCCTTCTGAAAGTTTAAGTTCCGTCGTTCAGCACAAGCCAACAGACTCAACGGCTGTTTCTGCCCTCGCTGTAATATGTATTCAGCTAACATCGTGTCATATATCTCGCCGTCATACTTAAACCCACTTGCCCATAGCCACATCAAGTCGTGCTGTGCATTGTGCATAATTAGCAATGTCGTCTGGTCTAATATAGTTTGTAGTAACTTAGCATTAGCACCAGTTCGATCCTTGTATTCTACATGGTCAAACGTCAAGATATGTCGCTCACTAGGTATATCTACATTCTTTGTGCCGACTTGAACCAAGAAATTCGTTGGCTCAAATGGGTCCATATGTGTTTTGTTGTTTCGTTTGGTAACTGTGTTCTCTACATCTAATACAAGTCTCATCTATTCTTCTTTACATATCCTGCACCTAAGCAAGAATAACACGTTTCGGCATTGACACTAACATTATCGGGGTCTGCTGGGTAAGACTCAACTTCATATATAATACCTCGTCCACGACATACATAGCAATCAACTTCATCTTCATTCTTAAAAAATCTCATTTTCTCTCCTTATACAGTATACTGGGCTATGTCTCCTGCCAACTGGCAAGTGATGCGACCATGAAAGCCGCCCTTCAATTTATTCTTAGCTATGTTTAAATGTCTTTCTGTATCGTCCATCTCGCTCCCTTCAACAACTTTTGTTTTACCTATTAATATCATTAGGTCAGCTTCTGCCGCCTTGCCTGTTTTACTTCCTTCTAGCATAGATTGATCTGGCATAGCTAGTCCTTCTGCGGCGGCACTTAATTGTGACAACCAGAACACTGCACAGTTGTATTCTTTAGCTATGTTTCGTGCGTGTATCGTAGCATCTCTTAAGTATACATCTGACTTATCGCTTGTGCGCGGTGCAAACTTATCGCCCATATCTAACACTACAACGTCGGGTTGTGTAGCCTTAACTACCGCCTCAACCCAAGTTAAATCTTTACCTGTTGAGTCCCTAATATGTATGTTACTACTAACTTTATTGTATCGTAATGCCGCCTTGGGTTGGTTGGTTTTTATCTCATCTAGTGTCATGGTTGTAGCCGACGATAAGTACCTAGAACCTACCCTGTGAGAGGCTTCTTCATTACATAAAATTACACACTTAGCACCCTGTTGTGCAAACCCATGTGGAGAGGCTATAATAGAGGCGTGGAAGCTAGTCTTGCCTGTGTTAGGCCGCGCCCCTAGTACAATAAAATGACCACCACTCACGCCCTCTACATTGCGTCTTAGGGTGGGTATATTAAACTTCCATTGTGTCTCTTCTGCGTTAGCTTTTAGTAGTGTTTCAATACTCATATCTTCAAACTCAATCTTTAAGTTAGGGGTAAAATCATCTTGGTAATCTTCAACAATTTTTCGCAATGGTTCTAAACTATTCTGCGTACCATTAACAAAAGCATAGCCTATGTTAGCTACCTCTTCGCCGACGACCTGTTGAAACATTTTAGATATAACTTCATTCGCTACATCTTTATTCAATGCACTGCTGTTAGCTATCTTCTGGAATATCTTTTTGTACTGCTCCTTGTTCGATGTAGTGAGTGTCTTATTTGTAGCGTAAAACAATGCCTCTAAATCAGCAAGGGAGATACCTTGATCGTATGTCTCCATTGCGTAGTCTAATACTTGTTTTACCTTTCTTACATCCTTAGTAAATATTTTATCTTGGCATCGTATTCCTTTGTGTAATTCATAGAACTCTTTATCCATTAGAGTTTTTATTAGCGATAATTCTGTCATATTTATTTGCCTCTCCTTCTGCCTATTAGGTACGCGCCGTTTCTGTCCCACTTAAAGTAGCGCATAGGGAAAGGCCAGTAGTACCATCGCAATGATCTTCTAGTACCATTGTTCCAACACTCTTTGACT
>VTLG01005402.1_pt1 | contig 16888 bp, 11 predicted proteins | sample 4694571 | NCBI WGS metagenome assembly VTLG01 (sample SAMN12604809, study PRJNA352737) | marine metagenome | biome: ENVO:00000447; feature: ENVO:00000209|ENVO:00000569|ENVO:01000036; material: ENVO:00002151; isolation source: viral sequences binned using virsorter ...
AATTGTTACATTGTTTGTAAAACTTTTATTTCCAGCGATAGTTTGTGTTCCAGAAGTACGAACAACACTGCTATCAACAGAAACGCCGCTTCCTGTTGCTGTAATACCATCATTTGTGTCTACAGCAATTGCACCAGTTCCGGAAGTATATGTTATACCGTTTCCACCACTAAACTTTCCTCGTATAGTTGCAGCAGTTGGTCCCGCAAAAGCATACTCTCCTACAGTATTATCATATGTAAGCTGTCCAAGATCACTGTCTCCAGAAGTCGCAACACTGAGTACACCCCGTACATCAGATGCAGAAGCTCCCTGGAAAGTCATCTGTCCAGTTCCACTATTATAACTAAAGCTACCAAAGCCCCCAGTATCAAGAGAGCTTATAGCAGTTCGAGCACGATTAGTTGTAAAGTAGAGACGACTGCCCTCTGAAATATTTGAAGTGGTAGCATCAATTGAAATGGTTGCACGAGTACTATTAGTTACAACATTAAATCCTGTTGTAAAGTTCATGATACCAATATCAGTTGCTTCTTGGTTACCGTCCTCCTCTACAACCATCTGAGGAGTTGCAGTAGCATTTACAGTACTTGAAGCATCAATTACAACACCACTTAAAGTAAGGTCAGTTCCATCAAAGGTAACATTTTTACTTGAATTACCAAAAGTAAACTTTCCTCCTGTTAAATCAAGGAAGGCTCCAGACTCATTTCCTGATGGACCACTGTTTGCATCTGGCGGCGCGTTTGCACCTGAACTTCTTAATGTACCACCAGTGATTGCACCTAAGTTTGCACTCAAAGATGAAAGACTCTGAGTAGTAATATGACACGCAGCGATAGTTGTTGCAGCAAGTAGATTTGCTACAATTGAGTTTGATTGTACAGACTCAGCAACAACAGATCCTGCAGCGATCTGTGATGTAGTAATTTGATTTGCTGCAATCTTAGCTGTAGTAATTGCATTTGCAGCAAGTGTATCTGTAGTTACTGCATTTGCAGATAACTCAGAAGTAGTAATTGAGTCTGCTGCTATTGATTCTGCTGTAATACTATTTGCAGCAATCTTATCTGCTGTAATTGCGTTTGCAAATATTTTATCAGTAGTAATACTACCTGTTACAACAAGATCACCATCAATTATTTCTGCTTGATTAATCCAGATAGAACCATCATAGCTCCACGTAGCGGTTCCTGTAAAGTTCTGTATTGTACCTTCAAAGAATGTAGCTTGATCACCAGTAACAGCATTACCGGGTCTATCTGCCCAGTTACTATCCCATGCTGTTTGTGCTTGTGCTGTAGTTGTCGGTAACGATGTAACAGGAACTTGCCATCTTCCCGGCCCCCTTCTTCCTCGTGAGTTTACAAAAAACTCTGCCGCATACACACCAGTACTGCTTTTTTGTACCTGAGCAAGAATAGCATCCCTTTCAAAATTAGGAACTAAAGACTGCTTATATGCATTAACACCTGTATGTGTTTTTGTTGCAGTTTGTAAAACAACTAGGCTTGTATTGCTAACTACCTCTGCTACTTCAAAATATTCTGCATTTGATTGTTGAGTGCCCGGTGCTCCTGCAGAGGTAAGCTTAATTAGATCTCCCTCTGAAAAATGGGAAGTAAAGCTAGTAGAAGATCCAGTAATAGTATTTCCACCAAGAGGAAGAGTTACTGTTCCAGAAGTTGCCGATAAACCATTATTTGTTGCTCCTACCTCTTTGTAGTAATTAAAGTTGACAGCATTACCACTGCTATCTACTGCTACAGTATCGGTATGAACCTCGACAGCTTTCCATGGATCAGAGTTACGAGTATTGTGATCATAGTATAAATAAGCTGTGGTATTATTAGACATCGCATTAAAACCTTGCTCTGTCTTATTCGTGTTTCCATTTAATACACCAAAATTAAAAGAACTCGGAGTAATATATGTATACGTTGGTTCCTCAAAAAGAACTTTTCCACTGCCATAGTCAAACTCTAAACTAGTAGTTAGTGTTCCCCCTAATGGGATCTTTGTAATTCTATTAAAGTTTGGTGGTGGTGTCGTTAATCGTCTATTTGCTTTTCTATACTTAGATTTTGCTCCAGTATCAGAAATCGTACGCACTCGAATATGAACATTTCCAGATCGAGCGTTAGGAATACGAACACTATTAGTAAGAGCACCAACCTCTATGCGAGAAAAACCTTCCGGAAGTGGTCCTGGAACTATATTATGTATTACTTCAAATCTATCAATAAAACGATATGGAATAACTCGTGTATTACCACTTGAATCTGTAATAGTTTCTTCTGGAGTAGACCAGCTTATAATAGCATCTGTTGCGTAATCAGCAGAGTCAACACTAGCACTTACAGCATTTACAAGCTCTGCACTAATGCTTTGCGGAGCAGGAATATCTACAGCAGAACCAGAAAACTCAGAGTAGTCAGGAATATAGACAGGTCTATCTGCATCTATTTTTTCATACTTATTTGTTGAAACTATTGCAGCAGTTATCTTATACTTTTCATTTTCTGACTCTTCTTCTAAACCTAAAATTCTAAACTGTTTTACGTCTACGGTAGTATGCTCTGAAGAAGGACCAATCGCATATATTACATCTTTATTAGGAGCACTAGAGAAAGAAGCGCTTGTTCCAATTATGGTAGTACCAGAGCCTGACGTAGTAGTGGTATTAATAAATCTTTTTTCAATCCTTGTATTTGGAGAAAACTGAGCAACAACTGCCGCACCGCTATCATCTACAAGATTTGCTGCTTGAGCTTCGGTTGTAATCGGGTTACCACTAGCATCCCCTAAAATAAGAGAGCCTCTCTTGTATGTAACACTGTTTATTGTTACTTCTTCACTTTGTGCTAAATATGTTCCTGCATCAGGAAATATTAAGTATAAAATATGCGAGCTACCAGCAGAGAAACCGCTTATGGGATGAACTAATTTATCTAAAGGTATAGAGCTTGCAGTTATAGAAGCATGAGTGCTGACTCTACCACTAGCAATAATACTATCAACATAATGATCTTGAATATTTATATGATCGCCCGGACGCAAAAAAGCAGCATTCACAGCGGTAGTAAAACTAGCTATCTCTGTTTCTTCTATGGAAGTGGACATATGCCACTGCCCCACTCTGTGTGCTTGTCCTTCTGAAGTAACACCAAAAGCAACGACATCCTTAGAAATAACACGGTCTTGCTTAAGTATATTTTCTATGTCATCAATTGTTACAACTGTTTGTTTAAACTGCTCATCTGGGTTTGACCAGGTGACGTTTACTTGATTTACTCGAGCACGCTGACCTGTAAAGGTATAGTTAAATATACCATCTTCAACATTTCCATTTGTAAAAGTATAGACAGGCTCTTTAAAAGTATCTTGAACAGGAGTTATTAAGCCATCAACATAAAATAGCATAGCCCTAAATGTAGATGCTAAATCTTTTAGAACTTTATATGCTTCTTCCTGCTTAGCAAAATATACATTACAAGTAAATCTAGGTTCTAGCCCTCCTTTTCCATCGGGCACAAGCTCGTCGCAATGTCTTGCTATTTGAAAAAGAGCATACTTATCTATATCGCTTTCTTCTATGAAATCTCCAAGACCTATTTCTTTATCTGTAAGAATATCATAAAAAATCCAAGCAGGATTATTTGTATATACTTTATTTCTATTTACTGTTTGAGAAGCACTTGGATCACCTCTAAATGTACCATCCCAGGTAACATAACTATTTGTATTTGCTCCTGTTGTTTTATTACGAGTATATTTAGCTTCATTAGAGCCTAGCTCTTCTCTAGTTAAATAATTTGTAGGTACTTTTACTTTTTTGCCACGAATATGGTAAGACCTTTTAGGAATACTTGAAAAGTCTTCAGCACTAAATTCAACAATACTATAAGCTGAAAGAGGATAGCTTAAATTATCTTCAATTACTGCCTCTATGGTCTTAACTCTTGCCATAGCTACAACATTGTGATCTTCGTGTGTATAATCTACAGAGGACTCAGGACTGAGTCTCTTTATACCAATTCTCCAATCAACTAAAGGCTGAAACGGTTTAAGATCAACTTCGAACTCTTTTATAAAAGCAGTTTTTTGTTGAGTTCCTCTAATTACACCAGAACTCATTCTAGAGCCGCCAGATTTATAGTACACATCTCGTGTAGTTTCAATACCAGGATGTGTCTGAGCCCATGTTTGAACAGGGTCATTAGGTCTTCCTGGTACACTATCTACAAAATCAGAACCGCCATAATTTTTACCAACTATAAGCTCTTTTGTGAAAGACGATTGCGCAGGGTCTGTTTTATACTCTAAAACTATTTGTAATTCTATAAAAGCTGGATGATGCTTTCCATTATCTGATGTGAAAGAAAGACCACCAGGCATTTCAATATTTATCTTTACTTTATCAACTTCTTCTTTTGAATTTTGAGCAAAAGAAAAACTGTCTGCATCAATAAAGTAGGTTGCTTGTCCGGTACCAGGATCTTGAGAAGTATGCCACTTTAAATCAAAGTTAGGGCCGACCGTGTAAGATGCGGCGGTATTAGTTCCGGGGTGTGTATGTGCAGGTTGGCTTCTTGTTCCTGAATTAAAAAAAGCTTTTGCACTTTCATAGTTTACACTGCTTATTCCAGCCGATAAGTCTCTAGTATTTACAATAGCTTGGCTTAACTTTATTGGAGCACTACTTACACTTCGAGTAACTGCCGATGCTAGTGTACAAGTGTTATTGCCTGTTATTGAAGAAATCTTCCTTACTTCATCAATTTCAAAAGTTACACCTGCATTTACATTTTTTCCTATTGGAGGATTGAGTGTAGCTTTATTACCTGTTCCACTACCAGAATTTCCAACACTCGTAATGATTCCTGTGTATTCTCCTCCATCTCGACGCGCCCCCGGTATTCTAACTAAAAATTTTACAGGAGAATCAAACCCATACACAGGACCAGTAGCAGAATCTTCAGTTATAGGTTGAATCATACTAGAGGTAAAAATACTATTTGCCGCAGAAATTATAGTATCATCGTTTTCTTTTAATGCAGTTGAAAGAGTTGAAGTTTTGCCTGCTCCTATAATTTGAACATATCTAGGACCGTCCCCCAAAGAGATGCCATTAAACAAACCGGTGCCCGAACTTCTAGTAGCAGCACTAACAGCGGTGCCACTAACATTTGCAGTACCTGAGCCTCCTTGTAAGTTTGCAACACTAGCCCTGTCAGCTATCGCAGTATCATTTAAATATACACCGGATAAACCGCCAACAATACCACTAACTTCTCCTGCAGAAATTAAATCGTAGACAATTGCTTTTTGTTTTTCAAATCTTGCGGCCATTAGCTTTGTACCTCAAACTGATTATCGTCTTCTTCTACCGGGGTTTCTGGTAAGGATCCCAAAATACCTTGAACAGGAATAATACGTCCAAAATTAAAAGTTGATATTGTTCCTGCAGCTCGACCTCTGCCACCACTTCCTGAATACCCTTCAATTATTGGTTTAAAAGATAAACTTATTGGCGCGCCACCCACAAGAAGTTCTCCATAACAAACTGGAACGGGAAGACCCTGCTGTACATTATTTGTAGGGCCATCAAATAAATACCCTTCCTCCTGCTGAGAGTCTGATTCTGGTCCAGGTGCCATGATTTCCGCAAGACCAGTTAATGCTAAATTTGTTGCTAGTCCTATTGCGAACTGACCAAGCGTACTAAGGCCCGCTGTGGCAGTTCCTGCTCCAGTTCCAAAAATACCTGCTCCTGCAAAACCTCCTGTTGCTGCAACAAGAACAACTATCGCTATGGCTGCAAATATTTTTCCTGCTCCTCCTTTTGCTCCAGCAGGCACTTCCGTAATAATTATATCTTCTTTATTTAACGATAGTAAAAGTTCTTCATCGCTTTGAAGATAGTCTTCACCTCTTTTTATCTCATATCCAATACCCGCATCTGCAGCCGAGATTAAATGCTGACGAAACCCAGGGGTTTGACAGTCTATTAGTTTAAATATATCACGAATATCTCTGCAATTGGTTTCCCAATTACTACCAAACTTCGCAATTTCTCCTACTAATTTAACTCTTTGCATATCTTGCGTACCTTGATATATTTTTTATCCATAGAGGATATAAACTTTCTCTACAAGAAAGGCGATCCACTGCATGGTGCATAAAAATATCTTCTTCTAAATAAACTCCACAATGATTAGGTATATTATTGTAAATTTTAAATAAAATTATATCTCCAAATTTTGGCTCTGCTACCTCTACAAAGCCAAAATCTTCAAATAAATCGTCAAAATAATTTAAACCTTCTTCCCACCAATTATCCTTAAACTGCATAATTGGAAGTGTAATATCAAACTCTTTTTTGTAAAAATCTCTTGCTAATCCCCAACAGTCATTAGTTCCAAAATTATACTCTCTTCCTAGTAAAGGATTCTCTCTAGGAGTATACTCTACTTTTGTTCCTTCAGGCACTGAGTACACAATATACTTTACACCTAAATAATTGCTTGCTTTTTTATCCGCTTCACTTAACTCCGGAGATGCATCAGGATGGCTATGAACCACTGCATAAATATCGCCTGTTAGACTCGCTTTTAAATAATCATCACTATTTATTACAAACTCTTCTTCGGGATTCTCTGCTTCATTTGTAGACGGAATCCAAACTAGTTTTCCTTTCTTGTTTTGTAGTATGCCACAGCCTTCCTCTGGATATGCTTCTAGTAAATGTTGTAAAATATACTTATCTTCTGCGCTGTACGACACCCGGGTAGCCTCCAAATGGTAGTGATTTTCTATTGTCCCTATTTGCGGATATACCTACAAACTGACTGTTTGCAACTGTATTTAGTTTTGCTTGGTATCTAATTGAGCAAGAATTTAATTTTTTACCACAGTTATCTGCTCTTGTCCAAAACTCTCCCTCTTCGGGAGCTACTCCTACTACACTTATTCTTTTTACTTGCCAAAGTACATTATTATACAATACATTCTCATTAAAAGCTTTATCAAGATATCCTCTATAAGTTGTAGAGGAGCTATACGAAGAGTGATATCTTCTTACTTTTCTAAATGCTGCATTTGTAGCTGACGGTTGACTTGTAGTTGCAGATAAGCATTGCCAGTATTGATAAGTTCCAGTATTACTTACAGAAGACAACACACCTGCAGTATCATATCTCTGCTGAGTTGTAGTTGTAAAATAATACTGATCCTTTGTAAAATTAGACGTTCCACTCGCAGCAGTAGCTAAACTAACTCCACTAACAAAAGGAAGTATGTGCTCATCATGTACGTTTATAAAAATTAAACGCTCAGTGCCATCTATCATTAGTTTATTATCAAGTCTCCAATGACAGCCGCCTTCTTTATTTGCTTCGGATAAAGTAGTTGAAGCTCCCTGATACTTCCAAGGACAAGCTCCTCCAATAATTACTCTACGAGGTAGTCGTATTCCTGCAAGATCAAACGGAGCCGCTAGTTCAAAGTCTACTTGCATTACATTTTTTGAAGCTATTCTATCAATAACATATGTTATTTTTGGAAATTCAACTGGAGGAGTTGCATCTCCTGAGTTTCCTACTAAGTACTTTTCTTGTGTTGTTCTACGAGTTATTCTTTTACCAACTAAATCTTCAAAAGTTAAACCACCGATTGAATTTTTAAAAGTACTTTCAATGTTTGCTACTCTCATTTTTGGGCGAGATAACGCTCCATCTGACTGAACATCAAATCCATCTATTTCTATAGGGATCGGAGTATATGTTCGCACTGTACCATCTGGATCGCGAAACTGTATATTCGTCAAGTCTTCATCAGTTCCGCTTGTAAAGTAAGCAAAAGTTCCAGTAGCATACTCTAATTGATAAAGAGTAACTATTCCTGATTCAACTCCTTGCTTCTGTACATTTTCAACTATAGCTGTCATTCATAAACCCGTCTAAATACTGCTGTTAAACTATAAAAATCTTCATACTGATAGTTTTCATTAAAGCTATCACAAACTACTCGTATTGACTTTTCATCATCTGTTGTGCTATCAAGAACACCAGTAGCTTCCTCTACACTTGCATGATCTGGCACGGTAAAAATAAAAGATGTGACTCCCTTTAAACTTTTTAAAAAGCCAGCAATATTTTCTATCTCTCCGCGAGTGCGATTTTTAAAAGAAACATTATAGGTTTCTTGAACACTATTTATTCCGTACGTGGTTCTTTGCTCATACCCATCACCAAAAGTTACTCGTCTAACCTGTGGCGTAGCTTTTCGTGTCATTCCTTTATCAGGAAGAACATTTAAACTACCAAAGTTACTTGTTGTTGTAAATCCAAGTGCCATTAGATTCCTCCAGCCGCTCCATAAGGACTTAATATACCTCCAGGCCTTCTTTGTCTTTGTAGCTCCTCTTGTACCGCTCCGGCTACAAGTTTTCCAAGAGCTTCACTTCGTCCAGGATCTCCTTGCATTTCTGTAGTTGCTTGCCCATCTCCTGATATATTTACAGTCACACCAACATTGTTTGTTTGTCCAGCTCCGCCTTTCATTTCTACAGGGATCTTTCCGCCGCTTGGTAGAGGTACAATTGCTTCATTTCCATGCAACACTGCAGGGTATCCTGCTTGTGGTCCCCGTGCGATTCCTCCAGTAGAGTATCTATCCATTCTACCACCATATCTATACGAGGCTATACCACCGTATCGGAAAGGCAAGAAGCTGGTTAATAAACCCATAAGGCCACCGCCTCCGCCTCCGCCGCCTCCAAAGAGACCGCCAAGAAGATCAGTGAATAAACTGCCAAAGCCTTCTGCACCACTTAAAAATGTTTTTCCAAGCTGTCCAAGAAACCCTCCAACGGTATTTTCTTCAAAAATACCTTTAAAATTATTTATAAATTTACTAAATACACCACCTTGTAACTCTTCTGTAATAGGAGTAAATCCTTTTGGGTTCATACCTGGTTTTTCTGTAATTTTAACATTGCTTCCTACAAGATATCTTTTTAGACTAAAGTTACCTGTCGCTGTGTCTGTTTCTTCCTCGTCCCCATTTGTAGCTACATTTCTGACTCCTGTTGGAGCACCTGACTGCGACTGAGTTATTCCTGGAGCACCCCCTGCAACGGAATTAGCCATAGCATCGGCTGCAGTTTGCCCCGCACGAACAATTGAGGTTTCAAATGTTTCTGCTCCCGTTTCAGTAGAAGTTCTAATTGCTTCTGACATTTCAACCGCAGGATCTTTAACTCCTAAAAATGCTCCCATTATTCTTGTTGTAATTTGTTTGGCAAGAGTATCCGCTATCGAGTTTAGTACGCTTGTTGCTAAATCTGTAAGTGCATCTTTAAAATCTTTTGTACCTTTTATAAGTGCAGCAATTCCACTTTGAGCACTAGACTCAAAAGCCTGTAAACTTGCATCTCGTAATTGTTGAGTTGTATTTAACTGCCTCTCTAGTTCAGAAGTTTGAACTCTAAGTAGTCCTATTTTTCCTTCTTCGAGCATTATAACTCGTTGTCTTGCATCTAATCCATCGAGAACTTGTTGAGCTTCCTCTCTTTGAGCGGCAGTGAATTTACCCGAAGTATCTGCTAAGGTTTTTTCTGCTTTTATTTGATCTTGACTGAGCAGCGATCTTGCTCGAGCAATCTTTTGCTCTGCTTCAAATATTTTTATTTGATTTTGTGCTATTTTTGCTCTTGATTGAACCTCGGCTTGAAGAAGTTTTGTTTTACCTGCCATGAGTTTGGCTTCTTGCACTTGTATTTCAAGAGTAGCTCTTTTTACTTGAGACTCTAAGGCTGCGGCATTTGTAAAAAAGTCAAGTTGTTTGTTAAGGTCTTTTTGTCGTTCAACTTGAGATTCTATTGCTTTTCCATCTTCTTGAGTTGCGATTAGCTTAGTCAGCTCTCTTTGTTCTGCTTTCAGTGCAGTTACAAAAGCATCTGCTTCAGTTATAGGAAACTGTTTCATTCGTAGACGTAAGTTTGTTGAAATATTTTCTTCAGTAGCTCTCGTAAGACCTTCAATAGTTCCTCTTAGTTCTATAATTGCATCTCTTGATGAAAAAACTTTTTCTGCTAACTCTTCATTACCTCCAATGAAGCCTTCTAAATTCTTTCTGTACTCTTGAATTAGTTTATTACTACTAAAAAGCTCATTATCAAGAGCTTTCAACTCATCTAATTCTCTTCCTAATGTTGCGAGTGCAGATTGAGTTGATTCATCCATACCTTCTTGACGCATAATAAAGTCTGCAAAGCTCTCGTTTGCGCGTCTAGTTGCATCATCAAGCTCCTCTTGAAGAACAACACCACTTGCTGCTGCTCTTTGAGCCCTTCTTCTAGTTCCGGACGAGCCTGAGCGAGTTGAGCCGGACGCAGCGGCGCTTTTTGATTTTGCAAGAGCTTTATCATACTTTTCTACTTCTTTTCTTGCTTTTTCTACCGCTCGAGAATATGCTTCGATAGCCTTTGTAGCAGCTTCTTGATTAAGCATTTGGCCCAAAGATTTAGTAGAAATATCATTTAGCCTTGCTCCATAAGCAGCAATCATCTGAGTTCCTCGCTCAAACTCTTCATTTAAAATATTCTGAACTTGAACAACTTTATCAGATTCTTCTCGTAGTTGCTTTTCTTTGTCTATTAAGTGTTGAAATTTATTTGTAATTTCTTCTGTTTCTTCAGATCCACGAATAAAAGCGTATGCAAGAGCACCCAATGATACGATTAAAGTTATCCAACTTATTGCGCCCAAAGCAGTTGCCATAAAGCCAGCCGCTTTTGCTGTAAAACTTGCAAGACTTGCTATTGCACTCCTTGCCTGAACAGTCGCTGCAGTAACTGAAGAAGATATTTTTGCACCAAGAGTTTGAAACTGTGCTTTCATTCTATCTGTGGTAGCTTTATTCAAAAGCTCCATCTTTTTTAAACTCTTTTCAAGAGAGCGTAAAACTCTTTTATCTTTTATTTCGTAGCCGCGTGCTTGTCTTTCTAAGTTTCTTCTAATTGATCTGATCTGTCTTGTATTTAACTGCTCTCCTTTTCTCAAGGATTGAAGTAAAGAACCTTCTCTTATCTTTACTTTTTTTGTGGCTGCTTTTGTTTCTGCTCCTATTTCTTTTAGAAGAGCTTTTTGAGTAGCTTTACTTGCAGCAAGCCGAGTAACATCATTATTGAATTTAGCTTGTGCTGCTTGCGCTGTGGCAAAGCTAGTTCTAGCCTTATCTGCAAATACGCCTAGATTTGCTTGTAAATTCGCTAAAGATGGAAGTGCTGCTCTTAAAATAGAAATAGTAAAAGGAAGAAAAGCGGCTATGATTAATGAAGGAAACTTTTGTAAAAGTTGAGCAACTGGAGTTAAAAACTTGACAGCAAACCCTTGAATACTCATAATTATTTCATCAAAAGCTGTAGCAAGTTTTTGAAATTCGTTTGTACTCTCTCCTGTAACTGCTAAGATTCTGGCATATTTCTTTTCTACTTGTTCTAAAACATCAGCAGTTACTGCTTGGCTTCGTTGAAACGCACTTAGTTCTCCCGTTATACCAAGAGAGGTTTTATAATCAGTAGTAGCTTTTTCAAGTCGTAAAATAATACCAAGTTCATCTAATAGTTCTGGTTCTGCTTTTGTTACACCACGAACTAAACGATTAAATGAATCTGTTAAGTCTCGACCAAGTACAGTTGAAGTATCTTTTGCTGCTTTACCTAATGCCACAATTTGGTCAGGGGATAAGCCTGCAGCAGTTGCAATAGCACCCGCTTGCGCAGCTTCTCTAAAACCTAGCTGTGCGCCTGTTGCTGCCTGAATATCCATTGTCAAGGATTTCATAGAAGTACCAACTGCAGCGGTATAAGCAAGCTGACCCTCTTGTAATAACTTAAGAGAGCCTGCTTCTTTTAGAAAGTTAAAAGCTGCGGTTACAGCAAAGATTTGAGCAGCAAGAGTTGCGTATGCACCAACCAAGCCTCCGGTGCCCGTTGCAAGAGCAGCAAATTGCTTGCCACCAGCACTTGCAGTTTGAGCAGCACCGCGTATCTGTTTTCTTGCAGCTCGGGTAGACTTTTCTGTGTTTTTCATAGCTCCGTCTAGCTGACGCTGAGACACAGCCATCTTTTTAGTTGTGCCTTTGTCGTCGACTACGACGTCTACCATAATTTTGCGTTTTTTAGCCACCTAATTTTGCCTTATTCCTTGCCTGTTGTTGCTGCTGTTTCTGCTTTCTGGCAAGTTCTTCCGATCTTTGCGATACGAGAATATTTTCATAAAGTTTTGCGAAGTAGACTACAATAGGTACATCTTCTATATTGTAAGTCTTAATTAGAAAGTTGGCTGAAGACCAGTCCTTTCCTAAATACATACCCGACATTCCATCCCATTTATCTGGTAGAAGGTCAAACACAAAAAATGCCACTTGAACTTCGTACGGAAACGCCGAAGCCTCCAGTGGCATTTTATCAGGATCTGGTTCTTGTCCTAGCTGTTCACAGAGTGCTAAATATTTACTTAAATCTACGTTTTGGGTTGACTCTTTTACATACCTATCAAGTAGCTTTTTTATTTTTGCTACTTGGGTCCAGTAAAATTTTCTAGGTCACCCACCGCCTCTGTTACCCATGTATCAAAAGAAGTGGCATTCTTCATGAGAAGTTCTGCATTATCAGATGTCCAGGGCAGTTCGTCATCAGGATCAAGCTCTCCTACATCTACCAAAAGAAGCTCTTCTAGGTAACGATACTTAAGACCTTTCCATCCTTTTATGACTGCTTTTGTATATTCGACAATAAATTTTTCCTCATCTAAGTCCTCTTCGGGCTGATGAGTTTTCTTATTCCACTTTGTGCTGATGCATCGTTTGCGAAGTTTTACTAACTCCTCTCGTGCAAGATAGCACAAATCCACAGAAAATCCTGAATAACCAGGAAAATCTACACTTACCGTCTTACTAGGTGTCATAAGACTGGCTAAAGAAACTGGCGTGTCGGTCATTTACAAATCCTTTTTAAAGTAATATTTAGATAGTGTATATTCTACTTGACAAGAGGATAAAAGTCAAGAAATATTTTTGAAAGGTAGAAAGAAAAAAGGGGCCGAAGCCCCTTTTATTATGCAGGGGCTATACCGCGATATGCAAGCGTTACCTCGTCTGTATTACCGATTGTCGATGGCAGTGCTTGGAAAGTAGTTTCCAGAGCAACAACATCTTCAATATTGTGGGAAGGAATCTCAAAGTGAGCTGTAGGCATAGTAAACTTAAGGAACGGAGAAGTTCCACCACCAATCTTAAAGATTGTCTGGAAAGAGTTTACAGTTTTTGCCAGTGCAGCAGCACTCTTCATATCTGCGAAGAAGTCTGTAGATGTACCTACATTACCTCCGCTAGTCTCAAAAGATAAGTAACAGGTAAAGTTACCACTTACAGATCGAGCACCGGTTACGTGTCCAAGAGGAGTATTTACAGATCCAATTGTTTCTGGTGTTAAGAAGGTCATATTATTAGATATTGTTATGTTACCACCAGTAAGAGTAAGATTATAAACACCACTTCCTGCACCCGGGAATGTAGAAGTATCTGCAGCAGTAATTTCTAACTGTGTGAGTCGATTTCGAATATAATTATTCGTTGCATTGATAGCTTCGTAAATAGTCTTTGTAGGCTTGCTAACACTTGTAATTGTGGACGCAAAGCCAGACCAGTTAATCGTAGCAATACCTTCAATATCAAAATCAATACTTGCTTCATTTACAACTGCACCCGTAAGTTTATATACTGTTGGGTGGCTTCCGCCATCGTCAAGTGAGAAGTAAATATTTGCAGTTCCTAGCTGTGACTTGTTTGATTGATCAAAGTCAATAGCTAAATCTGCATTTAGACCTGCACCATGAGTTGTTGTATTTGTAAATGCATTGCTTTGATACGTTGCTGGGCCTGCCATCATTGCCCACAGTACTTCTTCTACTGCGTGCTGTTTAGCTGCGTTGTCAGCAGCTCCTGCTCCAGAGCCTGCCGATAAAAACGGACGAGCATAAGTACTGAAAGACCACTCAGCAGGTGCCAAGGAGTCGTTAAACACTCTTCGTCCACGCTTACTTACACCAGCTGAACTTTCTGCTTCTGAAAGTACAACTTCTGTAGAGTTAGCTCCTTGTGAGAAACTGAACCCATCTAGTACAGGAATTTCCCATATAGCTGAGTCAATCTCGACATACATTTTAGTGTCGCGACTAAAATATAATACTTGGGCCATAGTTTTCTCCTATGTATCTTGAAAAGACTTGGACGTGAACGTCTGTTCGTGCCAGTATTTTCTAATAACGAACCTCTATGTCAATTTCTCCAACGGCTAAAGGTTCAAGCACACCTTCATCAGTATTTATACTAATTATTGTGATTTGTTGAGTATTAAAAGTATTATTCTGACTATCAGAATATTCTAAACGTGAGTTTTCTTCTATTACTGTTTCTATATCTTCCATGAGTAAATTTAAGGCTTCAGTAGCATCCTCTTCGTCTTGAACATAGCAACGAATTGTTATTGCTAAAAATCTGTCTTTAAATCCACCTCCTTGGTACTGTCGTGTCTCCGCTCCTGCATTTAAATGCACAGCAGGAAACTCTACAACTTCATCCCAGAACTTTAATCTAGGCTCTACATTATTTTGTAGATCAGTGAGAAAAGCTCCCGAGCCATCAATATCTTTTAGTTTCGTAGTAAGAGATTGTAAAATATTTGCTCTTCTAGACGTATATGTACGCTCACTCACTAAACTCTCCTAGTATACAATCTACCTGTTACTATCTCCGCTGCGATTTCTCTTATTGATTGAGTAATAAGAGTTCTTGGATCTCTTTCTGGACTTGCAAACCTAGTGCCACTTGATGCTTCAAATACTCCGTAAGGCTGACGCTGATAAGTATATCCTATACTTGGAAAGCCTTGTGCTGTCATAGAAGCATCTGTAACTCTCACTGAAGCAGCAAATGTGCCTGTTTGGTTTTCCAATCTTGGAAAGCCCATGTTCTTTCTAACTGTCTGTGGTAACTTTGAATTTATCAAAGACATTAAATTTATAGGAGACTGTTTTCTATTCTCTCTTACACCCGCTTGTACGGCTGCTGTTTTTGTATTATCTACAAAGGCTTCGCCTTTACTAGCTTTCGGTTTTTGTCTCGTAGCTTTTATTTTTCTTCTTTTTCTCTTCGTACTACGTCTTTTAATATTTGTTTTCTTTCCTGGTAGCTTTGCAAAGCCATTATCTACGTCTTGTATTACTGTATCAACAAAAGACGGAGATCCCGGATCTGTAGCAAATAAATCAGAAAACTGAGCCAAAGCTGCCTCTAAATCGGCTTCAAGATCTCTGGCCATTCCTGGTACATCAAGAGCTTTTCTGTTTTCTCCTGAAAACTCTATACCTACTTCTGAAACTTCTTTGCCACCCTTTTCAGGTCTTGGCTGCCTATCTAGTACAAACTGAGCACTTCCTGCAAGCTGCTCTATATATTTTTTTACTATTGGGTTTGTAGTTGTCTCATACCCGTTTATAATTAAATTTTGCGCTTCTCTTCGTCTTTGTTGCTGAACTGCAGAAGCACCCATGTGGCCAATATCAAGAAACTCATTTTTATCAATAGGCTGCAGTGTTCTTGTTTTACCTGTTCTTTTACTTGTTACTTGCCTTTCTTTTGCACCCGCCTCTTTTAATTTTGAGTTTAAGTTTTTTAAAAGAGTTCTTTGTGCTGCTTGTTTAACTCGCTTAAAAGCATTAAATACGCTTGTAGGCTTCTTACCTGATTTTAGACCAAATACTACAGTTAGCTCTCTATTACCGTCTGCACCTGTAACATTGTACTCTGATGTTTCAAACTTTCTTCTCTTTGATAAAAATCTATCAGGATGAAGAGCTTTTACATAATTACCAAACATTTTTGTTGTTTCAGTGTTAATTAGACTCTCTATCTCTGTAGGCAACTGATCGATTTTTGATCTTCCAAGAGCTGCTTGTGCAGCTTTCTTAACATCTTCAACCATCTGCTGCTCATTTAAAGTTACAAAGTGAGCACGCTTATCTGAAACAAAATGACGATAAATATCAGAAGAGTCTTTTACTCTTTCTTGAACTTTTAATATTAGCTGTGTTAGTTCGGTAGCTGCCATTAAAAGTTCTTGTATAAATCTAATACTCGTTTTATGTGATCTGGAAAAGCCACATTATCACGCTGAGTACTAGAGCTTTGATTCTGTATTGTTGCACCACCAAGAGTTCGTCTCTCTTTGTGCTCATCTCTTAAATAGTATGTAATTAAATCAAATATTGCAAGTCTTAAATCTTGCGGAGTCTCTGCATATCCGGCTTTATAAGTAACTCTTACCGAACCAACACCGTGCTTCCAATTAATACGGCCACCAGAGCTGTTTGTTCTAATAATACTGTCGGTACGCGTATCAAGATAGTACTCATGTGCCGTTGTAGTGAGAGTAGCATACGCTTCATCATAACTGCCTCTTTCTTGTACTGAAACAACATCTACAATAGGGCTCTCAGTAAGCTGTACTGCAAAAGTCTCCCAATAAATGTCAAAATCTTCAACTTTATTAGAGCTATAAAAATCTACTATAGAATTACCACAATAGGTTTTTACTAATTGACTTACAGATGGAATAATTCGAGAGATACGCAAATCCTCTTTTGGATTTGAGATTCCCTCCGCATCTTTATAGTCTGTTAATGTAACTAAATCTGACATAAGTAAATTAGTAAAAACCTGGGAGAGCCGAAGCTCCCCCAAGTTTGCTGGTTATTAAGACTGGAAGTTAATTCGAACTGAAGGCTGGTCAGCTGAAGCGCCGGCCACGATTTCTTCAAAT